>SESF01006614.1_pt1 | contig 11134 bp, 9 predicted proteins | sample 3171521 | NCBI WGS metagenome assembly SESF01 (sample SAMN10866945, study PRJNA518727) | freshwater metagenome | biome: subpolar coniferous forest; feature: holomictic lake; material: water; isolation source: holomictic Lake 227, 6 m and 8 m depth | place: Canada: near Kenora, Ontario | collected...
TTTTCACGGCATTGAGGTGCTTCTGCTCGGCCTTGGCGGCCGGCCCGGGGATGAACCCCTGGCGCACCTGGTCGTGGATGGACTCGAAGGCCAGGTAGGGGTTCACCGCGCTCGCCCCGTATCCGATGAGGAGCGCGAACTGGTGCACCTCGCGGGGCTCGCCCGACTCGAGCACGATGCCCACCCGGGTGCGCGTGCCCTCGCGCAGGAGGTAGTGGTGCACCGCCGAGACGGCCAGGAGCGCGGGAATGGGCGCGTCCCACTCGTCGTGACCCCGGTCGGAGATGATGAGCAGGTTGTGCCCCTCGGCGATGGCCTCCGAGGCCTGGACCTGCATGTCCTCGATGGCCTTGCGCAACCCGGCGCCGCCGTCGGCCACCGGGAAGAGCGCCGGCAGCGTGATGGAGCGGAAGCGCCGGCTGGCCGGGCCCCCGTCGAGCGCGCGGATGCGCTCCAGGTCCTCGTTGGTGAGGACCGGAGTGGGCAGCTCCAGCTGGTGGCACGACTCCGGCTCGGGCTCGAGCAGGTTCCGCTCGGGGCCGACCGCCGTCTCGATGCCCATGATGATCTCCTCGCGGATGGCGTCCACGGGAGGGTTGGTCACCTGGGCGAAGAGCTGCTTGAAGTATCCGTAGAGGAGCTGGGGCTTCTCGGAGAGCACCGCCAGCGGCGTGTCGGTGCCCATCGACCCGAGCGGCTCGCTGCCGGTCGTGGCCATGGGGTTCAGGATGACCTTCAGGTCCTCGGCGGTGTAGCCGAAGGTCTCCTGTCGTCGCAGCACGGTCTCGTGGTCCGGCTCGTGGACCCGGGGCGGCGCGGGCAGGTCGGAGAGCTTGACGAGGTGCTGCTTCAGCCACTCGGCGTAGGGTTCGGCCGAGGCGATGCGCTGCTTCAGCTCGTCGTCGGAGACGATGCGCTTCTCGCGGGTGTCCACGAGGAACATCCGCCCGGGCTGCAGGCGCCCCTTCTGCTTCACGTTCTCGATGGGGATGTCGAGGACCCCCACCTCCGAGGCCATGACCACGAGGCCGTCGTGGGTCACGTAGTAGCGGGCCGGGCGCAGCCCGTTGCGGTCGAGGGTGGCGCCGACGATTTCACCATCAGTGAATGCGATGGAGGCCGGCCCGTCCCAGGGCTCCATCAGGCAGGAGTGGAACTCGTAGAAGGCCTTCTTCTCCGGGCTCATCGACTCGTGCTTCGCCCAGGGCTCCGGCACCATCATCATCATCGCGTGGGGGAGCGACCGCCCCGACAGGTGGAGGAGCTCGAGGACGTTGTCGAACATCGCCGAGTCGGAGCCGTCGGTGTCCACGACCGTGAGCACCTTCTGGAGATCGTCGCCGAAGAGGCGCGAGGCCATCTGGCTCTGCCGCGCGTGCATCCAGTTGATGTTGCCCCGCAGCGTGTTGATCTCGCCGTTGTGGGAGATGAACCGGTACGGGTGGGCGCGGGACCAGGAGGGGAAGGTGTTGGTGGAGAAGCGGGAGTGCACCATGGCGATGGCGGAGGACATCTCCGGGTCGCACAGGTCCGGGTAGAAGTCGCGGAGCTGCCCGGCGTTCAGCATCCCCTTGTAGACGATGGTGCGGCAGGAGAGGCTCGCCACGTAGAACTCGCGCCGGCCCGGGATGTTGGAGCGGCGGATCGACTTCTTGGCCAGACGGCGGATGACGTAGAGCTTCCGCTCGAAGGCCATCACGTCGTCCGCCACCGCACCGGCGCCGACGAAGATCTGCCGGATCACCGGCTGGCTGGACCGGGCCATGTCGCCCAGCGTGGAGGCGTCGAACGGGACGTCGCGCCATCCCAGGACGAGCTGCCCCTCCGACCGGACCGCCTCCTCCAGCTTCCGCTCGCTGGCGGCCCGGCTGGGGGCGTCGGCGGGCAGGAAGACCATGCCCGCCGCGTACCGGCCGACGCGGGGCAAGGAGATGCCGAGGCGGCCGGCCTCCCGCCTCAGGAAGGCATCGGGGCTCTGCAGGAGGATGCCGGCGCCGTCGCCGGTGTTCTTCTCGGCCCCGGCCGCGCCGCGGTGCTCCAGGTTGACGAGGACCTGCAGCGCCTGCTGCACGATGGAGGGGGACTTTCGCCCCTGGATGTCCACCACGAACCCGAAGCCGCAGGCGTCGTGCTCGTTGGCCGGGTCGTAGAGTCCCTGCTTCTCCGGTAGCCCCGTCGTCATCTTCCCGCCGTCCTTTGAAATACCCTCGCCGCAAGGTCGAAATGCCCACGCGGGACCGGGCAGTTTCGTCGATCGCAACGCAACGGGCAAGCCCGTTGGGGCGGCGAGACGGCGTCGGAAAAACGGAGGGGCGAACGTCTACTTCAGGCCGCCCGCGACGAACTTGGCGAGCGCGCCGATCTCGGCGTCGGAGAGCTTCCCCTTCCAGGGAGTCATCTTGCCCCGGCCGTTCTGGATCACCTTCTCGATCTCGGCGACGGGCAGCTTGGTGACGGTGAGATCCTTCACGCCCAGCTTCTTGGCCATGTCGCTCTGACCCTTGCCGTCCTTCCCGTGGCAGGCGGCGCACTTGGCCTGGAAGGTGTCGGAGGCGCCGGCGGCCCAGGCGGAGGGGGCGGCGAGGAGCGAAACGATCACGGCGGCAACGAGCTTCTTCATGGGGGCAGTCTCCGGGTCTCGGGTTTCGGCGCCTTCCTCGCAGGGAAGCGACGCGGTCGTCCAGGCACCTCCTGGACGCACCGCGGGCGCCGGAAATTCAGTGCGTCGCCTCGGCCCCCATCGGCACCGTGGAGGCGCCCTTGGCCCGCAGGGTTCCCATCATGATGGGAACGGCGACGTTCACCAGCGTGGTGAAGACGAGCCCACCCATGCCGAAGACCCCCACGGCCACCATCCACTCGGTGGCCGAGGGCTGGTACTCGTAGATCTCGCCGAGCGTGTCCGGGGTCATGCCCGGGATGACGAGCCCCATCCCCTTCTCGATGTAGACGCCGGAGAAGATGAGCACCGCGCCGATGTTGAGGGTGGTCCAGTTCTTCCGGCCGGCGGGGGTCACGAAGATGAGGAAGGCGGTGACCGAGCAGGCGAGCGAGAACCAGGCGTAGGGGACGAGCGCCTTGTGCGTGCCGATGCCCTGCCAGAGGTACTGCGTGTAGAGCAGGTGCTCGGTGTGGGAGTAGTACTCCTTGAAGATCTCGGCGCCGAGCAGGAACAGGTTGAAGAACATGGCGTAGGCCATGAGCTCGGCCACCTTCTGGATGGCCTCGTCCTTGATCTCGATGGCGGTGGTCTTCCGGAGGATCTGGAAGAGGATGATCATCACGGCCGGGCCGGAGCAGAAGGCCGAGGCGATGAACTTGGGCGCCAGGATGCCGGCGTTCCAGTAGGGGCGCGCCGCCATGCCGGCGTAGAGGAAGGCGGTGACGGTGTGGATGCCGACCGCCGCCGGGATGCTGAAGAGCACCAGCGGCACGACGAACCACTTGGCGTAGTCCTGCCCGCGGTAGGCCCGGTAGAGGATGTGGACCACCACCACCAGGTTGAGCATCAGGTAGAGGTTCAGCACCAGCGCGTCCCAGGAGAGCATCGAGTCCGGCCAGTTGGGGTTGCCGGGGCCGGGCATGATGTGGGTGAGCCGGTCGGGGCGCCCCATGTCCACCAGGATGAAGGTGAGGCACATGGTGAGGGCGCTGATGGCGAGCAGCTCGCCCAGCACCACCACCTCCTTGATGGGCTTCCAGTGGTAGACGTAGGCCGGCACCACGAGCAGCACCGCGGCCGCGGCGACGCCCACCAGGAAGGTGAAGTTGCCGATGTAGAAGGCCCAGGTGACCTGGTCGCGCATGTTGGTGGCGATGAGGCCGCCCTGCCACTGGTTGGCGTAGCCCACCAGGCCGATGACCATCATGCCGACGAGGACGGCGACCCAGGCCTTGTAGGCCTTGCCGCCGGTGACCACCTGCCTCGCGGCGCCCTTCAAGAACTCGAGGATTCCCATGGTGCGTTCCCTCGACCGCTACGTCGCGTAGAAGTAGTAGAACTGCGGCTCGGTCGCGAGCTCCTCCTTGAAGACGAACACGCGCTTGCGGTCCATCACCTGGCGGATCTCGCTCTCCGGATCGAGCAGGTTGCCGAACTTCCGGGCGCCGACCGGACAGATCTCCACGCAGGCCGGGTAGCGGCCGGTGCGGGTGCGCTGCAGGCAGAAGGTGCACTTCTCCACCACGCCCATCGGGCGCGGCCGGTTTCCGAGGTAGTCGGTGACCGGGTTCATCTCGGCGGCCGGCAGCTTGGGCTCCGCCCAGTTGAACTTGCGGGCGCCGTAGGGGCAGGCGGCGGTGCAGCAGCGGCAGCCGATGCACCAGTCGTAGTCGATGACCACGATCCCGTCCGGCTCCTTCCAGGTGGCCTTCACCGGGCAGACCTTCGTGCAGGGCGGGTGGCGGCACTGCTGGCACTGCACCGGCATGTAGAAGTGGCCCGGCTCGGGCACCTTCTCGGGGTTGTAGTAGGGGGTGGCGTGCTCCAGCGAGACGCCGCGTTCCTTGTCCATCTGCAGGACCCGGATCCACTGGATCTGCGGGTTCTTCCGGGACTGGTTGTTCTCCTTCACGCAGGCGTAGACGCAGCGGCGGCAGCCGATGCAGCGGGAGAGGTCGAGGCCGTAGGCGAAGTTCACCCCGGGCATGGGCGGACGCAGCCCCACCTTCACGTCCTTGCCGTACTCGGCCGACCACTTCTTCTCGAGCTTCCCGAGCATCTCCTGGAGCCGGTCCTTCGAGAGCTCGGTGAGGTGGCGGCGCTGCAGCTCCTCCACCACCGCGTCGGGCTTGCAGCCGGAGACGGCGGCGATCACCGCACCGGCGGCGGCGGTGCGGAGGAAGTCGCGCCGCGACGGGGGCGCGGCGGCCTCGCAGCCCTCGGCGGCGTCCTGGACGATGGGAAGACGGTCGTGCTGGCTCATCGGCCCTGCTCCTGGGGCTTCACGGGAGGCGGCTCGGGCTTCAGCGCCTTGAACCGCGGGTTGTGGGGGTTGTGGCAGTTCACGCACAGGTAGTAGGTCTTCTTCCCGTTCCACATCCCCGTCCGCTTGCCGTGCACGCCGACCTTCCAGTCGCGGTACTTGTCGCCGTGGCACTGGCCGCACAGCTCGTACGACTCGGTGAAGGGGATCTGCTTCCCGTTGATGAGGTGGAGGAAATCGCGCTTGCCGTTGTCGTGGCAGTCGAGGCACCAGCGGCTGGGAGGGCCGTGGTGCAGCTCGGCCTGGAGGTCGTCGTGGAAGGCGAGCTGCCGCGGCGTGGGGTCGCCGGCCTTCCCGTGGCACTGCGAGCACGGGAAGATCCCCTCGCTGAACGGGGGCGGCTCGGCCTGGATGTCCTGGGCCGGCGGGGTGGCGGCAGCCGGCGCCTTCGCAGGCGGCGCTGCGGTGGGCGACCCGGCGGGGGCGGCGAGCGGCGCCGCGAGCAGCACGAGGGCGGCCAGGGGCACGGCCACTCGCCAGCTGGGAACTGTCATTCGGACTCCTCCATCGCCGCGGGTCTCCGGGCGCGCGTGCAGAGTAAAGGTGGCGGCCGTCGTCTGGCTTGATCTCGATCAGGCACTGCGCGCTTCCCCCCCCCGAACGCGCGAAACATGCTGGCCGGTGCGGTACTCCTTCAGCCGGTACTGGATCTTCCGGACCGAGACCCCGAGCACCTCCGCGGCGCGGGCGGTGGATCCCCCCACCGCGTCGAGGGTGCGGAGGATGGCCTCGCGCTCGATCTCGAAGAGGCTCGCCCCGGGGATGAGGGCGCTCCCGGTCCCCTCGTCCGGACGGGTGCCGCGGAGCACGGTGGGCAGGTCGTCGATCCCGATCATGTCCCCCCGGCACGCCTCGATCGCGTGGAGGATGACGTTCTCCAGCTCGCGGACGTTGCCCGGCCAGTCGTAGGCGAAGAGGGAGGAGAGCGCGCCGGGCGTGATCCCCCGGAGGTGGTTGCCCCGGGCGCGACCGTGCAGGGCGAGAAAGTGGGCGGCCAGCGCCGGGAGGTCGGCCTTGCGGGAGCGGAGCGGTGCGAGCGCCAGCGAGACCACGTTGAGCCGGTAGTAGAGGTCGTCGCGGAAGCGCCCGGCCCGCACCTCCTCGGCCAGGTCGAGCCGCGTCGAGGCCACCACCCGGACGTCGGCCCGCATCGTCCGGGCCCCGCCCACCCGCTCGTACTCCCCCTGCTGGAGGAGGCGAAGAAGTTTCACTTGCAGTGAATGACCCAGGCTCCCCACCTCGTGGAGGTACAGCGTGCCCCCGTCGGCGGCCTCGAGGAGCCCGTCCGTGCGCCGGAGCGAATCCCGGGAGCCGCCCGGGTCGGCGCCGAAGAGGCGGGGCTCGAGCATCGACTCGTGGAGGCCGGCGCAGCTGGCGCGGGCGAAGGGCCGGTCGCGGCGCGGCGAGCCCTCGTGGATCATCTCCGCCAGGAAGGAGCGGCCCGTCCCGGCCTCGCCCTGCAGGAGCACGGTGGCCTTGGTGGGGGCCGCGCGCCGGATGATCTCGTCGATCATCGAGGCCTCGGCTGCGGCCCCGACGTAGCGGAGCCGGGTTCGGGCCTGCTCCCGGAGCTCGCGCGCCTCCCGGCGCAGCTTCCGCTTCTCGAGGGCCCGCTCCATGATCACCGCGGCCCGGGCCGGGTCGGTGGGGAGGACCACGTAGGCCTCGGCGCCGTTGCGGAGGGCCTCGATCGCGGCGGCCAGGTTCTCGCGCCGGCAGGTGACGACGAAGGCCGCGTCGGAGCCGCCCGCCCGCGCCAGCGAGGTCACGGCGGCGCAGCTCCACCCGCTGCTCAGGGCGGCGCACAGGACCCCCTGGATCGGCGTGGACCGCAGGGTCTCGATGGCGTTCTCGGCGGTGGCCGCCTCGACGACGTCGTACCCCCCCCTGCGGAGCGCCTGGGCGAGCTCCCCTCGCTGCGCGGTATCGGCGTCGAGGATGAGGATCCGGTCGTTCGTCACCGGGAGCGGTCAGATGCAAGTCGCGCACCGCTCGAAAACAAGGAATTTCGGCCCTTATGGGGAATAGACGCGCAAGCGTTGCGGAGAAAATTGATCTCCGTCTATCGCCGCGCATCCGAGGCGGCGCGCTACGGGGCGTGCCCGGCCGGGTGGGTGGACCGGTCGGCCGGCGTCACCCGCACCGGCGGGGGCTCCCCCTGCATGGGCGGGGCATCCTTCTGCCAGGGCGCGTCCTTCCACGACTCGGAGTAGGGCGGGTTCGCGTACGGGAACCGGGTGGCCTTGTCCACGAGGGTGAGGCCGATGAGCAGGAGGACGAGGAGGCCGGCGACCACGAGGGTGAGACGTGCCACCCCGCGCTCCTCCCAGAGATGCATGAAGAAGATGGCGACGAGCGCGGCCTTCACGAGCGCCACCCCGAGCGCCACCGCCACGCGGGCGGAGTAGCCGAGGTCGGCCTTCCAGACGGCGAGCGTCACGCCGGTGAGCACCATCAGCGCCACCCAGACCATCACGTACTGGGCCGGTCCGAGGTGCTTCCCTTCACTGTGTGTCGTGGCGGTCACGTTCGTCCCTCAGAGGAGGTAGAGGAGCGGGAAGAGGAAGATCCAGATCAGGTCGACGAGGTGCCAGTAGAGCCCGGAGAGCTCGACCGGTGTCGAGTAGCCCGGCCCGAACTCGTTGCGCGTGGCGCGCCAGGCCACCCAGCCGAGCAGCCCCATGCCGATGAGCACGTGCAGGCCGTGCAGGCCGGTCATCAGGAAGTAGAGCGCGAAGTACATGCTCACGCCCGGACCCTGCAGGCCCGAATAGGAGTAGAAGCGGCCGGGGAGCTGCCCGTCCACCCAGTGGTGGTGGTACTCGAAGCCCTTCAGCACCATGAAGGTCACGCCGAAGAGGATGGTGACGGCGAGGAGGCCGACCACCTTCCGGTTCTCCCCCTGCCGGGCGTAGTGGATGGCGAGGGCCACCGTCAGGGACGAGGTGATGAGGACCACGGTGTTCGTCGCGCCCATGGCCACGTGGGCCAGACGGCTGGCCTCCTCGAATCCCACCGGGAAGAGGAACCGGTAGAGCGCGTAGGCGGTGAAGAGCACCGCGAAGAGGAGGATCTCGGTGGAGAGGAAGAGCCACATCCCCATGCGGGCGGCGTGCTCCTGCGTCTTCATGTCCGGGAAGTGGTGGGCGAGCCGGGACGGCGCCGCGGCGGCTTCAGTGTGCATGCTTCACCTCCGCGGCCGGCCCGTCCTGGTACTCGTGCGGGCCGCGGTCGTGGACCGGCGTCTCGGGGAAGTTCTGGGCTTCCGGAGGCGAGGGGGTGTTCCACTCGTAGCCGCGGGAGTTCCAGGGATTGGGCCCGGAGACCCTCCCCTTCACGAGCGACACCACGAGGTAGACGAGGACGATGGTGAACCCCAGGCCGAGCAGCGAGGCGCCCGCGGTGGAGGCCACGTTGAGCGGCCAGAACTGCTCCGGGTAGGAGTAGTAGCGGCGGGGCATGCCCATGTTCCCGAGGAGGAACTGGGGGATGAAGGTGGCGTTGAAGCCGACGATCACGAGGACCGCGGCGGCCAGCGCCCAGCGCTCCGAGTACATCCGCCCGAACATCTTCGGCCACCAGTAGTGAAGGCCGGCCAGGAACGCCATGATGGTGCCCCCCACCATGATGAAGTGGAAGTGGGCCACCACGAAGTAGGTGTCCTGCCAGTGGACGTCGAGGGAGACGGTGGAGAGGGCGATCCCGGTCAGTCCGCCGAAGACCAGGAAGTAGAGAAAGCCCATGAAGTAGACGAAGGGGGCCGAGACCTGGATGGCTCCCTGGTACATCGTGGCGGTCCAGTTGAAGACCTTGATGGCCGTGAAGAGCCCCACGAACATGGAGAGCACGCCGAACACGCCGGACGCGAAGGTGGACTGCCCGGACGTGAAGAGGTGGTGCCCCCAGACGAAGAAGCCCACGAAGGCGATGCCCAGCGACGAGAAGGCGACCGCCTTGTAGCCGAACATGTTCTTGCGGGAGAAGGTCTGGACGACCTCGCTCACCACGCCCATGGCGGGCAGGATCATGATGTAGACGGCGGGGTGGGAGTAGAACCAGAAGAAGTGCTGGAAGAGCACCGGGTCGCCGCCGTACTCCGGCATGAAGATCCCGAGGTGGAAGACCCGCTCCAGGAAGCCGAGCGCGACCGTGATGCCGAGCACCGGCGTGGCGAAGATCTGGATGATGCCGGTGGCGTAGAGGGCCCAGAGGAAGAGCGGCAGGTCGAACCAGCGCTGGCCGGGGGCGCGCATCTTGTGGATGGTGGCGATGAAGTTCACGCCGGTGAGGATGGAGCTGAACCCGGCCAGGAAGACGCCGGTGAGCGCGAGCAGGATGCCGAGCCCCCGGGACGACTCCAGGCTGTAGGGCGGGTAGAGGGTCCAGCCGGTGTCGAGGCCGCCCACCACCAGCGTGGCGATGAACAGCACCGCCCCGGCCACGAAGAGCCAGAAGGAGAGGAGGTTCACCCGGGGGAAGGCGACGTCCTTCGCCCCCACCATGAGCGGGACGACGAAGTTCCCCAGCGCCGACGGGATGCCGGGAATGACGAACAGGAAGATCATCACCGCGCCGTGCAGCGTGAACATCTTGTTGTAGGCGTCGTTGGAGACGAGCCCGCCGGACGGGTCCCACAGGTGGAAGCGGACCACCATGGCGAACACGCCGCCCAGGAAGAGGGAGAAGACGATCAGCGCCAGGTACATGATGCCGATGCGCTTGTGGTCGAGGGAGAAGAGCCAGGATGCGATCCCCTTCCCGTGCGTGAGGTAGCTGTCGCCGGCGGCGTGCTCCGCCGCGGCGGCCGGGGCCGTGGTCATGGTCCCTCCTTCAGACTCTGGATGTAGGCCACGATCCCCTGGATCTCCCGGTCGTCGAGGGGCACGGGGGGCATCATGTCGTCGAAGCCGGCCACGATCTTGGCGCCGGGCGTCACGATCGACTCGCGGATGTAGTTCTCGTCCACCTTGGCGATCTTCCCGTCGGTGAGCTTCTCGTCCTTGCCCCAGATGCCCTTGATGGACGGGCCCACGCCCGGCGAGCCGTCCACGCTGTGGCAGGCCGAGCAGCCCTTCTCCTCGAAGACCCGGACGCCGACCTGGAGGAGCGACTCCTCGCCGCCCTTGCCCTCGGCGGCCCAGGCGTCGAAGGAGGCCTGGTCGGGGTGGACCACCGCCACGGCCGACATCGTGGAGTGGTTCGTCCCGCAGTACTCGGTGCAGAGGATCGGATAGGTCCCGGGCACCGTGGGGGTGAAGACCATCCGCGTGAAGCGCCCGGGGACGGCGTCCTGCTTCAGCCGGAACTGGGGCACGTAGAGCGAGTGGACGACGTCCGTGGAGGCGAGGACGAGCTCCACCGGCCGCCCGACGAGCACGTGGAGCTCCTTCGAGCCCTTGCCGCCGGCGTGGTCGAACCACCAGGACCACTTGCGCGCGGTCACCTGGACCCGCTGCGGGTTGGCGCCCGGCTCGAGCTCGGTCATGGCCAGGTAGACCTTGGTGGAGGCCGCGAAGATCACGAAGACGAGCAGGAGCGGGATGGCGGTCCAGAAGATCTCGAGCTTCGTGGAGTGGTCCGGCGAGGCCTCCGGGCCGGGGCGCGAGGCCCGGGCCCGGTAGCGGATCACGAAGAGCACCGTGAGCCCGATGATGACCACGAGGAAGAAGGCGCTCATCCAGAAGAGGAGCGCGAAGACCTGGTCCACGCCCTCGGCGACGCTGGAGGCCCGTTCGGGCATGTACCCGGGGCCGGCCGCGATCAGGCTTCCGGCCAGGAGGTCGGGGAGTCGGATCATGTGGTGAGGTTCTCCGTTCTGCGCCGCTTCACGTCGCGGTACGCCAGGGTTCCGAGGAAGACGAGCAGGAAGGCCATCGCGAGGACGCCTCCGGTGCGCATGACCTTCAGGGCCAGCGGGGCCGGGTCGGCCGGGTCGAAGCCCATGCAGGTGAGGAGGAAGCCGCCGATGCTCCGCTGCTGCTCGGCGGTGGCCACGGCGCCCGACCCGGCGCGGTCGAGCGCGGTCCGCAGCGCGGTCGCCGGGTAGGTGATGCCGTGGAGGTAACCGCTCACACGGCCGTCGGCCGTGAGGACGACGAGCGTCGCCTGGTGCGCGAACTCGCCCGTGGCCGGATCGAACCGGTACTTGA
>SESF01000781.1_pt1 | contig 11130 bp, 8 predicted proteins | sample 3171521 | NCBI WGS metagenome assembly SESF01 (sample SAMN10866945, study PRJNA518727) | freshwater metagenome | biome: subpolar coniferous forest; feature: holomictic lake; material: water; isolation source: holomictic Lake 227, 6 m and 8 m depth | place: Canada: near Kenora, Ontario | collected...
GAATCTCCAGGAGCACAAAAAAAGCTAATCAATTGGCAATCCATGCACAGCGGACTTGAGCACGGATGCTAATCTGTGGCGCGGGAATTGATGAGCGGTTCTGCACCAGAGCACGAGTGCCGGGCCGGTCACAAATCCCGTCAGGCGATATGATTGCAACGCTTTCAAATAAGAAAAAGAACCAGTTGTCCAGGATCCTGGAGCACGCCAGTGGCGACAAGCGCTTCAAGATTCTTGAGGCGCATATCAAGAAACACCAGTTCAAGCAGGACGCGCTGATCGAGGTGCTGCACAAGGCGCAGGAGCTGTTCGGCTACCTCGAAGACGACCTGCTGCTGTTTGTCGCTTACCGGCTCAAACTGCCGGCCAGCCGAGTGTACGGGGTTGCCACTTTTTACCATTTCTTCACCCTCAAGCCCAAGGGCAAGCACACCTGTGTGGTCTGCATGGGCACCGCCTGTTACGTCCGAGGCGCGGACAAGGTGCTCGCCGCGGTGGAGGAGAAGGCGCGCATTAAGGCCGGGGAGACGACCGCGGACGGCGAACTCTCGCTGCTGACCGCGCGCTGCATCGGCGCGTGCGGCATCGCGCCGGCGGTGGTTTATGACGGGACGGTCACGCCGCGCCAAACGCCCGAGTTAGCGCTCGAACATGTGAAAGGATGGACTGGTCATGGTAATTGATGACTTGATTGAGATTGCGGAAAAGGAACGTGCTGCGCGGAAGCAGTACGTCATCCGCTGCTGCATGGCGGCGGGTTGCATGTCGTCCGACTCAAAGGGCGTCAAAGAAGCCCTGGATAAAGCCGTCAAAGAGGCCGGCCTGGAAAGCGACGTGGAGGTGCGCGGGGTTGGCTGCATGAAGTTGTGCTGCCAGGGTCCGCTGGTGCAGATGGACTCGCACGGGCCGGGCGCGACGGTTGAGATCAACGCGAACGGGCACGGACCGCTCTATCAGCGGGTCACCCCGGCCGATGCGGCTTCCCTCGTCGGCACCCTCAAAGGCGGCCAGACTAAAGTGCAGCAGGGCGATCCGAAGGATCCCTTCTTCACGGAGCAGATGTCCATCGTGCTGGCCAATAGCGGCATCGTGGACCCGGAACGCATCGAGTCGTACATCGCGGTTGATGGCTACCAGGCGCTGCACGACGTGTTGCGGGAAATGACTCCCAAGGAAGTGCTGGAAACGATGGTCAAGTGCGGCCTGCGAGGGCGCGGTGGCGCGGGGTATCCGACCGGTTTGAAGTGGGCGACGGTCGCCAAGACCGCGAGCCAGCAGAAATACGTCATTTGCAACGCCGATGAAGGAGACCCCGGCGCGTTCATGGACCGGAGCGTGCTGGAGAGCGATCCGCACAGCGTGCTGGAAGGCATGGCCATCGCCGCGTACGCGGTGGGAGCCACCCAAGGGTTCATTTACGTTCGTGCCGAGTATCCGCTGGCGATCAGCCGGCTGCAAACGGCCATCAAGCAGGCGAAACAGCAGGGTTTGCTGGGCAGCGGCATCTTTGAGTCCCCGTTCAATTTCAACATTGATTTGCGCATCGGGGCGGGGGCGTTTGTCTGCGGCGAAGAGACGGCGCTGATGGCTTCCGTGGAAGGCAAACGCGGCGCGCCGCGGCCCCGTCCTCCCTTTCCCGCGGAAAGCGGGCTCTGGGGTTCCCCGACGCTGATCAATAACGTGGAGACATTTGCCAATGTGGCGCCGATTATTCGCAAAGGCGCCGATTGGTTCGCGAGCATTGGCACCGAGAAGAGCAAGGGCACGAAGGTGTTCGCGCTCGCGGGCAAGATCACCAACACGGGGCTGATTGAGGTGCCGATGGGTACAACCCTGCGGCAGATCGTCGAGAAGATGGGTGGCGGTGCTCCGGATGGCGGCAGGATTAAAGCGGTCCAGACTGGCGGCCCTTCGGGCGGTTGTATTCCGGCCGAGGCGCTCGATACGCCGGTGGACTATGACTCGCTGACCAAACTCGGCTCGATTATGGGGTCGGGCGGCATGATCGTGATGGACGAGGCCACCCGGATGGTGGATGTCGCGCGGTTTTTCATGGAGTTCTGCATGGACGAGTCGTGTGGCAAGTGCATCCCCTGCCGGGCCGGCACGGTGCAGATGCACAATCTGCTGACGAAAATACTGGCGCGCAAAGCCACCGCCCGCGACCTGAAAAAGCTCGAAGACCTCTGCGAGATGGTGAAGAACACCAGCCTCTGCGGCCTGGGCCAGACCGCGCCCAACCCGGTGCTGAGCACGTTGCGCTTTTTCCGGAGCGAATACACCGAGTTACTCCAGCCGGATATCCACGGAGGACCCAACGGCAACGGCAACGGAACCAAAGAAGCGCTGGCGCCGACGATCTGACCCGGACAATAGAGCGAATGTATGGCTGCCAAAACTTTAACAATTGACGGAAAGCACGTCAGCGCTGATGAGAGTGCGACGATCCTGGATGCCGCTACCGATGCGGGCATAACTATCCCGACGCTCTGCCACCTGGATGGCGTCTATGATGTCGGCGCCTGCCGCCTTTGCCTGGTGGAAGTGACGGGGATCACCAAATTGCTCCCCGCTTGCACCACCAAGGTGAGCGAGGGCATGGATATCAAGACTGACAGCGAGCGGCTGCGCAAGTATCGGCGGATGACGCTGGAGTTGCTGTTCGCCGAGCGGAACCATGTGTGTGCGGTGTGCGTGTCCAACAGCCATTGTGAACTGCAGACGCTGGCCTACAGCCAGGGGATGGATCACGTGCACTACGACTATTGCTTCCCGAAGTGGGAAGTGGACAATACCCACTCGCTCTTCGGGATGGACCACAATCGGTGCATCCTCTGTAGCCGCTGCGTGCGTGTCTGCTGGCATATCGAAGGCGCGGGCACCAAGAACGTCTCGGGCCGCGGCGGCAAGGCGCGCATCATCACTGACCTTAACCAGCCGTGGGGCACTTCGGACACCTGCACCAAGTGTGGCAAGTGTGTCATGTCCTGCCCCACCGGCGCGCTGTTCTACAAGGGTGCCACGGTTTCCGAAATGGAGCGCGACCGCACGAAGCTCGAATTCATCGTCACCGCGCGGGAGAAGAAGCAATGGATCGCAGAGTAGACGCGGCGTCCCGCCCATCCCCGGACTAACATGCAAACAACGCAAGAAATGGAAAACAAGCCCGAGACTGGCAAACAGCCGCTCCTGCGCATCGCCACCGTCTGGTTTGGCGGCTGCTCCGGCTGCCACATGTCGTTCCTCGACCTCGACGAGTTTCTCATCGAACTGGCCGCGAAAGTCGAGCTGGTTTACAGCCCGGTCATGGATGTCAAGGAATACCCTGAGAACGTGGATGTATGCCTGATCGAAGGGGCCATCTGCAATGAGGACAACCTGGAGCTGCTCCACCAGGTTCGGGAGCGGACTAAAGTGCTCGTCTCGTTCGGCGACTGCGCCGTGACGGCCAATGTTCCCGCGATCCGCAACCAGCTTGGGCTGGGCAACGCGGAGAGTGTGCTGCAGCGCGCCTACGTCGAAGGCGCGCAGTCCAACCCGGGTGTCCCCCGGGAACCGGGTATCGTGCCCGCACTCCTGGAGCGCGTCATGCCGGTGCATGAAGTTGTGAACGTGAACTATTTTCTGCCCGGCTGCCCGCCGCCGGCGGACCGCATCAAGGCGTTCCTGGTGCAGGTGCTTGACGGCCAACCGCCGCAGCTTGCGGGCAAAGACCTCAAATTTGGATGAGTATGGCTCAACGCATCATCATTGACCCCGTGACCCGGATCGAGGGCCACGCCAAGATCAGCATTTTCATCGACGACGAAGGCAATGTCTCCGACGCCGAGTTCCACGTGGTGGAGTTCCGCGGCTTTGAGAAGTTCTGCGAGGGCCGCCCTTACAGCGAAATGCCCGGCATCACGCCGCGCATCTGTGGCATTTGTCCGGTCAGCCATTTGTTGGCGGCGGCCAAAGCGGGCGACGCCATTATGGCCGTTAACATCCCGCCCGCCGCGGACAAGCTGCGCCGGCTGATGAACCTCGGCCAGATGATCCAGAGCCATGCGCTGAGCTTCTTCCACCTGAGTGCGCCTGACTTCCTGCTCGGCTGGGATACGCCACCGGATAAACGGAATGTGTTTGGCCTGATCGCTGCCAACGCCGACCTGGCCCGGGCCGGCATCCGCCTGCGCCAGTTTGGCCAGGAAGTCATCCAGGTGCTGGGCGGACAGAAGATTCATCCCGCCTGGGCCGTGCCCGGTGGCGTGCGCAGCCCGCTGACTGAAGCAGGGCGCACCCGCATCCGCGCGTGGCTGCCCGAAGCCTACGCCACGACCAGGATTGCCTTCGACCTCTTCAAGAAAACCCTTGAAACCCACAAGAAGGAAGTTGAGATCTTCGGCAACTTCCCCTCCTTGTTCATGGGCCTGGTGGAACCGGACGGCACCTGGGAGCACCATGGCGGCAAGCTCCGCTTTACCGACAGTAGCGGGAGCATCATCGCTGACCAGCTCGATCCGCAGAAGTATTACGAGTATATCAGCGAATCGGTGCAAAACTCTTCCTACCTCAAGTCGCCGTATTATAGTCCCCTGGGTTTCCCGGACGGCATGTATCGCGTCGGACCACTCGCCCGGCTCAACGTGGCCGAACAGATGGGCACGCCTAAGGCGGATGCCGAGTTGAAGAAGTTCAAGAAGCTGGGGCGCGGCCGCAGCGCCGTGACCTCCTCCTTCCTGTATCACTATGCGCGGCTGATTGAAATCCTCGCGTCGATTGAACGCGTTGAGGTCAGCATGGACGACCCGGATCTGCTGAGTGAAGACCTGCGCGCCGACGCCGGCATCAACAGCCTCCGTGGCGTGGGAGTCAGTGAGGCCCCGCGGGGCACGCTGTTCCACGATTACACCGTGGACCGCGATGGCTTGCTGCGTAAGGTCAACCTCATCGTCGCCACGGGTCAGAATAACCTGGCCATGAACCAGACCGTGGCCCAGATCGCGCGGCATTACGTGCGGGGCAACAAGATTCCCGAGCCGATGCTCAACCGCGTCGAACACGGTATCCGCTGCTACGATCCGTGCCTGAGCTGCTCCACGCACGCCGTGGGCCAAATGCCGCTGCACGTCCAACTGATCGGGCCGGGTGGCGCCGTGCTGGATGAAGTGGCGCGCGGGTAACTGGATTCGTGGCCATCGTTTGAACCGGCGAGTCGGGAAGGCGTATTGAGGAGTCCGCAGCATATGCTACACCCAAAGCTGCGGCGGCTTCTCCTTCGTCCCTTCAAAAGGGGAGAGGGGTTGCCCGGTGTTGTCTATCCCGCAGTCTTGGCAGTACTCCCCGGGTAGCGGATGACACCCGAACAACAACTGCACCCAGTCGGCCTGCTGGTCATCGGCTACGGCAACACGCTGCGGTGCGACGACGGCGTGGGGCCTAAAGTGGCCGAAACTGTCGCTGCCTTGGGCCTCCCTGGAGTTCAGGCACTCGCCTATCCGCTATTGACTCCCGAAATAGCGGAGGTGGTTTCGCAAGCGCGCCTGGTCATTTTTGTGGATGCCGCCGTGGATGCGCCGCGAGAAGTTCAGATGCGCAAACTGGGACCGGCTGACAGTTCCCAGCTCATGGCCCACGCCGCCAGTCCGGCTACGTTGCTGGCGTTGGCCCGGGATGTCTTCGGCCACGCCCCGGCGGCCTGGTGGCTGACGATCCCGGTCGCAGACCTTGGCATCGGAGAGGAGTTTTCACCTTTGGCCCAGCTTGGCTTCCAGCAGGCAGTGCGGGAAGTCCGGAAGCATGCGGAGAGCTTCGGCAAGCCAGGTTTTCCGTGTGGAAACGGCTCAGCGTTGCTGGCCTGACCGCCCCCCCTCCCCCCTTGTTTGCCGGCCAATCCGGCCCGGGCTTCCCAAACGGACGGCGATGTGAAAAGCTTATATAACATTGCACCTTGTCGAATGCTAAAGCCGGTATATATTGCTTCACACCGGGCGGTGCCTCCATAGGGGACGCGCCACGCGACCGTGTGTTTTCCGGCAGGACCGGCGGCGTGAAAAGAGAAAAAAACAGATATAACATCCGGCCGGGCCTTTGGCCCGCCATATTGATTATGAGCAGCACGGCTGCCTTGAGCAGCACCAACGCGCCCGTGCTGTTCAACCGCGACATCCGCCCCGTTCTTTCCGACACCTGCTTCCCCTGTCACGGCTTTGATGCCAACAAACGCAAAGCGGATCTGCGCCTGGACACCCCGGAGGGCGCCTCTGCCCCGCACCAGGGCCGCCAGGCTGTCAAAGCGGGTGACTTAGCCGGAAGCGAGTTGTGGCGTCGGGTGACCGCCACCGATCCCAAGCTCAGGATGCCTCCCCCGGATTCAATCAAGAAACTGAGGCCCGAGCAGATTGCGCGGCTGCGGCGCTGGATTGAGGACGGCGCGGTTTATCAGAAGCACTGGGCGTTCGAATCCCCGGTCCGGCCTGACTTGCCCGCGGTGATCCGGACCAACTGGGAGCGCAAGGCCATGGACCGGTTCATCCTCGCGAAGCTGGAAGAACGCCAGTTGGAGCCTTCGCCCGAGGCTTCCAAAGAGACGTTGATCCGGCGGCTGACGCTGGACCTCACCGGTCTGCCGCCCTCCCTGCCAGAAGTGGACGCCTTTCTGGCGGACTCCACAGCGGATGCCTGCGAGCGGCTGGTGGACCGATTGCTGGCCTCGCCCCGCTATGGTGAGCACCTGGCCCGCTACTGGCTCGACCTGGCCCGTTACGGCGATACCCATGGGTTGCATTTGGACAACGAGCGATCGCTGTGGCCCTACCGCGACTGGGTTGTCAGTGCTTTCAACCGTAACCTGCCCTTCGACCAGTTTACGATTTGGCAACTCGCCGGCGACTTATTGCCCAATCCAACCCGCGAGCAATTGATCGCCTCGGGATTCAACCGTTGCAATGTTTCCACTAGCGAGGGCGGAGCCATCGACGAAGAATTCCAGGTTCGTTACGCCGTGGACCGGGTGGAAACGACTTCGACCACCTGGATGGGGTTGACCATGGGGTGCGCCGTCTGCCATGACCATAAGCTTGACCCCATCACCCAGAAGGAGTTTTACCAGGTCTTCTCCATCTTCAATAATATCTCCGAGAACGCGATGGACGGGAACGCCTTGCTCCCGCCGCCCAGCCTGCCACTACCCAACCCGGAGCAGGAAAAACAGATGGCGGAATGGGACTCGCGCCGGCAGGCCTTGGAAAAGCAGACGCAAGAAATAGCCGCGGGCCTGCACTATACTGACCCCGCCACGCTGACCAATGTTCCCCAACCCCAGCCCAAAGAACGGGTCTGGATCGAGGATGAATTCCCGTCCAAAGCCGAAGTCAAGACCGATGGCCCGCCGCTCCAATGGATTACCGCTGCTGAGGGGCCTGTTTTCAGCGGCCAACGTGCCATCCGGCGCTCGGGCAAGGGCCTGCACCAGGTCTATTTTCCAACCTGTGCGGACCCATTGACCGTTCACAGTAGGGACACGGTCTTCGCCTACGTTTATCTCGACCCGCAGGACCGGCCCAAGTCCATCATGTTGCAATACCACGTGACGGAGTGGGCCGACCGCGCCAACTGGGGTGACCCGGACGCCATTGGGTTCGGGCAGAAAGGCACCACCGAGAAGGTCCAGATCGGAGAATTGCCCGAAGCCGGCAAGTGGGTCCGGCTGGAGGTGACCGCGGCCGTTCTCGGCCTGCGCCCGGGCACAAAAATCACCGGCCTGGCCTTCACCCAGTTTGACGGCACAGCCTATTGGGACAAAGCCGGGTTGATCTCTGTGGATGACCCGGCGGAGAACCCTGAAATCTCTCTGTTGGCCTGGGAAAAGGCCGAGCGGGCTCGGGGGGGCCAATCGATGGCGCCCCAGGCAATCAAGGATGTGCTTAAGAAAGAGGTCGCGAAGCTGGAGGACAAGGACCGCAGCCAACTGCGTGATTACTTCCTCGCGTGGGAATATGGCGGCCCGAATTCTAATCTGCCGCCGATTCGCGCCGAGTTCAAATCCCTCAAAGAAAAGCGCCAGGCACTGGAGAAAGAGTTTCCCGCCACGATGATTTCCAAAGAGCTGCCCCAACCGCGCCCGGCCTGGGTTCTGACTCGCGGTCAGTACGACAAACATGGCGAGGCGGTCAGCCCGGGAGTTCCCGCCGTATTGCCGCCTCTGCCGGCGGCGGAGGCCACCAACCGCCTCACGTTTGCCCGCTGGCTGGTGGAACCTCGACATCCGCTGACAGCGCGAGTGGCCGTCAATCGGCTCTGGCAGCAATTCTTCGGCATCGGCCTAGTGAAAACTGCGGAGGACTTCGGGACCAGGGGGGAGTGGCCTTCCCATCCCGAACTGCTGGATTGGCTGGCGACCGAGTTCGTCCGGACCGGCTGGGACGTAAAACAAATGGTGCGCCTGCTGGTCACTTCTGCCACGTACCGCCAGGATTCGCGGGTCGGCCCGAAACTACACGAGTTGGACCCCGAGAACCGCCTGCTGGCGCGTGGTCCGCGCTACCGGCTGGATGCTGAGGCGTTGCGCGATTACGCCCTGAACGCAGGCGGCCTGTTGAACCTGAAGATGGGCGGTCGCGGCGTGCGCGTTTACCAGCCGCCGGGGATCTGGGAAGCTGTCGGTTACACGTCCAGCGACACCGCCAAATATACTCAGGACCATGGCGACGCACTGTATCGCCGCAGCTTGTATGTATTTTGGAAACGCACGGCTGCTCCGCCGGTCATGACCACCTTTGACGCTCCGTCGCGGGAGCAGTGTCGCGCTCGCCGTGAACGGACCAACACGCCGCTACAGGCATTGCTGTTGATGAACGACCCGCAGTACTTCGAGGCGGCACGGCACCTAGGCTACCGCATGTTGCGCGAAGGCGGCGCCGACGACACCGAACGATTGCGCTACGGTTTTCGGCTTGCCACTGACCGCCAACCCAGACCCGAGGAATGTGCCATTCTCGCTGAATCGCTTAAGGCGCAACGCGAGCGCTACCAGGCGGATGAGGCTGCCGCCAGGAAAGTCATTTCGGTGGGCGAATCACCCGTGCCGGTGGATGTTGCTCCGAGCGAACTGGCAGCTTATGCCATGGTAGCCAATCTCCTGCTGAATCTGGATGAAGTGGTTACCAAGAACTGAACGGCCAATGACCGCCTAAGCCGAACGACAACCATGCGAACTCAAGACGAGCTTGGCCAGCCGCAAACCCGCCGCGCCTTTTTCAAGACCACCGGCCTGGCTGCGGGCCGGATTGCGCTGGCCTCGCTGATGTTTCCGGACCTGCTGCGCGCCGGCACCCAGACCCCCTCCGCGCATCCCGGTTTGCCGGGTCTGCCGCACTTCGCCCCCAAAGCGCGCCACCTCATCTATTTGTTCATGAATGGCGCCCCTTCGCAAATTGACCTCTGGGATCATAAACCCAGGTTAGCGGAGCGATTCGACACGGACCTGCCCGATTCCGTCCGCAACGGTCAGCGGCTCACCACCATGAGCTCCGGCCAGAAGCGCTTTCCGATCGCGCCGTCCATTTACCGATTCGCGCCGCACGGCCAGGCCGGGACCATGATCAGCGAGTTGCTGCCCCACACCGCCCAGGTCGTGGACGACCTGGCGGTGATCAAGAGCGTTTACACCGAAGCCATCAATCACGACCCGGCCGCCACTTTCATCCTGACTGGCAATCAAATACCGGGCAAACCGAGCATCGGCGCCTGGATCTCTTACGGCCTGGGCAGTGAAGCGGAAAACTTGCCCGCTTTCGTGGTGATGACACCGCGCTGGTCCGCCAAGCGCGATGCCCAGGCGCTTTATCAACGGCTCTGGGGTGCCGGCTTTCTGCCCTCACGACACCAGGGCGTGGCGCTGCGCGCCAGTGGTGACCCGGTGCTTTATCTCAATAATCCCCCGGGCGTCGATGCCGCCTCCCGTCGCACCATGCTGGACGGTTTGGCCAAGCTCAACCAGGGAACTTTTGACCGTGCCGGCGACCCGGAAATCCAGACCCGTATCGCCCAGTATGAAATGGCGTTTCGGATGCAGACCTCCATTCCCGAACTGGTGAACATATCCAACGAGCCCAGGTCGGTGCTGGAACTCTACGGACCCGAAGTAACTCAGCCCGGCACCTTCGCCGCCAGCGCGTTGCACGCCCGCCGGCTCGTCGAGCGTGGGGTTCGTGTGGTCCAACTGTTACACCGCGAGTGGGACCACCATGGCGACCTGCCGCGTGACCTGCCCCTGCAATGTCGTGACATTGACCAGGCCTGCAAAGGGCTCATCCTCGACCTCAAACAGCGTGGGTTGCTCGATGAAACCCTGGTCGTCTGGGGCGGCGAGTTTGGCCGCACCGTCTATTGCCAGGGCGAACTGCGCCGTGATAACTACGGCCGCGACCATCATCCTCGCTGCTACACGATGTGGATGGCAGGAGCGGGCATTAAAGGTGGAGTCGTGCATGGCGAAACCGACGATTTCAGTTATAATATCGTTCGAGACCCCGTGCATATTCGCGATATCAATGCTACCATCCTTCATCTAATGGGCATTGACCCTAATCGGCTGACTTATCCATTTCTGGGTCTGGACCAGAAGTTGGTCGGCACTGAATTGCCCGCGAACCCAATAAAGGGAATACTTGCGTGAGCCGTAAGCGAGACTCCCAAAACTCAGTTTGCCCAGCGCTACCATGAGCACCGCTTCAGAATTGGGGTTGTTCTTCGGCCGGCTGCACCCGCTTTTGGTACACCTGCCGATCGGGTTGATTGTCCTGTTGACGTTCCTCGAATTGCTCACCCGCTTTCCGCGTTTCAAGCAAACCACAGCCAACGCTGGAGTCATCCTGGCATTGACGGTCCCGGCGGCAGGATTTTCAGTTCTTTGTGGTTGGCTGCTCTCCGGGGGTGAGGGCTACCAGGAGCGCCTGCTGCAATGGCACAAGTGGACCGGCATCGGCACGGCCTGCGTTTGTGCCCTCGCCGCGCTGCTCTATTGGCTCGACTTCAAGCGAGCTTACCGTTGGTTCCTATTCGGCAGTTTCTTGGCCCTCCTGCTCGCCAGCCATTACGGGGGGTCGCTCACCCACGGCAGCGATTACCTGGTCCGCTACGCCCCGGCTC
>SESF01033700.1_pt1 | contig 11130 bp, 5 predicted proteins | sample 3171521 | NCBI WGS metagenome assembly SESF01 (sample SAMN10866945, study PRJNA518727) | freshwater metagenome | biome: subpolar coniferous forest; feature: holomictic lake; material: water; isolation source: holomictic Lake 227, 6 m and 8 m depth | place: Canada: near Kenora, Ontario | collected...
CAACTGCCGGATTTAGGTTGAACGGTGACAAGCTGTTCTTGTTCAGAAATCGGCGGCACCCAAAGCTCATGAGCAAGAACTTGGTCGGGTTGAACACGCTGCCTTCGGTCTCCTAATCCTTTACTGCCGGTTGCCACGGCTTTCCAAACTTGGGCTGGACGGAAGTAAGCAGCAAGGAATTCGGCGCGGACGAAGCTGGGATCACAATCGAATGTAGGATATTCGTTAGACACGAATACACCATTAAACTCGGGTGAAACCTGTCCGTATGCCCCCTCAAATGCAAACAGGCGACTATAAATGAATTGCCCTGCCCTAACCCGACGCAACGAGATTGCGCTGGTTGCGAGCCCGTTAATCGGAGGTTTGTGAAATAAACCACGTCCGAAGCTGTAAATGCCGAGATTGGGGTAGGATTGGTCCGGTTTGACCTTGTAGGAGTCGTCCACCAGCCTGATTACTTCCGATAATCGCTTGCGCTTCCAACCAGTCCGTTCCTTGGAAACAGGATCGAGATCGGAACGGTGCGCCATGGATATAAGCAGGGATTCGCTTTCTAGCAGCGCCTGCTGTCTCAACCTCCGAGCTTCATCGATTTGGGCTGCAAGTGCCTCGATTCGCGCAACGATGCGCTGCTGTTCGGGCAGCGGAGGGAGTGGAATGTTGGCGCGCAACAAATCGTTGGGATGCAATCTGCGGCGGCGAACATTTGTTCCCGTGCTTTTTCCAGAAACATCCTCCCAAACGTGTGGAATCTGAAAGAAGAAGCTGAGGAATTGAGGAAGGATTCGGTCCGGATGGATTTCAAAGACAGGAAACTCCGGTGAGACGAAGCATCCATCACAGGTGATTGGAACGACGCCGAACGCCCCCTCCCAAGCCATGAGCTTCGGATAGACAAAATCGCCAACCTTCAATCGAGTTAGCTTTCGATAGGAGAACTGGTTTCCAAGTCGCTCCTGTCCACGGAAAACTCCGCGCCCAAAGCAATAAACACCTGCAAACGGATACGACTTAACCGGATCCACCTGCACGTCAGCCGTGCTCCGCACCAGCAACTCACCCAGCCGCACTTTTGGCCACTGTTTATTCATGAGGGGAAGGCTTGGAAGTCAGCTTGACGCCATTTGCGAATGGGTGCAAATGGGCAAAAAGCTCCCTCTTTTGGCGGGAATGGACGTGAACTGGCGCGAATGGGCGGGTATGGACGAGAATCGGTTGACAGGTGTTCATTGCTGCGGTTTATTAACTACGTAGGCAAGCGCAGGGTTTGTAGAGGTCGCTGGCAACAGTGGCAGCCCGTAAGGGTGGGATCCTCGAACCTGGGGTCTACACTTCATTTTAAATTAGTTCTGTGAGACCCGCCAAGTGCGAGTTTTGCGTTTTCAGGAGATCGAAGTCCTCCGGCCAAAACTTCAACCCGTAACCGAGAACGGTTCCCTTATGCCGGTAGAATGTGGGCGAAAGAAGGCGGGCATATTTGTCCTCGGTATCCCCGTAACAGTTCGGGTTTACGGCGGCGAACAGACTGGAGGCAACGGCGTCGGCTACTTGCAGCCCAGCAAGTTGGGAGTGCTCGACCGCCCGGAGTTCGATGGGTTTTACCACAGACCAGTCGATGGTCACTTGGAGAGGGTCCGAATCGTCCCGAAGATTCCGAATGTCGTCGCGGAGGTCGTCGTAAGACATCTGGCCACGGTTGGAAAAGATGATTTCAGCCGTGCCGTCTCCTTTTCCTTCGATACGATGATCCCGGCAATACCACGAAACTCGCTCCAAAAGCATCCGGCAGGCGTGCCGATAGAGCAGGTGTTTTTGGGACTGATATTTCTCAGGCTCCATGATCGAGGGCTTATAAATAAGCACGGACACTGTGCGCAACTTGGCCTCCCCAATCTCGCGAACGTAGGGAACGCGCCGAGGGTGGTCCAATTTGCAGAAGTGCAGGGCTTGCGCCGGAAGCCGCCCAAGCCGCGCCCTTACCCGTTTCATCAGTTCCACGACGACCAAGTCGGTTTCCCGTCGAGTGATGACCGCAGAAAGAATGAGCCAACGGGAACTGCCTGCATTGTCGGGCTTGAACACAAACCCTTCTTCGCCGGACTCATCGATATAAACGCGAAAACTCGGTTTGCTCATGCTTTCGCCAGCAGTTTCTGAATGTTCCCCACGATCTCCGCGATCCGCTTCTCCTTCGCCAGAATACTGGCGGCCAGTTCCTCGGGCGGGAGGTGGGTGATGTCCTCCTTGGCCGCAGGGTTCTTGCGATCAAGGTTGCACCCGGCGGCGAGTAAGTCGGCGGCGGGGACGCGCCAGGCGCTCTCGTTCTCCGCCCGGTTGTTCCACCACTCGATGCACGGGGCGAACTCCTCGAACTGGATGGGCGCGGTCTTGGTGTAGTTCTTCCGGCCTTCCGGCAGAGGCTGCTCGTAATACCAGACCTCTTTCGTTGGCCCGGAGCGGTCGAAGAAGAGCAGGTTGGTCGGGATGCCGGTGTAGGGGGCGAAGACGCCGTTGGGCAGGCGGACGATGGTATGGAGATTAAATGCCGTAAGCATCTCCTCTTTGATGCGGGCGCAAACGCCGTCGCCAAAGAGCGTGCCGTTCGGGACGACCACCGCCGCGCGACCGGGCTTAGACCCGCGCCGCAGTTTGCGCATGATGAGTTGCAGGAAGAGGAGGGCCGTTTCGGCGGTGCGCTTGTCCTCCGGGAAATTGGAGAGGATGCCGCGCTCCTCCTCGCCGCCGAAGGGCGGGTTGGTGAGGATCACGTCCACGCGGTCGCGCTCGCCGATCTCGGTGATCTTCACTTCCAGCGAGTTGCCGGAGTGGATCTGCGGCGATTCCAGTCCGTGAAGGAGCAGGTTCATTTGCGCCAGCAGATAGGGGAGCGACTTGGCTTCGCCTCCCGCGATGCTCTTCTCTTGCAGCGTCCTGCGGTGGGCGACGGTCTTGCACTGCGCAGCGAGGTGCTGATACGCCTCCACCAAAAAGCCGCCCGTGCCACAAGCCGGGTCCAGAACGGACTCCCCCAGCTTCGGATCAGTCACGGCCACCATGAATCGCACCACGGCGCGAGGGGTGTAGAATTCGCCGGAATCGCCCGCAGCATCGCGCATTTCCCGCAGCAGCGATTCATAGAGATGCCCTAGCGTATGGAGTTCCTCGGTGGAATCGAAATGGATGGCGTCCACCTTGGCGATCACGTCGCGCAGCAGATAGCCATTGATCATCCGGTTGATCGTTCCCTTGAATACCGTGGCAATCACGTCCCGCCGGTCGGTGCCGCCGTTGCGCCCCTGCAATCCGCGCAAGTAAGCAAACAACCCCGAGCCCCAAGTTCCATCCGGGCGGGTGCATTCCTGTTGGTTGATGAACGCAATCAGTTCATCGCCGGTGATCCCGTCCGCCTTCGCCGCCCAATCGCGCCAGCGGTAAGGCGCAGCAATGGCCGGGACGAACTTCTCGCCCGCAAGCTGCGACTCCTGCTCGCGCATCCGTTCGGAGTCGTCCAGGAATTTCAGGAACATCACCCAGGTGAGCATCGGCAACCGGTCCAGGTCGCCATTGAGCCCCTTGTCCTTGCGCATGATGTCCCGCGCCGATTTGACGAGGGAACCGAGGGATTGGGTGGTGGTGGGGGGAGGGGTGGGCTTTAATTTCACTAGGCAAAAAGATAATGGAACGCCCAAACATGGCGCAAGGCGCAATCAGTCAAATGGAAAGGGAAGAGTCAGAACGGAATGTCTCCGTCTTGGACCTGTTTTTGAAGAGTAAGTTTGTCCTGATTTTGCATCAGCCAATCAATTCCGTCCGAAGTCATATCGTAAGCCATGTGAAAATCGCCATCATCATTTTCCAGTCTAACTGTCGTCAGCATTCTTTTGCGTATGAGGCCCTCTAAGCCTAGGCTGACGGCAATCTCAGCATAGCCCGCCCTGAGCATATCTCGCTTGATCTCGTGAGGGGTAACATATACTTCGGGAGCCATTCTGTTTTGCATTACGATCGCAAGGGCCACGATTTCGTGAGCCGCCAAACCTTCGCTAACCTTTATCGGTGAAGGCATTGCGGACAACATGCTGAGTTGGCCTTGTTTGGTCAGCAGCGCATTGATCCTAGCGGTTATGGCTTCACCCAATTTGTCGAAATCGCTCATGGAATGCGTCGAATATTTGATGATATTGCGGTGCTGCACATCAAATGGATATTTAGTCGTCCTTCCATCAGAGCAGATTAACACAATGTCTTTCTCTCGGGCGATTGCATATCCCAACTCAAACCAAATATTCGGGTTGTCTGTTGAAATGTCTGCAAGACACAGGGCGGCATCCTTAATGCCCTCCTCTATGCTTTCAATTGGAATACTCGCTGATGGATCTCGATCAACACGGTAAGGTTCAAGCTCTGCCACCTTAATGGCAGGGCTCAGGATTTCATCAAAGCGTCTGTCAAAGGGGCCGTTGTCGAACGGCTGGATAACAAAGCATGTTTTCATCGGTTCTGGATTATTTGCTCCAAGAGTTTTTTTGTTAGTCATCCATGAATTCGTGAAATTTGTCGGTTATGCGAGTCATTCCTTGCCGATATCCTATATTGCTTCCAAAATGCCCACGCAAACCCAGATGATAAAATGCGTCTGATTCCCGCCAGTTGCTTCTATTCGAGTTGATCGAATTGGCCAGGGTTGCAATGAGGGCAATATCTATTGTTTGAAAAGTTTTTACGAAATCGAATTCGCCATTAGTCAAAAATACGCTTGCGGCGAATGGCAATCCTACCGCAAGCGCTGGCCATCCGCGATGCAATGCTTTTGATAGGATCCCGCCTTTCGGAAACTCCTTTGCATTTGTGATTTTATAATAAAAATCATCAATGATATTCTGAACATGAGAAGCGCTTTCGACCTCCGTCAGAGTCTTGCATAATGTTATTACAGAATCACGAAATGAAGTCCTGGCTTCTGCATATTTTCTGCGAAAGTCTAAAACCCGAGCCATCGAATCAGTTTCAATGCCAGACGGCAGAATCTGCGGCAACACCACCGAGGCTGCAACTTCAGTTTGATCCGGGTTCCAAATCCAGCTATTGAAGTTTCCATCAAATTGAAAATATGAATCCACAGAGAAAACGTTTTCATCGTCTGTCGCCTTGCCGATCTTTCTGCGCCTTGCTATATTTGTTGCTAAAAAGAGCATGTAGGCATTAGCCACCTCCTCTGAAACTGACAGAAATCCATTGGGGTTTATTTTGCTGCCCAAACTTTCTAATACCGGCAATAAAGCCTCATCAATTTTTTCATGATGTAGTCTTATGTCAATGTTATCATGACCGTCGAGGGCCGCCGGGAACGATTCTGCGCCCTCCATGAAATTCTCGAAATCTTCGGCAGTACTTGCGAGGTCTCCCTTTTCCAATATGATTGACTCTACCAAACCGGCATCGATTGCTTCTTTGACCTCATCAGAATCCTGCGGCTTATAGGAAGCTGGCACAATCCGATAAACTTTTTCCCACATGCAAATAGCTGCTTTGAGCCATGCATCGCTTTGAAATTCAATGGTCGGATAGTAAAGTACACTACCGGATGTGAGTGCGTTATCGATAATTGTGCTCATGCGGCATATAACAGGGTCTGGAGTTGAACGATTGCCTCTCGGAGCTTCTCCGCTCCGCCAAACGTCTCGATAATCTCGCTGATGTTCCCGTGCTCGGAAATCGGCGGGACTTTCAGCACGTCGGGGATGACGAACTGGGCGGTGCCGTGTTCGGTGTATTTTTCCAGGAGTTGGTCGAGGATAACCCGGGCTTCGGGGGCGTAGTGGTCGAAGAAGTCTTTGCGGTCGTCCCGGAGGCGCTGGGCGCGTTCGCGGCGGGTGCGCAACGGGGCGTTGAAGGCCAGGTGGCAAAGGAGATCGAACGGATCGACGTCCGGCTGATTCGCTTCCACGGCCAGTTCGTCGAAGGCAATGCCTCTTTCCGCGAGGGCGGTTATGATTTCCGAGCGCTGGGCGGGATCGGCCCACCGTTTGCGCAGTTCGGGAGCGTCGTGGCAGATGGTGCGGACCTTCTGCGCGGTCGCATCGGTGAACCGCACCACCCGGAGTTGCTTGCCGTCCGGGTCGAGTTCATACACCAGATGCGTGGTGATTTCGACGTCGCCGCCATCGACATAGAGTTTGCGCGGATCACCGGTCGGCGGGTCTTGAATGATCGGCGGTTCCTCGGCGACTGTGCCGGAATCGTCCTCGGCAGGCTCTTCCTGTTCGGGCGGTAAAACTGGCTCGCCGGCCGCGTTGATTTCCTCCTCGGTGACGAGGACGGGATCGCCGTCAAACGCGGGGTCCGCAAACATCCGGGTGGCCGAGCCGGTGTAGTCGAGAATATTGAACCAGAGTTTGCCGTAGTCGTCTCGCACGCGGGTGCCGCGTCCGATGATCTGTTTAAACTCGGTCATCGAGCCGATCACCCGCGCCAGCACGATGTTTTTGCAGGTTGGCGCGTCCACTCCCGTGGTGAGCAGTTGCGAGGTAGTGAGGATGACCGGCGAATCGGTTTCAACGTCCTGGAAGTGCCCCAGATGGCCGCGACCGGTGTCGCCTTCATCAGCCGTCACCCTGCATACGTAGTCGGGAAGTTGTCGGACGAGGTCGGCGTTCAAGTTGTTGAGCGCCTCGCGCATCTCGCTGGCGTGCTCCTGGTCCACGCAGAAGACGATGGTTTTGGCGTGGCGGTCGGTTTTCTTTAAGAAATCAGTCAGGTGCCGTGCGATGGCCTGAGTGCGGGCCCGCAAGGAGACCGCGCGCTCGAAGTCCTTGGTCTGATATTCCTCGTCGGGAATGGGGCGCCCGTACCGGTCGAGTTCGTTCTTGCTGGGGCGCCAGCCCGCCGCGTCCCATTCGGAAATAACGCGGTGAACCCGGTAAGGAGCAAGGAACCCGTCGTCGATGCCGTCGCGCAGACTGTATTGGTAAATCGGGTTGCCGAAGTAGAGATAGGTGTCCCGGTTGTCCTCGCGCAAAGGGGTGGCGGTCAGGCCAAGCTGATAGGCGGGCGCAAAGTATTCGAGAATCTCGCGCCAGTTGGAGCCGTCCCGGGCGCTGCCCCGGTGGCATTCATCCACGATGATCAAATCAAAGAAGTCGGGCGCGAATTCTTTGTAAAGGCCGGGCCGCCTCTCGTCCGCCGCGAGCGATTGGTAGATCGCAAAATACATCTCCCGGCTCTTGACCACCTTGCCGCCTTCGATCTTGTGGCGGGCGTGGCCGAAGGTGGCGAACATCTTGTCTTTGGGATCGTCCACCAGGATGTTGCGGTCCGCTAGGAAAAGGATCTTCGGGCGGCGATATTCGCCCGTACGGTTCCAGCGGGCGTTCCAGAGCTTCCAGCAAATCTGGAACGCAACGGGGGTCTTGCCGGTGCCGGTTGCCATCGTAAGGAGTTGGCGGCGCGTTCCTTTAAGGATGCCTTCGACGGCTCGATTGATGGCGATCTGCTGGTAATACCGTTCCCCTTTGCCCACGCTGAAGTTCATGGGGGTGAGCAGCCGTTCGGCGGCGGTGTCGTCCCCCAGGCCGCTGCCGAGTCGGTATCGCCGCCAGAGTTTGAGGGGGGCGGGATACTCCGTCAGCGCCGACTCTTTGCCGGTAAAGTAATCGAATTCCAGAATCTCGCGCCCGTTGGTGGCGTAGGCGAACTTCAGGCCGAGCATCTCGGCATACTGCTTGGCCTGCTGCATCCCGTCGGCGGCGGATTTGTAGGCGGCCTTGGCCTCAACGACCGCCAGGGAGAAGTCGCGCCGGAGTCGCAGTAGGTAATCGACGCGCTTGGGCGGTTTGCGCAAGAAACCCTTACCGACGGGCACGATGCGACCGTCCGTGATCGAGCGCTGTTCTGCAATTGAGTGGGGCTCCGAATCCCATCCCGCAGATTGCAGCTTCGGAACTACCAGCTTCCGACAGGTATCTGCCTCTGTATCCGCCATTTCCCCGAGTGAACCACCGGAGAACGGACTAGGCGAGACAAAATACCTCCTCAGATTCACAAGAAAAGCCGCCCGACGGAACTGCGGGAACCGGGAACTGCGGAACTGGGAACTCAGTTCCCCGGTTCCGCAGTTCCCGGTTCCCAGATGGAGCTATTTTGAGAAAGCGGTTATCCATCGTTCGCGGCTGTCACGCCCGGCCCCGCCGGCGCACGGGAGCGCACAGGTGTCGGCGTGGAGGCGAGGGGATTCTGCTTTTTGAAGTCGGTCCGGTTACGCCCGGAACTGCGAGCGCGCAAAGGCCGGAACCGAAGCTCAGTTCCCGGCAGGAAAGCGGTCCATTTCAAAAAGAGGCGATTTTTTGCGCTACCTGGTGCCAACTTGGCTCACTTCTGAAATTCACGCGCTACGGTGCGGCGGTTTCGAAAACGCCCTGGGTGCCGTCCGTAAAGCCAGCTCTGTAAACGAGGTGCCGACTGATGTTGAAGCTGCGGGTCTGCGCTCCGGCTTCGGGCGTCGAAGTGAAAATTGTTAATGTGGATATTTTTCTGATAGCTCCATCGATCACAATCCCATCACCCTTGCGTGCGACCAGTTTCAGTTTGCCTGCACTGTCCGCCACCCAGATACCCTGATTGTTTGCGGCGGTCACTCCGCCACCTCCGAGTTCAAGATCCGCAAGGAAGATTACTCCGCCAGCCTCCGGCAGGGCGAATTGCCGGAACAGACTAAAACGCGCTCCTGCTGGGCACATTACGGCCTGACTTTGGGTGCGCGCCACGAGCGCTAGCGCTCCCGTCGTATTTGCCCAAATCCCCACGGAGTTAGTTGAAGTAATCCCGGCCACTCCCGCCGTCAGCACGCCGCGGAACGCCACTTGGTCCGCACCGTTGTAAACGGGGTCTCCCAATACCGCGAATACGCCGCCCGCAGCCCCGGGGGCGGATAAACCGGTCCGGGTAACCAGCAGTCGCGAGCGCCCTTTGTCCGCCCATATTCCACTGTTGTTGGCCGCCGTGATACCGGAACCGGAAATCCCGGCCCGGAATGAAATGTGCCCCCATTTGTTCTCGATCGGGCTGCCAAACGTCGCAAACTTGGCACCGGTAAGTCCTGGCGCGATACTGGAATTGGTCACCACCGGGAGTACAGTTCCCGTTGCCGAGACGGTGAGCACTCCTTGGGTTCCATCTCGGAACGAAGCCGCAAATATCAGGGTTCCGGCGCTGTTGAAGCTTCGAGTCTGGCCGCCATCATAAGAAGGGGACGCAAAAATGGAAATCGCCGAGAGGGTCCTTGCCCCTCCATTTACCGATAACTGATTCCCGCTGCGCACAAGTAGCTTGGTTTGCCCCGTCGCGCTCATCGACCAAACGCCTTGGTTATTAAGTGTCGTTACGCCACCGGATCCAACGACAAGATTGCCCAAGAAGACCACTCCGTTCTGTGCCGTAAGGACCGCCTTGCCAAACGAGGCAAACATCGCGCCAGCGGCGCAACCGGGCGCTTGAACTCCGGTTCGCGCAATCAGTTTCAGCACGCCAGCAGGGTTCGCCCAAATGCCGTTAGCATTTGAGGCGCTTACTCCTCCAGGACCGAGCTTCATCGTCCCCATGAAAGCAACCCGGTCGCCGTTGTTGTAAACGGGATCACCGAACGTCGCGAATACGCCCCCTGCCACACCTGGGGTGTTCTGGCCGCTTCGAGCAATCAAGTGCGCAGTCGCCCCCGTTCCGATCTCCGCCCAGATCCCCGAAGCATTCGCACTGGTGATGCCGCTTCCGGAAACGGTCGCCTGATATGCCACGTTCTCGGAGTCATTGATGGCGGGATTTCCGAACGTGCTAAATGCCGCACCGGCGATGCCCGGCGCGCCGTCCCATTTGCAGGCAACCGTGTTGGTCTCCGGGCGCTGCGATATCACGAAGACTTGATACGTTTTCGCCATCACCCCGTCTTCGGCCGTGACTTTGATTTCCAGCAAATTGGCCCCCGGAATTAGCGCCAAACGTGGACTGGCGAAGCCAGAGGCAACCTCCAGATAAGCGCCGGCACCTATTCGCACCTGCACGTTTGCCGTTGTATCTGAAACCGTAGGTGTCACAGCGACCGTGGTCCCGTCCACGTAAGCGACATACGTGGTTCCACTGCTGATAAAAGCGGGGCTCAGCGCACCTGAACTCAGCGAAAGCGCGGACAAATCGGCGTTGCGACTCGATGCCCGGTTTACTATGATCGTGTAATTCTTCACCGTCGCACCATCCTGTGCTGTCACCGTTGCCGTGATCGTATTGTCCCCCACGACTAAATCCGTCCCGCCCGTCACGAATACGGTTGATGTCGAATCGGAAACCGTCGGCGTGACCGTTACACTGGTCACGCTGTTCGGAACCGTTGCCGTATAATTTGTTCCACTCGAGGCGAACTCCGGGCTCAGTGTTCCGCTGGTGATCGCCAATGCAGAGAGGTCTGCGTTCGAACTCGGCAAGCGCTTTACCAAAACGGTATAGGTCTTAGTCGTTACGCCATCCTGTGCCGTCACCTTTGCCGTGATCGTATTGTCCCCGACCACTAAATCCGCACCGCCCGTCAGTTCGACGGTTGACGTTGACTCAAAAACCGTCGCCGTCGCCGTTACGCTCGTCACACTGTTTGCCACGGTCGCCGTGTAACTTATGCCGCTGGATGCGAATACCGGACTTAGGGTTCCACTCGTGATCGTAAGCGCTGAGAGGTCAGCGTTAGAACTCGGCAGGCGATTTACCAGAATCGTATAGGTTTTGGTCGTCACGCCATCTTGCGCCGTCACCTTTGCTGTAATCGTATTGTCTCCGACCACTAACGCTGTTCCCCCCGTCACTTCCGCTGTGGCAGTCGAATCGGATAGCGTTGGCGTAGCCGTTACGCCGGTCACGCTGTTTTCAACCGTTGTCGTGTAACTTGTGCCAGTCGGAGTAAACGCAGGGCTTAGCGATCCGCCGCTGATCGCCAGCGCCGAGAGATCGGCATTCGAACTCGGCAGGCGAGTCACAACGATCGTGTAGGTCTTTATTGTGACACCATCCTGAGCGGTCACCTTTGCCGTAACCACATTGCTCCCAACGACCAACCCGGTTCCGCCAGTCACCTGCACCGTTGCGGTTGAA
>SESF01013330.1_pt1 | contig 11128 bp, 4 predicted proteins | sample 3171521 | NCBI WGS metagenome assembly SESF01 (sample SAMN10866945, study PRJNA518727) | freshwater metagenome | biome: subpolar coniferous forest; feature: holomictic lake; material: water; isolation source: holomictic Lake 227, 6 m and 8 m depth | place: Canada: near Kenora, Ontario | collected...
CAGCCACCAGGACTACGCCCACCAGGGACATCACGAGCGCAGAACCGATAACGTAGGATATCCCCATCAGCAGGATGCCACCGACCAAAGGCACCGTCGTTCTCTGCTTCTTGCCGTAGATCGCGAAGCCCATCCCAATGGAGCCCCAAATCAACGAAGCAAACAGAGTGCTTGAAATATCCATCATTTTCCTGAGCTAATACTCTAGCTTTCCGGGCCATGCTCGGCCAGAATTCATTTTCAACCGATGACCATGCCAGGCTTTCTTCGCGTCCAGGCCGACGGAGTCCTCCTGTCGGTGAAGCTCCAGCCCCGCGCCTCCGCCAACGAAATCGGCGAGGCGCTCGGCAACGAACTCCGCATCAAAGTCACCGCGCCGCCCGTGGATGCCGCCGCCAACGAGGCCCTCGTCAAGCTCCTCGCCCGGGAACTGGACTGCCCCCGCAACCGCGTCGAGCTGGTGCGCGGCCACACCTCGCGCCACAAGATCGTCAAGCTCTACGGCCTCGCCCCGGAAGAAGTGGTCAAGCGGTTGGGCGCGGCGTAGCAGGGTGTAGCCGCCGACGTCAGTCGGCGCATTCTTTCCGCAGGCAGGATAGCGCCGACTGACGTCAACGGCTACTTTTGCGTGAATGGGCCAGCCTGGCGCGTGTTACAATGGTCCTGCCTTCCAGAAGGCGTGGCTCTGGTACCGCTCTGGTGTTGGTCTGGTGTTACCCTGGGGGCAGCCTGACGTGGGTCGCATAACTCTCTGGAGTCAGGCAGCTTGCGACATTAACTAGGTGGCTCTTGGATACCTCCCTTGTCCGCGGCATGGACGGCGAGGGGACGGTGCAGGCCTGGCCTGACGTCGGCGGCTGCGTCCCGTGGGCGGATCGTGCGAGGTGAGGAATACCCAGGCTATGGGCCTGGCCTCAGCCGGTAGTACTGGCTCGGTTGGGTCGGGACGACCTGATACCAATTGGTCGTCGTGATCACATCGGTCCACGGGCCGGTCACACTGTCTGATTGTCGCAGAATCCAACCCTGGTTTGGTGGCCAACTCAGGGTGAATCCTCCCAAAGTGGCTTGGACAACCAGGCCTTCGATTATCCCGCCGGTGGTCACTGGCGCATAGGTGTAGTTGTAATTCGCCCCGCCATTGCCGTCGAGCACCACACCGGCGGGCGTCAGCGTCTTGCCGCTGCCAATGGCAGGCGAGTCGTAGGTCTCCGTCCAGACGGGTTCGGTGTCGCCGGTCTGGATGCTACCCGCCGTGATGGTCGGCACAGCCGCTGCGGTGATGGTGCCGTCGTAGGGCTTGAGGTTGGAGACGGCGGTCACGGCCAGGTTAGTCTGAACCACCGTCGCCGAACCGCTCGCGCCGATTAGTGTATAGTTGTTCGCCGCCGAGCCGGCCAGGGCCAGTGTCCCCGGGAAAAAAGCCGACTTGAAGGTCGCTATTGCGCCCGACCATTGCGAGGAGGTGCCGATCGTGCCGCCTGAACTCGCAGTTGCGGTGGCCCCGGCAATGTATTCCAGCGCATAGACCTTCGCATTGAGAGTCGAGGTGCCATTGGTTGACTGGCCGCTCGCCACCGAGGTAAACAACGGACTGCCCGAAACCGTCAACGTATAGCCGCTGCTGACCAGGCCGATGCCGCCCACAAACAGTTCGCTCGACTGCGTCGTCACGGCCGTCGTGCCTGTCGTCGGGGTGGTGCTGCTGCCGTTGTTACGGGCTGTCTGATCCCCCGGGCTGGCAGTCAACACGCCGGCATACTCGATCACGACCGCCGCAGAGCGGGCGCTGGTCTGATTGATGGTCAAGGTTGCTGCGGCACCGGACAAGCTGGGCGCATACCAGATTTCGGTGGTCGTGCCAGCGGTGCCAGTCGAGGCCGTGGCCCGGGTCCAGGTTGTTCCCGTTTGGCTAATCGAGCTTACGGAATTGGTGGCAGTGCTGCGCGTCGCGATCACCGCTACCAGGGTCCTCCCGTTCCCGGGAGCCGTCCCCAGGCTCACCGTGAAGCTGCCCGCGGCGTTGGTGCCGGTGTTGCCGGTGGCGAACTGCATGCGCGACGGCTTGATGTAGGTCGGCAAAGCGTTGGACGTGATGTTCTGTGGCCCGACATTCCTGCCAGCCAGCACGGCGTTGCCCGAAATGGTGAGATTGGGTCCGTCAACATTGTTGTTAATCGTCAGGTTGGCCTCCCGTATGCCCGTCCAACCGTTATACGTCCGGCTGCCACCCAACGCCACCACCCGCGGCGTGAGGTTGGCGGTCAGGCCCGTCTGCTGGGTCACTGTGTAATCGCTCGCCTGCGGCCCGCCGATGGTCACCCCTGAGACAGTCACTGCCCTGCCAAATGCCACGTTCGGATCGGCGAAGCTGCCAACCGCTGTCCCCCCAATTGCTATGGAATCCCCGGTGTATGGCTTGCCGTCCGCCGTTGTTCCACTGCCGGGCGCTTCGGCGGCCGGGAAAGCCGGCGCGCCGCCCAAGGGATCCGCCGTCGTGCCGTCATACGTCTTATCGGTCGCGGTGGACCCGCTCACCGCCAACGCCTTCGGATTAATGGTGCCGGTGGCGTTGATCAGCGTTTGCGAGTAGTTGGCTCCTCCATTCCCGTCATTGATTACGAGGTTCGGAACCACCGTAATGCCCGAGCCCACGTCCTTACTTGCGTAGAGTTGGTTGGCCGTCGTCACGATATCTCCGCAGTACAGCGCCCCGGCATAGTAGCCTGGTGTCGTGCTGCTGATCGTCGTGCCGTCATATATCTTGGTATCCGGCTTCGCCGTCACCGTTAGCGGTTTCCCGGTGACGGTCACGAGACCGCCGGCCTGCGACGTCAAGGTGTAGTTTGGCGCGGCCGGACCACTCAGGGCGAGCGTGTTGCTCCAGAGCCGCTGCTTGAAAGTGGCCACGCAGGCCGCCCAGTCCACGGCGTAACCTTGATTAGGGAAGTTAAGCGTCGTGCTGAGTTGCGCGGCGCCGATTGACGGCGCGGGATAATAGTATCCTACGGTCCTGAGTCTGTCGGAGTAGTTGCACGGATTAAACGTACTGCCCACGTCAGTCGTCCCGAACGAGACAAACAAGCTAGGCGTACTAGGCATCGGATAGTTTAGACCGGCGGTGGCACAGGTCATCGTCTTGATAGTGCCCGACCCGTAACCCTTCATGCTGCCGCCGGCCACCCAAAGCTCCGGCGACGCGGTAGTCGTGAGCGTCGGGCCGGAATCAAAAGAACCACCTTGGCCTGAGGTGCCGGCGTTGCCCCCCATCTGGTCCACCGGGCTGCCATAGAGGATACCACTGAATTCGGCAATTTGAGCGCCCGCCCTAACCGTGTTAAGACCGAAACTGATCGTCACGTTCGTGTCCGGGGTACCGTGGCTGGTAATGTTGCCATACCAGATTTCCTCGGCAATCTGGCCGCCGGCTTTGTACCATTCGGCCGCGCGCATCCAGGTCATCCCAGTCTGCGTAATGCTTGCTACCGCGTTGGACTCTTCCAGGGCGTTGCGGTAGCCAATCGTCGCAATCAGGGTGTTCCCGATGACGGGTGTGGCACTCAGGGTTATCGTCATACCCGTCCCGCTATTCACGCTGCCACTGCCCCGCGTGCCGACAAAAGCCGGGGTTTGGCTGCCAGCCGCCTGGATGGTGGTGGAGCCGGCATTCTGGCTGCTGAGCGTGGCGTTGCCCGACACGGTCACCGCCCCGCCGTCCAGATTGCCTACCACCGAAAGGTTCGTGCCCGATACGTCCGTTGCGTTATTGAACACCTTGGTGCCACTCAGCGTCACCGGCTTGGGCGCGATGGTCAGCGGGGCAGCAGTGGAAACACTACCCGCATAGCCGGTCTGAACGCCAGGAATGCCCTCGCGACCACTATACACCGCGGCTATAGCATGAGAATTACCCATCACCGTAAGCGCGGTGGGCGCGGGGGTAAGGACAGCCAATCCGGTGGCTCCATCCAGGGTGACGACCCCCAGGACATTGCCGTGGTCCTTGAACGTCACGATCCCCGTCGCGTCGCTGGGGGAAACGGTGGCTCTGAACGGCCCCACCGAGCCGTAAGTCTGCGGTGTGGGAACCGCCTCCAAAGTTGTGGTGGAGGGGGGTGACAGTTGCACAACCTGGAGCGTCAACCGATTGCCGCTGACTTCGATAGCGCCGCCATACCCGGTGGCAATGGCCGGGCCGGTCACCACGAACGTCCCGTTAGTAGCCAGGCTGCCGCCGGTGGCCTCGATCAGCGGGAAAATGCCCACGGGCAAAGGCGCGTCGCTGTCGATAATAAAGGTGTTGCCGTTCAGGGACAGGTCGCTCTGTGTAACGGTGAGCGCTGCGTTGGTCCTATCAAGGTACAAGTAAATGGGCCGGAAGGCCTCCACCACGCCACCGGCGGGTCCTTTGAGAGTGGCGGTGCCGGTGCTGTTTCCCAAGCCTCCCACCGGCGGGCTGGCGTATGGGCTGGCTTGTGCCGAAACATCAAAAGTCGCTCCCGGCCCAATCCTTACCTGCGAAAGGAGCGCGCCGCCGCTGGCCAAGCTCAGGGTTCCCCCGTTCACATAGGTATCGCCAGTGTAGGTGTTGGCATTGGCAAGCGTGAGCGTGCCACTGCCGATCTTGGTCATAGCCAACGTGCCAGCGGTATTCCGGAGGACGCCGCTGAAGGTGCTGCTGGCGTTGTTGTTCCCCACTATCAAAGTGCCCGCGCCGCCCGACAGGTTGTCCACAACCGCATTGGCGTCGCCGAGCAGCCCGGCGACCGTATTGGTGGTGCCGTGCAGGTCCAGCGTCGCCGTGTTCGCGTTCGCACTGCTGCCGAAGATTAAATCGGTCCCCGGCAAGGCACCGGAGCTGCTTAATTGCAGAATAGGATTCGCGCCGCCGCTGCTGTTGTAGGCGATCCCGGTCGTGCCAATGGTGGTGGCGCCCGCATAACTGCCAGTGCCACTCAGGATCACGGTGCCGCCATCCCAAATCACGCTCAGGGCACCGACTCCGGTAATCTGGCCATTGACCGTGAAGGTGGTGCCGCCACCCGCCTCGATGAACCCACCACCGGCCCCCAGCAAAACAGTGCGGTTACCGGCCAGGGACGGCGAGGAACTGTTAAAGAGTTGGCCGTCGTTAAGGGTGACGTTGACGGCCGGGCTGCCCGGCACAGCGCCCAGCGCGGCGTCGGCGTTGATGCGAAGCACGCCGGCGTTGACGAAGGTCCCGCCGCTGTAGGTGTTCACGCCGGAGAGCGTCAGCGTGCCGGCGCCCCACTTATTGAGGCTGCCCGTAACAATCGAGGCGGCAAGGAGGGCATCCGCGTCGTTCGTGATGGCAGCCGCGTTCGCCAACGTCAGCGAGCTAACGGAACTGCCCGCGATCACATAGCCCGGGTTCTGGAACCACAGCGAACCGGCGGTAACTGGGTAGGTGAGGTTGATCGTGCCTGCTCCGGTCGCACCGAAGGTGGCCGAGTCCGGCCGGCGGCTATCCCACCTGGCCGTGCCCAAATTCCAGTTGTAGTCGTTGGTGTTCCAGTTGAAGGTGCCGCCGGACCACACCAGGTAGCGGGGCCGGATCGTCGGCCCGACCATATCGGCGTGGACCACGTGAACGGGGTTGACTAAGGCGCTGGCATAGCCAGTCACGATGATGTTCGTAGTGATCGTGAAGTCGATATGCGCCGTCGCCACGTCGTTGGTGACATGGATATTGCCGCTCACATTGGTATAACCGAAGGACATGGCCAGATCCGCGCTACCGCTGGCCGTTCCTCCGTAGTAGGCCATGCCAGATCGCGCAAAGGGCACACTCACCACGAACGAGCCGCCACCGGCCCCACCGTCCGGGGTAAGGGGGGTGGGTGTCCCATTGCCCGGACTGCTGTCATATATCGTGAAGGGCGAACTCACGCCATTAATCAAGACCCCTTCAGGAAGAGGATAACCCAAAAAACTCCATTGATACGAAAGAGCATAGCCAGTCAAGGGAAGTACCTTTAGATCCTGGACCGTAATCCGGGTCGGGCTGTCGGGATTGTCGAGCTCAAAGGCCATATACCCTGCGGTTTTGCTGCTGCCGCTTCGGGTCTGCGAGCCGAGGTCTGTGCCCGCGTAGGAGGGATCTATCATGAGGGTGAGTTGGAGGGTGGAGGTGTTGGTATTAAATGGCAGAGTCAGCAACTGCTGGAAGTTGATGGTCATGGTGCTCGCCGCGGGCGGGCCGCCGCACGGCGACGGGTCGGCGGTCAGGGTCAGCCCCCAGGAGCCCGCCGCTCGCTCGGCAGCCGTAGGCGTATAGACCGCGTTCAACGTGGTGGCATTCGGGCTGAACGTGCCCGAACCCCCACTCCAAGTCCCGCCCGTAGCGTTGCTCACGCTGCCCGCCAATTGGACCGTGCTGGCGCTCGACGACACGGCCTGGTTCGGCCCGGCGTTGGCAGTGGACAGGCCGGTGGAGACCGTGGCAACGACAGGCGCCGCTGCGCTCACACATCCCAGCACACTGGTTTCGGTAACGTAGTAGCTGGCGCTGACGCTAACAGTCGGCGCGTAAGTCGTACCCGTCGCCACGAGATTGGTCAGGGTCGGATCCGAATACCAGTTCAACGCCCCGCCAGTGCCGCTCGCGCTCAGAGTTGCCACACCCGCGCTGCAGATCACCGTTCCAGTCGTCGTCGGCACCGGAGGGTTCGGATTGATCGTAATCACCACTTGCGCAGTCGCCGGCCCGCAAGGGGAAAGCTGGCCGGTCGAGGACAACGTCAGAATGACGCCGCCAGCCGTAATATCCGCGGCTGAGGGAGCGTAGGCCGCGTTCAGCGTGGTGGCACTCGGCGCGAAGCTGCCCGTGCCGGAAGACGACCAGGCACCGCCCGTGGCACCGCCGCCCACTGAACCGCCCAGACCCAGCGTGCTGTTGCCCGCACAGATCGTCTGGTTGCCGCCCATACCGGCGCTGGCTGGCGCGTTGACTGTCAGCACCGCCGGTGGGGCCGATGTGGCAGAGCCGAGCGAACCAGTTGCGATGACCTGGTATTGATTGCCGTTGTCGGCCAACGCAGCTTGCAAGTTGGCGTAGCTCACATTGGTTGCAGTCGCGCTGATGTTGATGAAGGTAGCGCCGCCGTCCTGGCTCACCTGCCACTGATAGAGCAGGTTAGTGCCCACGGCTGTCACCGCGAAGCTGGCCAGGGACCCGGCACAGACCGTCTGGCTCGCAGGCTGCGATGTGATGGGGACGGGCGGCGCTTGCGCGATGGCAATGGCTTGGCCCAGGAGGGTGATGTGGGCGTTGCGGTTGGTGCCACTCGTGTTGGCGCCAAAGGCGAAGCTCACGACGCCGTTGGTAATGCCAGTAATGGTCAACCACGGCTGGTCGCTGGTGGGCGCGAACGGGGCGAGCAGATTGGCCGTGGCGGGCAGCACCACCGGCAACACGTCGCTGCCGGCAGCCGCACCTTCCGATTTGGTCGTCCGGTCCACGAAGGCATGGGGCAATTCCTTGACCACGTTGTTGCCGGTGTCAGCGATATAAACGTTGCCCACGCCATCTACCGCCACGCCAAAGGGAGCGTACAGTCCCGAGGCGAGGAGCGTGGTGAGGGTGTTATTGGCCGCCACCCACTTCTTGATCGCGTTGTTGTAGTAGTCGGCGATATAGACGTTGCCCGCGCCATCCACCGCCACACCCGTGGGCCAGTTCACCCCCGAAGCGACCAGCGTGGTCACGGTGTTGTTAGCCGCTGTCCACTTCTTGATCGCTTTGTTGTTGAAGTCGGCGATATAGACGTTGCCCGCGCCATCCACCGCCACTCCCCAGGGCTCGTTCAATCCCGAGACCAGCGTGGTGACGGTGTTGCCGGCCACCACCCACTTCTTGATGGCATTGTCGCCGTAGTCGGCGATATAGACGTTGCCCGCGCCATCCACCGCCACACCAAGGGGCTCCGCCAATCCCGAGACCAGCGTGGTGACGGTGTTACTGGCCACCACCCACTTCTTGATCGCTTTGTTGTTCGCGTCGGCGATGTAAACATTGCCCGCGCTATCCACCGCCACTCCGCGGGGCAGGTTCAATCCCGAAGGGACCAGCGTAATGAGGGTGTTGTTCGCCGCCGTCCATTTCTTGATCGCGTTGTTATGGTTATCTGCAACAAAAACATTGCCTACGCCATCCACCGCCACGGCACCGGGCCCATTCAATCCCGAGGCAACGAGCGTGGTCACGGGCCCCGGCGCCGACACGTAGGTTGCACCGGCCTGGGTGACGGTGAGGGTCTGGCCAGCGATGGTGAGCGTGCCGGTGCGGGTGGCGCCCGGGTTGGCATCGTAGCTGAACACCACATTCGTGCTGCCCGTGCCGCTTTGGTTCGCCACGCTCAGATGCAACCAGGCATCGTTGGCCGTAGCCGTCCAAGTGTTGGTTGAGGTAGCCTCCGCCAGAACGACGCTGTCACTGCCCGCCCCCGGGCTTTCCAGAAGCGCGGTTGTACCCAGGGAGGGCTGCGCGGCGGCGGTAACGGAGAAGATGGTCGAGATGACCAACGCGAGTGAGAAGGCTGAGGTGGTTTTCATGGTTTGAGGGAAGTTCTGCCCTGCTCAGGTGCACACTCCTTCACTGGAAGGCCACGGACTCCGAAAGTCCCGCCTTCCCCGCGACCCCGCACTTCCGCATGGCTCTTAGTCGCCGTAAACTCTGATTCGCCCAAGGGGGATGACCGCCCAACGGCACTAATTGAGGCGGACCTTAAGCTGGAGGCGATTGTAGGGTATTCTTCTAATAGTGCAAGCACTATTTCCGGACTTAAGAGGGGCGGCAGGGCCAATTCATGAAAGGGGCGGGGATCAGGGCTGATCTAAGGTTCTCCCGTTTCCAGCGAGCAGCTCTCAAATCCGAAGCCCGAAACCCAAAATCCGAAGGAAATCCGAAATCAGAAGTCCGAAGGGCGTGCGGGCGGCTGGCCTATTTCGGTGTTTCGGTGCTTCGGTTTTAGGCAAATCCTAACCGACTTTAGACCGCCCCTGCCTTTTGTCCTTCATGAATTGGCCCTGTATGTGGTGGGGGATCTTCAGAACCGCCTTGGCGCGGCCCCGACTCCTTGCCAGACTGTGCCCCTTGAGTTCGTTCCTGAAATGGATGGAGAGCACCGGCGCCTGGGCGCCGTGGTGCTTCCTCGGGCTCTTCATTGCCGCCTCGTTCCTTATGATCTGGCGGCTGGAAGCGATGACCCAGAGCGGGGTCGAGGGCACAGTCCTCGGCACCCTCGTCATGCCCTACTGCTCGGGCATGGGGAACCTCATCTTCGCCTTTGTGCTCGGCGCCAAAGGCGGGCCGGGGGCGGAGGTGGTGACCAATTCGCTCGTCAATAACATCACCAACATGACCCTGCTCATCGGCCTGCCGACGATCCTCTGGGGCATGAATGTGCTGCCTAAGAGGGGCGGGGCCGGTGGGGCGAGGGACGGGGGGGGGAAACTGCCTAACGCCAAGTCGAAGAAGCACAAGCCCGGCAAGCAGCCCGACACCAAGGAACACCAGATCAACCGGCTCTCGCTCCTGCTCACCCTCACCGCCGTCGTGTTCTTCACGGGCGCGGTCTGGGCCCTGGCCCGCAAAGGCAGGCTCGATTCCGGCGACGGCATCGTCCTGGTCGGCCTGTTCCTCTTCTGGCAATGCTTCCACGTCTTCGACGTGCTCAAAAGCAACGTCCGCCAGAACAAGTCCTTCACCTGGATGCTGCCCCTGGATCTGGCCGTGCTGGCCATTGGCGCTTATGCCATTTACCTCAGCACCGACTGGCTCGTGGACTGGCTATCAAACATCCACGGCGGCTTCATCAGCGCCGAGCACATGGGCTGGCTCAGCGGCTGGCTCATGGTGCTGCCCAACGGCCTGCTCGCCCTCTATTACGGCTGGCGCGGGAACCCGGAAGTCGTCTATACCTCCCAGGTCGGCGACGGGCATGTCAGCATCCCTCTTTGCATTGGGATTTACGCCCTCTACCGGCCGATCCAACTGCCCCCCTTCTTTCAAACCGGCATGTGCATCCTCCTCGGAGCGGCCGTGGCGCATTTCCTCTTCGTGGCCCTGTTCGGCCGCCTGCCCCGGTTCATGGGCTGGGTGCTGACCGCCATCTACGTCGTCTTCCTCTACCAAGGACTGGGCGGGTGAAGTCACGGGTTCTGTTCGGGCTGTTCCTGTTGCAATTTGTCCTGGTCTGGACGTGGCTGTGGCTGCCGCAGCCACGGCTCGGCAGCGCGCGCTGGCCGGACGGACTCCTGCTGGTGCTGGCGACCGCGACTGTGCTCGTCTCGCTCGTGCGCCAGTTGCCCGGGCAGAATGTGATGCTGGCCGCAATCATCATTGCCTTGATCAGTGGCGCCGTGCAGAGCCTCGGCGCGTTGACCGCCATTCCCTTCGGACCTTTCGTCTATACTGAGCACATCGGCCAGCAGCTATTCTATCCCCTGCCCTGGGCCGTCCCCCTGATCTGGATTACAATCATCCTCGCCTCGCGCGGCGTCGCGCGGCTGGCGCTGCGTCCCTGGCGCAAGACCAGTACTTACGGCTTCCGGCTGATGGGGCTCACCGCGGCGCTCGTCTTGCTGCTGGACCTCGGCCTGGAACCGTTCGCGGTGCGGGTGAAGCACTACTGGCTCTGGAGCCCGACCAAGCTTAAGCTAGACTGGTATAGCGCACCAGGGGTCAACTTCTTCGGCTGGGTGGTCACGACGCTGCTCATTCTCGCGTTCGTCACCCCCTCGCTCATCAATAAGAAACCGGGCCCACAACCGCCGCCGGACTATGCCCCGCTGGTGGTTTGGCTCTTGATCAATCTCCTGTTCGCGACCGGCGCCGCGGTTCATCACCTTTGGCCGGCGCTGGGGCTAATCTCGCTGAGCAGCGTTACCGTGGCCGTCTTTGCCCTCCGCGGCGCGCGCTGGTGAACGGCGATCGCGCGCTACGCCAGGGCTCAGCGGCGCGGGCGGGGCAGCGAATCGAGGAAGGCCTTGGTGGGGAATTTAGTACCCGGGCAGCGCGTGTGAACGATGTTGATCTGCTGGTGCGTTCTCACGGCACTGGGGGTGAGATTGCACCGCGCCATGAGCGCCACGACCAGGGCCCGAA
>SESF01003063.1_pt1 | contig 11125 bp, 13 predicted proteins | sample 3171521 | NCBI WGS metagenome assembly SESF01 (sample SAMN10866945, study PRJNA518727) | freshwater metagenome | biome: subpolar coniferous forest; feature: holomictic lake; material: water; isolation source: holomictic Lake 227, 6 m and 8 m depth | place: Canada: near Kenora, Ontario | collected...
TAGAAAACGCTGACCGTCGCCGGAAATTCCGTATCTGGTTCTTTCGCGCTGCGAAGCAGGCCCTAAGCAAGTCCGGAAAGATTCGTGTCCACGGTACGATCCTTCACGATGATTCTCTCCTGTCCCGTCTGCGCAAGAATCGCACATGGAAGCACCTTTTTTACGCCGCTCACAGCAGTTTTGATGATTTCTCCAATATGCTGTGGCCGGAGCGGTGGACTGAAGCCCATCTTCGCGCTCGTCGCCAGGAATTCATCGAAGACGGTGACTCTGCAGGGTACTCTCAGGAGTTCCTCAACAACCCTCTTGACCACTCCGACGCTTTCCTCAAGGTATCCGACTTCAAACCAATGACTCAGGAGGACCATGAGAGCGATAAGATCATCTGCGCGGCAGCGGACTTTGCCGTTTCTCGTGCAGACAAGGCCAATCGTACTGCGTTCGTCATCGGCGGCAAGGATCTTAACAACATTCTTCACCACCTCGATGTCAGAAAGGGTCGCTGGGATCCGACTGAATGGATTGAAGAGATGTTCGAGATTCAAAAGACTTGGAATCCAGAAGTCTTCTGGGTCGAAGACGGAGTGATCTGGAAGTCCGTAAAGTCCATGATCTATCGCGAGATGCAGGTTCGGGATATCCGCATCAACTTCGAAGCCATCCTCCCCGTCAAGGACAAAGGAACTCGTGGACGCCCCTACCAACGCCGGATGCGTGCAGGTCAATGCCGGTTTGACAAAAAAGCTGAGTGGTATCCAGACTTTGAGCAGGAGAATCTCAGGTTTACTGGCGCAGCCGCCGCGACGCTCGACGACCAATTTGATTCAGCTGCACTGCTCAGCCGGGGATTTGACGACTTTGCTCAGGTGGAGCCAGAAGATTTCTTCGAGGAAGAAGACTGGGAACAGGAAAAAGGTTTCTGGAATCGACCTAAGCAGGGTGTAGATGGCAGATCTGCCGTAACGGGATATTGAAATGCTGAACATTGAACACCCAATTAAACTGACTGCGCAGGCGATTGCTTCGCCGAATCTATGCGATCTGTTTGATGCAGAAGATCTGAAACGGATTGGTTCTGAATGCTGGGCAGGTTACACTCGCGACGAACAATCGAGAGCTGTCTGGATGAAACGTAACGAAGCCGGGATGGACCTGGCCCTTCAGATTCAGAAGGACAAGAACTTCCCCTGGCCCGGTTGCTCGAACGTCGCTTTCCCGCTGGTCACGATCGCTGCCATGCAGTTTCACGCGCGCGCCTACCCTGCGATTGTGAATGGGACTGATGTCGTCAAGTGTGCTGTGTTCGGCGGAAATCCGGAGGCTGAAGCCAAGGCCGATCGCATCTCCACTCACATGAGCTGGCAGTTACTTTACCAAGACAAGTCCTGGGAAGAGCAAGAGGATAAGGCGATCTTGAATCTCTCCATCGTCGGGACGAACTTCAAGAAGTCTTACTACTCTGCATCCCTGCGCCACAACGTCAGTGAACTCGTCCTCGCCAAGGATCTGGTGCTGGATTACTGGGCCAAGTCCGTCGAGGACTGCCCTCGTAAAACCCACAAGCTTCCTTTGTTCCGTAACGAAGTTTACGAAAAAGTAATGCGGGGCATCTTCGAAGACTGCCTCGAGGAGTCCTGGTACACTGGCACTCCCGTTCCACGTACAGATCAAACTCGCCAGGCTCAAGACAATAGGCAAGGCGTAACCCCACCGGCGCCAGATGACACCACTTCCCTGCTCTTTCTAGAGCAACACTGCAATCTAGATCTGGATGACGACGGTTACGCCGAGCCTTACATAATCACGTTCGAGTCTACCTCGAAGCGTGTAGTTCGTATCGTGACTCGTTTTGACCGAGAGTCCGACATCGAGCGCGTGGTCGCTGGCCCTCGCAAGGGCAAGATCATCCGTATCCAGGCAATGGAATATTTCACTAAGAAAACCTTTATCCCTTCTCCTGACGGAGGCATTTATGACATCGGATTTGGCGTCTTTCTGGGTCCGCTTAATGAAGCCGTTAACTCGTTGGTCAATATGCTTCTTGACGCAGGGACAATGCAGACGACTGGTGGGGGCTTTCTCGGACGTGGAGCCAAGATTCGTGGCGGTAATTATACTATCGCGCCCTTTGAATGGAAGCGGGTTGACTCGACAGGTGATGATCTACGTAAGTCGATCTTTCCCCTTCCTGTCAATGCACCGTCGGATGTCTTGTTTCAACTTTTGAGTCTGCTGATCAATTACACTTCTCGCGTCAGCGGGACGACAGACATCAGCGTAGGGGAGAACCCCGGCCAGAACACTCCTGCATCCTCCATGCAGACGATGGTGGAAATGGGGCAGAAGATCTACACTGCGATATTCAAGCGGATCTGGAGAAGTTCCAAGGAAGAGTTCTCGAAGCTGTTCAAGTTGAATGGAATATTCCTGCCCTTGGATGTGCCTCAGGTCGGTGGAGCTACGCGAAATGATTACCAGGGCAGTTCGGATCAGATCAGTCCGGTCGCTGACCCGAATGTGACAAGTGACTCCATGCGTCTACAGATGGCCATCACGTTGAAGCAAGCAGCGGCTACAGCTCCCGGCTACAACAGGGATGCAGTAGAGACACGTTTCCTCAAGGCCCTTCGCGTCGAGGACATTCCGAGCGTGTATCCAGGTACTCAAGGCCAGCCGGCGCCGAAGGATCCGAAGTTGGTTCTGGAAGAGACGAAGATCCAGGGGCGTTTGCAAGAACAGCAGATTGCACTTAACGCGCAGATGCAACAGTTCGTCATTACGCTCCAAGAAGAGCAACGCCTCAACAATGCGAAGATTATGGAACTTGGCGCGAAGGCGCAGAACGAATCCGCTAATGCTCAAACCGAGCAAGCCTACGCCCAGGTCGCCATAATCAACGCAGAGATTTCCCGCGTCAAGGCAGAGAACGAACACATCAATACTCGGATCGAGCATCTGTTGACAGCTGCCAAGATCCAGTCCGACCACCATATCGGAATTCAAGGACTGGCAACTAGCCAGACCGCGAAGAAAGAGCAAGCATGAGAGCAATGACGGAAGTCGAGTTCAATGAATGGAAGTTGCATCCTGTAACACAGGCTGTAGTGGAAATCCTTGCTGCGAAGCGCGAAGAAATGCGCCAATCGTGGGAAGGCGGAGCCTTTACTGATTACGAGTTCCAGGCAATGGCACTCGTTAACGTGGGCAATATAGGTACTTGCAAAGGGTATGCCTTTGTGATGGACCTTGATTATGAAGCATACCTAGGAGAGCTTGATGACGGAAAACAAATCGGGACTGGAGCCGCGGGGAGTGGCGGTACTGATCCAGCAGTATGAACCTGAACGCAGGAGTGCAAAAATAGTGTTACCGGATTCTGTTCAAGGTCGGATGAGTATGGTAGACATTCGTGCTACTGTGATTGCAATCGGCCCGAACGCTTGGCATGATGAGCCTACCCCGCGTGCGGCAGTGGGGGATCGAGTGCTGGTGACGCAATTCGCTGGCATGATGGCCAAGGGACCGGCGGACAACCAGATGTATCGACTGGTCAATGATCGGGATATCTTCTGTGCCATCACGCACGAGGAGGTGGAAAATGGCTGACCAAGAAACCACCGTCGAAAGCAAGGCAACTCCGGAAGCCCAGAAGCACGCGGAGTCAATGGGCTGGATTCCTCCAACCCGTTTCAAAGGCGACCCGGAAAAGTTCGTGGACGCGGATACTTACATCAAGCGCGGAGAGGAAGTTCTTCCAATCGTGCGCGAGCAAAATCGGAGACTGCATACGGAACTGGATGCGTTGAAAGCGACTCAGAACCAGACGCAGGCGGCACTGAAAGCAGCTCAAACTGCTATCGACCAGATGGAAGAGCGGCATACCGTGGCTACGCAGAAGGCTGTGACGGAAGCGCGAAACGAACTGGTCCAGCAACTAGCAGCCGCTAGCGAAGCCGGCGATCATCAAGGTGTGGCGTTGTTGACGGAGAAGCTTACCCAAGCAAACGCGGTGCTGCCAGAAGCTCCTGCGAAGAAAGAAGTTGTAGCGGAAACGCCTCCTGCCTTCACGCCTCCGCCCGAACTGGTCGAGTGGAACAAGGCAAATCCTTGGTTCGGCACAGATAAGCGAAAGACTGCCTTGGCCTTGGCCGTGGCGCAGGAACTTCGCGAGGCAGGTGAAATGGGGAACGGCGCAGCCTTCTACGACAAAGTCGCAGCAGAGGTAGATAAGACGCTCGGCGTCCAACCTCCGCGTGGTGACAAGGTCGAAGGTGCTCGCAATGGCGGGGACGGAGAAGGTTCTCCTTCCCAAGGTCGCGGTAAGGGCTACGCAGCTCTGCCCAGCGACGCCAAGTCTGCGTGTGACGCAGAATCTCGTCGGTTCGTTGGCGAGGGGAAAAAGTACAAAACCATAGCAGACTGGCGGACCCGGTATGCTGAGATATATTTTGGAGGTTAATCATGGCACTCGAGAAACTCAACCCTGGAACATCACCTACGCCGACGACCGCGGAGCGGAAACGCATCCCGATGTCTGTACCGGTGCAACGACTGGAAGTTCCCGATATGCCTGGCTGGCATCTTCACTGGTTCCTCAGCACGCCCGAGCGCCTTCAACGCGCAGTTGATGGTGGCTACGAATTCGTGGATGAACGGGAAGTCAAGATCAACAATGTATCCCTTGGCGGTGATTCGGCCATCTCTGGCAACACCGACATGGGGTCACGAGTAAGTGTTGTCTCCGGACAAGAGGTAGGAAAAGATGGTCAACCAACTCGGCTTGTTCTGATGAAGATCAAGCAGGAATGGTGGGACGAGGACCAGTTAAGGGTCGAGGCTAGGAATACGAAGGTACGTGACGCACTACTGGGTGGCATGATCGGCGCGGAGAAAGACTCTGCTGGCGACGCAGGCACTCGCTACGTGGATAAGTCCCGGACTACGATTCCAGACTTTTTCAAATCCAAGCGGAAGACCGCTTAACCTACGGAGATTTTCATGGCAAATCCTAACAAGCCGTGCGGATTCGTTCCTGTCCAGTACCTTGGTGGTACGGAGTGGAACGGGCAAGCTCGACTGTACTCGATCGACAAAGATTACGCAACTGCCCTCTACATCGGCGACCCGGTGATCAGCAGCGGCAAGTCAGACGCTAACGGTGTGCAGGGGGTTATCCTCGGCGCGGCCGCCGGCGCACTGCGCGGTGTGATAGTAGGTCTCGGAACCACGGAGGGCTTGATTGCCAATCCATCGAACCTTGACATCATCTATCGCCCTGCTGCAGCAACGGCAAAGGACTGGTTCGCAATGGTAGTGGACGATCCAAATGTGTTGTTTGAAATTCAGGAAAAAGCCGGCACTCAGCAAATCGCTGCGGCGGAAATTGGTTTGAACACAGTTCCAGTGATTGCTGCCGGCAACGGTTTCAGTTCTGGCTGGACTTTGGCGAGCTACACTGACGCGACTCCCGCAACCACGGCGACGCTTCAACTGCGTCTCATGGGGCTGGTTCGCCGCTTCAACAACACGTTTGGCGCCTACGCTAAGCACCTCGTCAAAATCAACGTGCATGAACTCGGCACGGGTACTGGCGCCGCTGGCGTCTAAGGAGAAAGAATCATGGCTGGTGGTGTAATTAACACAGGTTCTCATCCGAAACTGCTGTGGCCCGGCGTCTATACGACATGGGGTCAGGTCTATGACCAACACGCGAAGGAATACGAAGATCTTTACGACATTCGTTCCTCTGACAAAGCGTACGAACAAGGCGTCCAGGTAACTCCGTTCGGCATGGCCCCGATTAAAGCGCAGGGCGCTCCGGTGACCTACGACTCAGAATTCCAGGGCGCTGTCAATACGTATTCCCATATCGCGTATGCCTTGGGCTTCATCGTGACCTACGAAGAACTGCGGGACAATTTGTATAAGGAAGTGGCAACTCGCCGCGCCGAGTCCAATGCGTTCTCTATGCAGCAAACCGTGGAAAACGTGGCAGCCTTCCCGTATAACAACGCTTTTGCGACGACGTACTTTACCACAGGCGACGGCGCAGCCCTGTGTTCGACTTCCCACGTCAACGCGACTGGCGGCACGTACAGCAATGCGTTGTCCCCGGCGGCGGACTTGTCCGAAGCGGCCCTCGAAGATCTGTCAATCCAGATCATGGGTACGCAGAACGATACGGGCTTGCTGATCAACATCATGCCGGAGTCCTTGCACATCGCTCGCCAAGAGTGGTACAATGCAAACCGGATTCTCCAGTCGGTGTTGCAATCCCACACTGCAGGTAATGCCATCAATGTCCTCAAAGCGACGAACGCTTTCCCCAAGGGCATCAAGATGAACCATTACTTCAGTTCCCCGCACGCTTGGTTCATCCGGACCAATTGCCCGAACGGTATGACTTTCTTCTGGCGCGATGAGCCGATGTTCGACCAGGACAACGACTTTGACACCAAGAACGCCAAGGCCGCTTCGTATATGCGCCTGTCGGTGGGCTGTACTGATCCGCGTGGTATCGCTGGTTCGAACGGACCTTAATTGATAATACCCTCGAGTTATTTCCGGATAATTCGAGGGGTTATTGATCAGGGACATTCCTTGAGTGTGCGGGCACTTTCCCGTTGGCTGTAGGGTACACAGATGCTGAGCTGGCCACTTGGTGTAGGTATCTCCCCGACGTGTACTTAGGAGAATCAAATGACGACAGTTGCAGATGGACTTTATCAATTCGGAGGCATGCCGGTAGGTTCGGCTTCTCCGCCACTCTTCGGTTTGAACTCGAAGACTTTCTTTGTTGACCCGGTAAATGGAAGTGATGGGAATCCAGGCACCGCCCCGAATCGCGCTTTCGCGACTCTGTATCGTGCGCACTACATGATGACTGCGGGGCAGAATGACGTATGTTATTTGCTTGGGAATGGTGGAACGACTGGTTCGGCCCGGCTAAGTACTGCAGTTGCAATCTCGGCACAAGGTCCGTCGGAATCTCCCGCGACCACAGGTACGCTTACCTGGAGCAAGAACGCTTGTCACCTGATCGGGATTACTGCGCCCGGTTCCGTTAATCCTCGTGCGCGTATCGCTACGCCGACCGGAACGTATACTTCCGCTACTTTCGGCTCCGGCAACATGGTTGTGGTCAGCGCGCAAGGTTGTTACTTCGCGAATCTGTCCGTGAACCACGCTTTCAGTACAGGTGGCGTGACGGACATTTGCTGGACGGATAGTGGCGGTCGTAATACTTACAACAACGTAGGCTTCTTTGGCGCGCAATCGGCCGCAGCTGCCGGCGCTTCCGGTTCCACATCACTGCTCGTCACAGGTACGACGGGAGAAAATGCGTTTTACAACTGCACGATAGGCGATGACGCAGGAACTGCGCGTACTGGCAGTTTTGCCGAAATGAACATTGCTGGCGGCAGCCCGCGCAATCGTTTCTTCCGTTGTTTTATCCAGACGCAAGCGGGTTCGACCAGTGCAGCCTTTTGGCTGACCATTGGCGCAAGCGGCATTGATCGTTACGTAGCCTTCGACGATTGCTACTTCATCAACATGCGTGTAGGTACGGGGTTGCCTTTCTCCTTGATGGCGGTCGGAATGAGCTTGGACGCAGCCGCTGGCGGTACAGTGCTCTTGCGTAACTGCATCGCCACCGGCGCGACGAAGTACACCACGACTGGCGTTGCAATGAGTAATAATGCAGCTGGTGCAGCCGGCGGCGGTCTTGCCGTAGCGATTACTTAATTAACCAAGGGGGGCTTCGGCCCCTCGCAAGGAGTTTCAATGCATCCCATCACACTACGACTGTCGGCCGCAGGATACACTCCTTGGGTGCCGATTAATCGTCTTCAAACAAGTTTCAACGTCGGACTCGAGGCAGTGCTATCAAGCGGTGCGAGTATGACGTACACGGTTGAGTTTTCCTTGGACAATCCTAACGCTCCGACGAACTTGACGCAAGAATTTACACTGTCACGGACGACTACGGTGCTGACCGTAACCAAAGTTGCGCATGGACTGAGTGTCGGCGACTGGGCTAAACTCTGGTCCAACGGCGGGGCGCCTTTGGATGCCGAGTTCGCCGCTGTTGCGAGTATCGTAGACGCAGACAATTTTACCTTGACTGTCGCTAACTCAGGCTTGAGCGCCGGTAACGGTATCGGCTGGCTGCAGACAATGCGCGCAACTCCCCTCGCAGCAATGGCGGCAAAGACCGCGACGGTTGCAAGCAATCTCACCTTCCCGGTCATCGCAACGCGCCTCCACGTATCAACGTATGGAAGCGGTACGGTTGACTTCAATATGGTTCAAGGGCGCGGTTAAGGAGAATCTCCAATGGCTACAAAACCCGGCGCACTTTGGGAGGGTCCTGACAGGAGAATGTTGGAACCTATTGGTTGGCATCTGGATAAGAAGGTCCCGATCACTCTAATTTTCGTCTTGCTAATGCAGGGTGTCGCCGGTATTCTCGCAGTGGCTGAGATTAAGAAGGACGTCGAGCTTTTGAAGGCAGATAATATATCCCTTCACACTGCTGATACAAGGCAGATCCAGGACGCCAAGGATGATCGAGGGGTAATCCGCGAGACCCTGCAAGAGATCACGCGTAAGGTTGATCGACTGATTGAAAGAGTCAAATGACAACGCCGAATACTAACACGCCAATCTCCATCATCAGCGACGCGTACTTTGACGCGGGACTGTTGCAGGAAGGTCAGGCGCCGAATTCCGAGCAGATCGTCTCGGGTATGCGGAAGCTGCAGGACCTTGTAAATCTGATGCAGACGCAGGGGTTGAAGCTTTGGCTGAATGTGGATACGAGCGTGACGCTTGTCTCTGGTCAGAGCACGTACACCTTCGGGTCTGCCGGGACCGTCACGATGCCCAAGCCGCCGAGAGTGATTGACGCCTGGTACGCAGACGCGAATGGGATTCGGCGGCCTCTGATTCCGTTGAGCTGGAACGACTATGCTCGTTTGAGCATCATCAACCAGACGGGTCAGATCAACTCATACTTTGTCGACAAGCAGCAATCATTGCTGAGTGTCTTCTTCTGGCTGATTCCTGACGTAACAGCCGCAACAGGTACAGCACACTTGCTTCTTCAGCAACAGATTACACAGTTCGTTAACCTCACCGAGACAATGAACTTTCCGACAGAGTGGCGGATTGCCCTGCGTTGGGGACTTGCGGATGAACTGGCTACCGGTCAGCCTCAGGCCATTATGGATCGTTGCCAACAGCGGGCTATCCAGTATCGGCAGATGCTTGAGGACTGGGACATCGAGGACGCGCCAACTCGCTTCACGCCTGATTCTCGCAGCCAGTACGCCACAGGGAGCTTCCGGTAATGGCTCAAGCCCAAACAGTCGCTTTGCCGAAGCGTCTTCCTCTAATCGTCGAACCGGCGAATCGGAGCGAGGACACGGACAAGGACGCCAAACTCATCAATGGCTACGTGGAGCATAACACGAAGACGGATGAGTGGTGGGTGTACAAGCGTCCGGGAATGCTTCAATCGGGCACGGCCAAGATCGGCGTGGGTCGTGGTGTGTATAATTGGCAAGGAGACATCTATGCAATCTTCGGTGCGACGCTCTATAAAAATGGGACAAGTATTGGAACAGTCAATACGGCGGGAGGTATCTATCGCTTTGACTCAACCCTGGGAGCCACGCCGCGGATGCAACTCGGGAATGGACTTGTCGGGTATAATTGGGATGGAACTACCCTCGTTCAAATCTCCGGTTCCAACTTCCCAGGAAATACTTACGCGACTGCGGGAGTAAAGGGATGGGCGTATCTGGACGGAACTACGTATGTGCTAGATCGTGCAGCGTATATTCATGGTAGCGACACAGTCGCTGGGATGAATGCTCCAGATATGTGGACGGATTTGTTGAATCTTCTTGGCGCGCAGATCGAGCCGGATCGCGGAGTGTTTCTAGCGAAACAGTTAGTGTATGTGCTGGCTTTGAAAGAGTGGTCAACGGAAGTATTCTACGATGCACTGAATCCTATCGGAGCGCTTCCCTTGGCTCCGGTTCAGGGCGCAAAGATCAATTACGGTTGCGTGAGTGCGGATTCCGTGCAGGAAATTGATGGGTCCTTGATCTGGCTTGCGACGAATCGGTCCTCTGCGGTACAGGTGCTTTTGGTCGATAATCTTAAACCGACTGTTGTGTCGACTAAGGCTATCGAGCGACTGCTCGGGGAAGCCGACTTTACTTCAATCGCCTCCTTTGGCATCAAGTACGAAGGTCATCGATTCTACGGAATCACATTGAAGAATGATAACTTAACCTTGGTCTATGATCTGACGGATCAGATGTGGGCACAGTGGACAGACGTTAATGGTAATTACTTTCCGATCATTTCTTCTACCTTCCTGGCGGGAACTGGCCGATTACTCCAGCACGAAACAAACGGGAAGTTGTACCTGTTTGATTCTGAGTACACTACGGATGCGGGAGATACAATCACCTTTGATCTGTACTCTCCGAATTTCGATGGAGGTATTCGTCGACGGAAGCAGATGACTATGCTGGAATTCGTTGGCGATCAGACGCAGGGGAGTGTCTTGCAAGTCCGAACAAATGATGCGGATTATGAGCCTACGAAATGGACGAACTATCGTGAAGTCGACATGAATGTGCGGCGTCCTTTGCTGATTAACTGCGGCACCTTTGTTCGTCGCGCTACTCACATCCGACATCAGTGTAATACGAGGCTTCGCATCCAGGGGATCGAGATGCAACTGGACATTGGAACGTTATGACAACAAGATTCCAACCGCCACCTACGTGGGAACTTCCCATCGTCATGGATCAGCATCAGACTCCAGTTTTCAGCACGATCTGGTTGAACTGGTTTTTAGACCTCAGCGCAAATCTGGACGCTAGCGGAGTAGTTGATCCAGCAGGAACCCAGACAGTTCTACCGGCACAGATCTTCAGCAGCAAGGAACCGACGGATCTGGCGCAAGAAGCTTTTCGTAGTAATGGTTCGATTGTCTTTAACGCAAGACTCTTCAATCATGTACCGTCAGCAGTGTTTCCGACAGAGGCCATTCTTGCGGATCAGCAGAATATCTTAGCCAACCAAATCTTTGGATCGTAAATAT
>SESF01013487.1_pt1 | contig 11124 bp, 8 predicted proteins | sample 3171521 | NCBI WGS metagenome assembly SESF01 (sample SAMN10866945, study PRJNA518727) | freshwater metagenome | biome: subpolar coniferous forest; feature: holomictic lake; material: water; isolation source: holomictic Lake 227, 6 m and 8 m depth | place: Canada: near Kenora, Ontario | collected...
TACTTTGTCCATTGACCAATTTAAAAATAGTTCACCAATATCGGTTATAATTGGATATTGGATTTGACAGTATGATCATACAGTGTTATTTTCGGATTTATACGAATTGGCAAAAATGTATGAGCGAAAAATCAAGCCATAGTTGTCCATGTGATAGGAAAGCATCGGAATGCGTGACGGCTGTTCATTCACGCTGGTCTTGGCGCGATAGGTTCGGGGCATGTGCCGTACGTTGGTGTGTCAAGCGCAGAACCTATACAGTGGCACCGGGTCTGTATGCGCTCAACAAACCGACCTCGGATGCTCCGCTTTTGGTGACGGCCAATTACAAGCTCTCTTTTGATCATCTGCGTCGAGCTATGGAGGGATGGAGCGCGTGGATTGTGGTACTTAACACTCAAGGCGTAAATGTCTGGTGCGCCGCAGGCAAAGGAACCTTCGGCACAGAGGAACTGGTCAAACGTCTGGAAGACACTGCGGCGGCACAGCACGTGTCACACCGGATACTGGTAGTGCCGCAATTGGGTGCACCTGGTGTGGCTGCCCATGAGGTTACAAAGCGGTCAGGCTTTAAGGTCGTCTATGGCCCTGTGTATGCCAGAGACTTGCCTGCCTTTTTGGGGGCAGGCATGCAGGCGACATCGCAGATGCGACGTATTGATTTCACCCTCGCTGAACGACTGGCGGTAGCCCCCGTCGAATGGGTCCAGCGATTTATTCCAGCTCTCATTATCCTGGCGTTGTTCTTGGCCTCGTCAGGGCTTGGCTGGCAGGGCTATAAAGTTGATCTTCAACACGGGTGCTGGATTGTACTGGTCGTTGGATGTAATTTTATTACAGGACTTGTACTGGTCCCTGCACTATTACCCTGGCTACCTGGACGTGCCTTCGCATGGAAAGGCGCGGCAGCAGGTACAGTGTTGGGACTTGCCCTCGCCTGGCTGTGGCCATACGGAGCAGTAACAGGCGTTTCAGTAGGTCTACTCAGCGTTGGAGCCTGCTCTTTTTTGGGGTTGATGTTTACGGGCTGTACCCCCTACACGTCCGCTTCCGGTGTACGGTGCGAGATGCGTTGGGCCTTGCCTCTGCAAGGCACAGTAACCCTTTTAGGCCTGATAGGATGGCTGGCGACACGTTTTATTTGAAATGCTTTTATGAAGATGGAATACCTTAAAAATGTGGTGACACTTCGATTAGACCAGGCGCTCTGCAACGGGTGCGGCAGATGTCTCGAGGTCTGTCCGCATGGCGTGTTCACGATGGATGCCGGAAAGGCGGCAATTGTAGCGCGTGATGCCTGCATGGAATGCAGCGCCTGCGCCCGTAATTGTCCGTTCAGCGCGATATTTGTGAAAAACGGCGTAGGCTGCGCAGCCGGAATCCTGAATGCTAAACTTGGGATCGACTCCTCCTGTTGCGGGGAGAATCAGGGGTGTTGCTGTTCGTGTCAAACAGAAGATGGAAAATAGGAGGTCAAGTATGGACGAAAAAACAAAAGAGTTAATCGCAATCGGTGCCGCAGTAAGCGTTCACTGTCAGCCATGCGTGAGCTATCATGTCGGAAAAGCGCAAGGGCTCGGCATCAGCGAGGAGCAGATTCTGGAAGCGATGAGAATTGGACAAATGGTGGAGAAGGGGGCGGGTGCAGCCATGCGCGAGTTTACGCATGAACTGTTTGGCGACACTTCGCCAGCCACGGATTGCTGTCCCGCAAAAGGACGTTTCGACACTCCTGCCGGTGATGCCCAGTGTCATCGAGGATAACGGTGCTCAACGACGTGGGCCATGTGTTTCGCGGACAAAATAGAGCCTTGAACTCAAAACCTCGACCCCAGACTCCAAACCAGAGTTTGTCACACGTTTGTCACCCTTTTTATGCTTTGCGTTTTTCGAAGAGGCCCCGTATAGTTTGTTCTTTAAAGGAAAATAGTAATGATTATACGGATTCAAACACTCACAGGGGCTTGGCTGGTCGCTCTCATGGCGTTCTCTACAAATGCTGGACAACCTTTATGGCCCTCGCTTGAAGGTCGTGTGCTATGTGGCTACCAAGGCTGGTTTCGTACCCCCAACGATGCTGCGCAGGTTGGATGGCGTCATTATGTGCGTCAACGTAATGGCGTCGTATCGCCATTGACCGATTATCTGCCGGATGTGTCCGAGGCCGCGCCGCAGGATCGTGCCTGCCTACCGCTCGCATTTAAAACAGGCGGTCAGGCCGAAGTCCTATCCTCTGACAACCCTGCAACTGTTGACCGGCACTTTGCCTGGATGAAACAATACGGTATTGATGGTGTCATGGTACAGCGCTTTCCCACCGAAATGTACAATGCCACGGCACGTACGCCTTCGGATTTCCGTGCATCGGGGGATCGCGTGTTACAGTATTGCAGGGATGCCGCCGTTAAATATGGACGTTCTTATACGCTCATGTATGACCTCTCCGGACTTCCTGCTCATGCCGACGAAATTGTGCGAGCCGATTGGAAACATCTGGTCTCATCTGGGATCATACGCGGCACCACAGATGTGGCTTGGCAATATCACAACGGCAAACCCCTCATTGCCATTTGGGGTGTCGGGTTTAATGATAACCGCCACTATGATCTTGTAGCCTGTGAACGGATGGTAGATTACTTTAAGAAGGAGGGCTGTGCCGTTCTACTGGGAGTTCCATTCAGATGGCGTACACTCGAAATCGACGCCGTACCGGACAAACGCCTCTTGGATATTATACGTAAGGCAGATGTGGTCCATTCGTGGAGCGTTGGACGTTATCGCTATGAACAGGTGAGATCCTGTGCCGAACCCGTCTGGCGTGATGATTTAGCCTGGTGCAAAAAAGAGGGGTTGACCTTCATGCCTGTCCTCTTCCCGGGCTTTAGTTGGAAAAATCTCAAAGGGGTCAAAACAGATATTTCGCGTCATGACGGTGCTTTCCTCTGGTCACAATTTGAAACGGCCAAACGGTCGGGAGCCTCTTGCGCGTATGTCGCCATGTTCGATGAAGTCGATGAGGGAACGCAGATTTTCAAGATTAACAACACCCCGCCGCAAGGCAACACGTTTACCTATCAAAGCTATGGCATATTGCCCAGCGACTATTATTTGTGGCTGACCGGTCAAGCCACACAGGCTTTTCGCGCATCAAAGCCATTTTCTTCAGTGATGCCAAAACGATAACGATTCATAACACGAAAGGACTCAACAGATGAAATGGAGCATGATCCGTTTATTTACGCTTGCATTGATTGCAGGATACATGTGTCCCGCCAAGGGAAGCACAAAGGACGTCACGCCGTTTGTCAATCCGCTGATCGGCGGTGCTGCGACCGGTCACACCTTCCCAGGTGCCTGCGCGCCCTTCGGCTTGGTCCAGGCAAGTCCCGATACCGGCAATGCAAATTGGATGTACTGTTCAGGATATGTCTACGCAGATGAAAAAATCCGCGGCTTCTCTCAGACCCATCTCAACGGCACAGGGTGTGCGGATCTCGGTGATATTCAAATCCAGCCCTTCACAGGCGATACCCAACACACTGACTTCTCCAGCACCTACAAAAAGGAAACACAAAAGGCGCGCATCGGCTATTATGCTGTCACGCTCGAAGATTTCGGCGTGAACGTGGAGCTCACTGCCACACCTCGCGTGGCCTTCTATCGCATGACGTATCAGAAGGCAACGCCTGCTCGTCTGCTCGTTGACCTCCAGCATGGTCTTGCCGGCGGTCAGGGACAAATCGATAACCGCGTCCTGCAGGGCGAATCTAAACAGGAAGACGCTTATACAATTTCAGGCTGGAGCCAGACCAAGGGCTGGGTCACCCGATATTATTATTATGTAATCACCTTTGATCGACCCATCGCTGCCTCACAAAGATTAGCTCTCAATAAAAACGAGAAGGGTGCACGTTACGTGTTCGATTTCAATCTCAAGGCAGGTGAAACCGTCCAAAGCAAGATCGCGCTTTCAAGTGTCAGCATCGAAGGGGCCAAGAAGAACCTGAAGGCCGAAGCCAGCGAATGGAACTTCGATGCCATCCAAACAAAGACCCGTGCCTCATGGAATACGCTCCTGAGCCGCGCGGATGTAGAGGGCACACAGGCACAGAAAGAAAACTTCTATACCGCCCTGTACCACCTCTTTATCCAGCCAACTGATATTGCTGACGTGGATGGTCAATACCGCGGCGCAGACGACAAGATAGGAACCCTGTCGGGCGGCTCCTATTATTCAACCCTCTCGCTCTGGGATACCTACCGCGCCGCTCACCCGCTCTATACCATTCTTGCGCCAGAGCGCGTAGATGGCTTTGTCAATACGATGATCGCCCATCATCAAGCGCAAGGCTATCTGCCCATCTGGACGCTCTGGGGTAAGGAAAATCACTGCATGGTGGGAATCCACTCCATTCCGGTCATCGCGGATGCCTATCTCAAGGGGTTTCGCGGATTTGACGCCGCTGCAGCCTATCAGTGCATTAAGGAATCGATTACCAAGCAGAACAAGGGCTTTGAATGTGAAGCGTATGATAAATATGGCTTCCTGCCCTTCGACATCACCAAGGGCGGCAGCGTCTCGCGCCTCGTCGAACATGGGTATGATGATTATTGCGCCGCGCAATTTGCAAAGGCGCTCGGAAAAGATGATGATGATGCTTTCTTTACCAAGCGCGCAAGCTATTACAAAAACGTGTTTGATCCCGAGACAAAATTTCTGCGAGGTAAGGACACCCAGAGCAATTGGCGCACACCGTTTGATCCCGTCAAGCTGAGTCACTGGGGTAGCGACTATGTGGAGGGTAATGCCTGGCAATATACCTGGCATGTGATGCAAGATCCTGAAGGACTCATTCAACTCATGGGTGGCAAGAAGACTTTCTCAGAAAAGCTCAGCTCCTTGTTTGTGCAACCCCAGCACATCACAGGCGAAAAAGTTGTGGATGTCACTGGGCTGATCGGTCAATACGCACACGGGAATGAACCCAGTCATCACGTCATCTACTTCTTCAACTATGCGGATGATGCCTGGAAGGGCGAAGAACTGGTTCGCAAGGTCTTTGATACGCAATACAAAAATACGCCCGACGGTCTCTGCGGCAATGACGACTGCGGACAGATGTCAGCCTGGTACATCTTTTCCGCCATGGGATTTTATCCCTTCAATCCCTGTAACGACGGTTATACCTTTGGCGCACCACAACTGCCCAAAATCACACTCGCCCTGCCAGGCGGCAAACATTTCACTGTTGAAGCCAAGGGGCTGTCAGAAGCCAACAAGTACGTCAAGTCTGTCACACTGAATGGCCACCCGGTCAACGGCTTTAAGCTTGCCCACTGCGACATCATGTCTGGCGGCTCCCTGGTCTTCGAGATGTCCCCTACCCCTGCAAAAAAATAATAATCCTGTTGAGTCTGAAGCATAAAAAAGATAACATAAGAGCCATTTATTGAATGGCGCGAATGTTAAAAAATAACCTTCCATCTCTCACCATCTTTCTTGGATCATTCCTGATCTTTGGTGTACAGCCTATGCTCGGTCGGACACTGTTACCGTCCTTCGGGGGTACGGCGGCAGTTTGGACAACCTGCCTAGCGACCTATCAAGTGCTGTTGCTTGCCGGATACTGGTACGCTCACCGTGTGAGCATAGAACAAGCGAAAAGTGAAAAGTTAAAAGTGAAAAGTGGCACGATGCATATTGCGCTGCTGGCACTGGCGGTGGTGTGGGTTGCTGGGTTTGCCTATTGCCGTCCGTGGCTCATGGCGTATGTGGGAAATGGGGTCTACCCAGCACTGGACGTGTTACTCTGTGTCCTCGCCTTTGCAGGACTGCCGTATATTCTACTCTCCGCCAACAGCACGCTTGTGCAAGCGTGGGTTAGCCAGAAGGAGGACATGGGACGTGGGACACGGGACGTGGGGAGTGAAGAACATCCCATGTCCCGTGTCCCACGTCCCATGTCCGATGTCTATCAACTTTATGCAGTGAGCAATGCAGGGTCGTTGCTAGGGCTCCTGTGCTATCCCTTCTTGGTCGAACCCTTTCTCTCTCTGAACGTGCAATGGTATGGGTTTGCCTGCGCGCTGAGCGTGTATGCGGTTCTTCTGGGATGGGTGGCGAAGGGTTCCACCTCCGCGAATACGACTACGGCGAACAAGTCTGAGAACGTCGCCCTACCCTCCCAGCCAATTCGCACATTCGCGCATTCCCGAATTCCCGAATTCTTGTGGCTGGTTTTGCCAGCCACAAGTACCTTTCTACTCAATGCAGTCACGGCGCATCTCTCCACGGACGTGACGCCGATTCCATTATTATGGGTGGTACTTCTAGCAGCATTCCTTCTGAGCTACATAATCGGGTTCTCAAAAATCGGGGAAAAGGGCGTATGGGTCTGGTGTGTTGTTGCGATGGGTCCACTCGTGTTTTGCGCGTACGCCTCGGGATTGAAAGGCGGCAACGGATTTATTTTCAACCTCATCCCTGGCATCCTGCTCATGCTACTAGGCTGTACCTTCCTGCATAGCTGGCTCTACAGTATCCGTCCGGAAGCGGAACGGCTGACGCGGTATTACCTGTGCCTTGCTGCTGGCGGCGCGATTGGTGGTCTTCTTTCAGGCATTATCGTGCCACTGGTCTTCACGAGCGTTATTGAATATCCGTATGCACTGGTAATGGTTGCACTCTTCTCGGCTCTCTATGCATGGATGAATACGAGAAAGTGGTTCCATGGTGTGGGAATCTTTGGACTGCTTGCCGCGCTGGCGGTGATTTATTTTATTTGGGATGGGCAATTCTCCGATCAGGAAGGGCAGACGGACATACGGCATAGCCGTAACTTTTATGGTTGCCTCACGGTGAGTAACAAAGAAATGCTAGACGAACTGGATCTTCCTGTCCTCGCCCATCGGTTGTATCATGGCCAAACGCTGCACGGCGCGCAATATCAGTCCAGCGATTTACGTAAAAAACCAACAACCTATTATGGCGCGACCGGCGGAGGCTTTGCCATTCTGTCTCATCCGGCTTATACGAATGGAACACCCTTGCACGTCGGACTGGTCGGCTTGGGGATCGGGACGATGGCGTGTTGGGGTCGCACGAATGACATCTATCGCTTCTTCGAAATCAATCCGCAGGTGATCAAAATAGCCAGCGACACGAACACATTTACCTACCTTTCAGACAGTAAGGCTGGTGTCTCCATTGCGTTAGGAGATGCCCGTAAGGTCATCGCCGCAGAGACAAATCGCTATGACATCTTGGTCATCGACGCTTATAGCGGCGACGCTATCCCCTTCCATCTGGCCACTCGGGAGGCGTTTCGCCTCTACCTGGACCGCTTGAACCCCGGCGGCATTCTGGCAATGCATATTACCAACTGGCACCTGGATTTAAATCCGCTCTGCAAGGCGGTTGCCAAGGAATGGGGATTACAACTGACGGGCGTGATTTCCGAGGAAGAAGGGATCTGCTTTGGCGCGACCTGGGTCTTTATCTGCAACCGTCAACTCCCTGTCAATACGGGGGAGTTTGTACATGAACTTGACTGGACACTCGTGCGCGATATCGCATTGCCGACGGACGCCTGCGGCTCACTCATCAATCTCGTCCGCTACAGACACCGCTCGCCCGAAAAACCGCAGGTGGCCAAATTGTTGAGTAAATGAAGAAATCGATATCCTCGTCTGTAACAGCAAAAGAATTGCCTTATTGCGTTATTTCTCAACTTGAGCGTTCAATTCTTCAACTAACACATTAACGCAATAACACACTTCTCAATGTTACTTCATTGTTTATTCCCGCTCTGCGGGAGGCGGGCTTGCCCACGGCTACTGCCCCTTGCCCACGGCTGCGTCGATCACGGCAATGAGTTTCTCTTTTTCGGTAAACCCTGTAAATGTTTGGATGGGTTTGCCGTCCTTGAAGAGCATGAGCGTCGGTACATATTCCAGCTTAAACTGTTTGACGCGCTTCTTGGAAGTATCGACATCAAAACGGGCGATGACCGCGCGGTTGCTGATGGCGACAGCGACTTCGTCGACGACCGGACTTTGCTTTTTGCAGGGGGTACACCAGGTGGCCCAGAAGTCAACCAGGGTCACGCCCTCTTTGATAGCTTGATCGAAAGTCGCATCCGTAAGGGGCACCACATGACCTGACGTTGCGCCCAGGTCAGCCAACCGCTGAGTCCCATTGCGCTGGCAGCCGCAAAACAGTGCGAGGGCTAGTCCTATCGCTAAGTATTTACACATAAATGTTCTTCCTCCAACCGTACCCTTGGTCCCGTAGTCCCCTCTGTTCCGAAATGCCACCCAGCATTAACCTGCTTCAACAGGGTACTGAGGTACTACGGCACTGGGGTACTGCCCACTGCTACGGCCTACTGGCCTTAACTTTGTAACGCCGTGATGCAGATCGTTCCGTAGATGTCATCTGATGAGCAACCGCGTGAGAGATCGTTGATGGGTTTGGCAAGGCCTTGTATGACGGGACCGAGCGCAGTCGCTCCTGCCAGGCGTTCCACGAGCTTATAACAAATATTTCCGGCTTGGAGATCTGGGAAGATCAGCACATTAGCATCGCCCTTGATAATGCCATTCTTATTTTTTGAGGTACCCACAGCGGGAACGATCGCCGCGTCGGCCTGAATTTCACCATCCACAATGGCGTCCACGCCAAGTTCGGCAAAGCGAGCCTTGGTGAGTTCGGCTGCTGTGCGGACCTTATCGACGAGTTCGTGCTTGGCGCTACCTTTGGAAGAAAAGCTCAGGAAGGCGACGCGGGGTTGCTTGTTGAGCAGTTTGCGATAGGTCTGTGCTGTGGCATGCGCGATATCGACCAGCTCCTCCGCTGTGGGATTGGGGTTCACGGCGCAGTCCGCGAAGAGCAGTGTGGAGTCGCCAGAGAGCGTCGGCGACTTGAGATCCATAATGAAGGTCGAGGAGGCTAGCTTGATGCCTTTGGCTGTGCCCACGCATTGAAATGCGCTGCGTAACATATCGCCTGTGGAAGCGATAGAGCCAGCGACCATGCCTTGCGCGAGGTCAAGCGCAACCATCATATTGCCGAAATAGAGACGGTTCGACTTGACGGTCTTCAGCGCCTCTTCCTCGGTCATGCCCTTGGCTTTGCGCTTCTCATAGAATGCGCTTGCGAGTTTAGGCAACAGGTCGGAGGTGGTATAGTCAACCGCAGTCAAGCCAACCGAGGCGAGTGTGACGCCCGCCTGGGCTTCGGCGGCTGCGATCTCTTCGGCTGTGCCGAGGACGATTGGTTTGCAGAGTTTGGTTTGTGCGGCCTTGACCGCTGCGAGAATAACGCGAGAATCCATCCCTTCCGGGAGGACAATGGTTTTGTTGGCCGCTTGCGCACGCGGAATCATGCTATCGAGAATGCTCATTATTTTTCCTTATATGGATTTCTTCATGGAATCAGAGAGAATCTGAAAGGTCTCACGGGCAATCATCAGTTCCTCATTGGTCGGGATGACAATCGCGGGGGTCTTCGAATCGGGTGTGCTGACCAGGTCGAGCGTTCCGAAGACCTCCATATTCTTAGCCTCGTCGAGCTTACAACCGATGGCTTCTAGGCGAGAGATAATTGCTCGGCGAGCGGGATGGCTATTTTCGCCGATACCTCCGGTAAAGATGATGGCATCTGCGCCACCGAGAAGTGTGTAATATCCACCGATGTAGAGAGCCGCACGATGGCCAAACATTTCAATGGCGTTTGCTGCGGCAGACTTGCCTTGCGCTGCCGCGTTGACGGTATCCCGCATGTCGCCGCTATGGATACCATTGATTCCATAGAGTCCGCTCTTTTTGTTGAGGACACTATCGATCTCATCGATCGTCATTCCTTTACGCGCGAGATAAAAGATAATGGCAGGGTCGATATCGCCGCAGCGGGTACCCATAATCATACCGGGGAGCGGCGTCAAACCCATGCTGGTATCCAGTACCTTGCCACCCTTAATCGCGGCGATGGATGCGCCATTCCCCATGTGGCACGTGATCAATTTCAATTCAGAAACCGGGCGCTTCAGATAATCGGAGGCCGCCTGCATGACGAATTTATGTGAGGTGCCATGAAAGCCATATTTACGAATGCCATATTCTTCATAAAATTTCTGAGGAATGGCATACATATACGCATGCTTCGGCATGGCCTGATGGAAGGCGGTGTCGAAGACGGCGACATTCGGAATCTGAGGAAAGACTGTTTCGCACGCGACAATGCCGTCGAGGTTTGCAGGATTGTGCAAAGGAGCGAGGTCAAAACATTTCTTGATCGTGGCTTTCACGTCTTCTGTTACGATCACGGGCTCGGTGAAGTATTCTGCACCATGGACGGCACGATGTCCGACAGCCTTGACTTCATTGAGCGACTTCATCACGCCACGGTCTGAGCTGACGAGCATCTTGCACGCCATGGCGAGAGCCTTGCCGTGGTTTTCAGCGGCGATACCTTGTTCCGTCCTCTTTTCGCCATCACGCTGATAGATCAAGTTGGCGTTATCGGTTCCAATGCGCTCAACGAGTCCTTTGGCCAACATCTTTTCCTCCGACATGTCAAAAAGCATGAATTTGAGCGAGGAACTTCCCGAGTTGAGAACGAGAATCTTGTCGTATTTCTTGTAAGGCATAGTTAAACTTTCGTGTTGTCTTTTGAATTGTACTGAATGAGTAAATGAGAAGGGATAACACCCTATGTATTGATGCGAAAAACGGAATTTATTTTGCTCCTATTTGATTCAGGATTCAAGACTTAAAAAGAGAAATAAGAAAAATAGTTAAAAACGCAATTGACAACCGAGGGGAAAAAAGGGTATCTTGTTTACACATTACGGGGTATAACTATTTCGTAAGAGGATCTGCATAAACCAAGCGCGGGATTTATTGTGCTGGATGTCTAGAGTAAAAGAGACAAAGCAGACGGAGCATTTTAAGGGGCTGCTTGTTGTGCTGGCGCACAAGGTAGCATAGGCTGGTTGCCTACATAACTGGATTAGCCATGGGGTCTGGTTCTGCCTGGTACAGAATAACATGGCATGTTTCAAGTACAGAAGGATAGAACAATGGATATCTATGTGGGCAATCTTGCCTATTCTACGAATGATG
>SESF01012922.1_pt1 | contig 11120 bp, 6 predicted proteins | sample 3171521 | NCBI WGS metagenome assembly SESF01 (sample SAMN10866945, study PRJNA518727) | freshwater metagenome | biome: subpolar coniferous forest; feature: holomictic lake; material: water; isolation source: holomictic Lake 227, 6 m and 8 m depth | place: Canada: near Kenora, Ontario | collected...
GCGGTTGAGGGGTTAAATTATTTTGCTGAATTGTTGTAAGTGGCTGCAAATCAACAGAACTATTTTGATGATACAAACGGCCCTGGAGGCAACGAACGGGAGGTGGCCAGGTAACAGGTGCTCGGACACTCCAATCGCACCGCCCGCATGGCGTCGCACCACCGCAAAACCAAAGGCGGGGGCATGACTGAAATCCGGCCAGGCAGCACGCGGAGGGTGCGTACCCGCTTGTTCTTCATTGTCCCCAACGACAATGCCGGCCGGTGCATCGACCGGAAATTGGCCGACCCGGTTCAGCTTTCAGCTTTCAGCTTTCAGCATTTCAGCGTTTCAGCTTTTCGGCAGTCCCGACTTTAGACCCGAGACTTTAAACTTTCCCCCGAGCCCGCTTCAGCGCACCATTGCGCGACTTTTCGTGCTGGGCGGCACAAGTGCACATTCAACAGTCGGTTGCCAGGCGGCCTGTTCGGGCCACTCCTCCCCGTCCACCCACCAATCAACCAATACCGCCTCGGCCGAGGCACCGAAACCGAAGGAGACTAAAGAAGAATCGTATGAGCGATCAACTGCCAGGCCCCACCGCCAGCAACACATTCGAGCGCATCAAACGCGTCAACGAATCCGGCGCCGAGTTTTGGTCCAGCCGGGATTTCGCCCAGGTTCTGGGTTACACCGACTACCGCAATTTTGAGGCGGTGGTGGAGAAGGCCCGGACCGCCTGTTTCAACAGCGGCCAGCGCATGGAGGATCATTTCGTTGAAATCAACGAAATGATCGAGATCGGCAAGGGCGGGCGGCGTTCCGTAAAGACGGTGATGTTGTCCCGCTACGCCGGGTATCTGGTGATCCAAAACGGCGATCCAACGAAGGCCATCGTCGCCCTGGGCCAGACCTATTTTGCCGTCCAGACGCGCCGGCAGGAATTGGCGGACGACAAGGCTCTGCAAGAGGATCAGAAACGGCTGCTCTTGCGCGCCGAGATGAAGAAGCACAACAAGAACCTGGCGGGCGTGGCGAAACAAGCCGGCGTCGTCCAGCCGGTGGATTACGCCATCTTCATGGACCACGGTTATCGCGGGCTTTACGGTGGGCTGGGGATGCGCGACATCCGCGAGCGCAAGCGGCTCAAGGACAAGCAACACGTGCTTGACCACATGGGCAGTACGGAACTGGCGGCCAACCTTTTCCGCGCCACGCAGACGGAGGAAAAGTTGCGCCGTGAAAACGTGCGCGCCAAAGAAGTCGCCAACCGCATTCACAACGAAGTGGGCCGCAAAGTGCGCAAAACCATCCACGAATTGGGCGGCACGATGCCGGAGAACCTGCCCGTGGCCGAGAGTATCAAGAAAGTCGAGAGCCGGGAGAAGAAGCGGCTCAAAGCCGAGCAGAAGCAACCGGTGGAGAATGCACCGGACGTGCAAACGTGAGCTTCAAGTTGACCTGCAACGGGTCAGACCGAAGATTGGAACTGGAGCTGTCCGCGCCCGGCGCGAACTGATCCTTGCGTTCCTGCCGCGGCGCCGCACCACCGCAAAACCAAAGGCGGGGGCATGACTGAAATCCGGCCAGGCATCTCCCGGAGGGTGCGTACCCGTTTGTTTTTCATTGTTCCCAACGACAATGCCGGCCGGTGCATCGACCAGAATTTGGCCGACCCGTCACGCCTCACGCCACATGCCCCGTCCCGGGGCTGTGGTCCCGTAGTCAGTCGTCCCGTAGTCCCCTAATCCCCTTTTCAGCTTTTCCCCGGCCCTGCCTTCGGCATTTTCAGCCCTTATTGCACTAGCGGTCCCCACGGAAACAGAGGTAGCTCCATAACTAAATTATGGTTTGCCCCGGTTCCTGCGCCTCTGCCTTTCAGAACAGCGATGGCGGCTGCTCTACCCGCCGTTTGGCGGATTCGACTTCGTAGCTGGCATGGCATTTCGGACACCAAAGGTAGTACTCGTAATAGTATTCGCGGGTCCGTTTTTTGCTGGAGGTTTGCTTAAGCACCGGAGTTGAACACTTCCGGCAGGGCTCGCCTTCCTGCAGGTCTGGGCGGAGCCCTTCTTCCGGTTTGTTCTCATAACCCTCATCAGTCGGCAGATTGGGCTGACGCGACGCGGCCATGGCCAGTTGGTCGCAACGCTCGTTCTCCGGGACGCCGGCGTGGCCTTTTACCCACCGCAATTCCACCTGGTGCTGTCCGCAAAGCGCGAGCAACCGCTCCCACAGGTCCCGGTTCGGCACGCGTTCCGTCCGGCTGTGCCACCATTCCTTGCGTTTCCAGGACTCCACCCAGCCCTTGGTCAGCGCGTCCACAAGATACTGCGAATCGCTGTGCAGCGTGACGTTGCAAGCCTGCTTCAACAATTCGAGTCCCGCGATCGCGGCGAAAATCTCCATGCGGTTATTGGTAGTCAACCGGAAGCCGCCGCTAATCTCGGCGCGCTTCTTCGGGTGCATCAGCACGACGCCATAGCCGCCTGAACCGGGATTCGGTTCGCACGCGCCGTCAGTGTAAATTACCACGCACGGTCTTTCAGCCCTTCCTGAAACATCGCTCACCATCGCGGGAATCTAGCATTTGCCAACCGCACTTCGGAAGAGGAAAGGAAACCCCAGTGAAGAGTGTGGGCGACTTTCCGGCTCCGGGACAGCCGCTGAACCACCGGCACGTACTCCACCAGGAGCGGCCCCAATATCAATCGTTGCGCCACCAATGTTGGCTGCTGCTGCACGCGCTATTTTAAGGTCACTGCCTGCCGGTTATCCATTCCTCGTCCGCGCGCCAGAGGGGAGCCGGTGCCGGATAAGTGTGGATAGTGAGGACCTACACCGGCATGCCCCCACCTTACCAAAGGGGGTCGGACAAATAGAGGGGGACCCCCAAAGATTGTTCCGGAAGTTATTCCCAGCCGCGGAGCGATTCACCTGCTGGCCGGAGAACCGTCCATCTATGGTGAGGATGGCGGGTAGTGGTTTCCCTGCACAGGGTCTCGCCGCCTTTTGAAGGGGCGCATTCGCGAGTCGTTGGTGACCCGGCGGATCGCCGACATTCTTGTCGGCGTGTTCCCAGGTTGGCCACACGAACTGGCCGACAAGAATGTCGGCGCTCCACCAAACGACTCGCGAATGCGCCCCCTTTTGAATCGGGTGGCTGAAATCCGTTGCGCCGGCTACCGCAAGAAGCCAGACTGGTGCAATGGCATGGCTTGACTATCAGCGGACCATCCTCGGTTACCATGGCTGTGACCGGCTAACCGCCGAGCGAGTGTTGCTGGGGCGGGGGCGGTTGAGTCCAAGCCAGAATGACTACGACTGGCTCGGTGGGGGCATCTATTTCTGGGAGTACGGCCCGGAGCGCGCTCTGGACTGGGCGAGGGAGGTCTCCAAGCGCTATCCGAAGCGTATCCGGCAGCCGGCTGTGCTGGGCGCAATTATCCACTCAGGCGTGTGTTTTGATCTCCTGGACGTTCGGTTCACGACCTATCTCGGGCAGCTTTATCCGAAGTTTTTGGAGGCTATGGAAGCTCGCGGGGTACCCGTTCCGGCAAACGAAGATCCGCCAGACCACCTACGGGGGGGTTGGTTTTGCGTAAGCGGGATTGCGCGGTGCTCAACTGGGTGATTCCGTTCGCGGAAACTGAGCAGGGTGTTAGATTCCAGACGGTTCGGTGTGTGTTCCAGGAAGGCAAGCCGGCCTTTCAAGGCTCGGCTGTTAGATTCAAGTCTCACATCCAAGTGGCGGTGCGCGACCCCGCGTCCATCCTCGGTTATTTCCGACCCCAGGCTTGACACGGGCTGAACTTGAGGGAATATGACTTTGTGAAACGGAACGGCGCGAAAAACAGCAGCTTCAAGTCACCGGTCAAGACACTCGCTTTGCGGGTGACCTTGAACCGTGCGGTTCGCCGCGTTAAGCGCATGACTCGAGCGCAATTGTGCCAAAGCCTCGTTGACGCGGGTATCGTGACCCGTTCCGGCAGGCTCGCGTCGATGTACCGTTGAACCGCTCGCGCTGCCCCATGCAGCGCCCGCGCCGCCCAAACCCGCCCCCGGCTCCCATGCACAAGAAGTCGCCGTCCTTTACCGTAACAAGCGAAAACTCGACCGCCGATGACGGTCACTGATTACTGACCACCGACTAATGCTCACCGTCCTCCGTCTTCGGACCTCCGTCTTCTGCATTCAGCTTTCCCGTGCCGTGGCCCTGTAGTCTGTGGTCCCGTATGCCCCTAATCCCATTTCAGTTTCTTGCCGCGCCAAAACCACGTGAAAGCGGGTCAGCTTTTGCCCGTGAGGTCCCGACTTTGGACTTTAGACCTGAGACTTTAGACTTTCCCCCGACCTCGCTTCGTCGCATCATTACGTGACTTTTCGTCATGGGCGGCACGAGTGCACAGCTAACAATCGGTTGGCAAGTGTCCCTTCTGGGGCGCCAAGCTCCCGCTACCCCAACCGCCGAACCTCACCCAGGCAGCGGGCGTGGCCCCCGCCCAATCCTCATCTTCTTATGACTGCTCCCACGAAATCCGGCGGCGAATTATTCATCGTTGATAACAGCGAAACCGAATGGAAGGGCCTTCGCTACCTCCAGGACTGGACCGAGATTGCCAGCGCCTTCGACATCGCCACCGGCTTCTTTGAAATCGGCTCCCTGCTTGCCCTCGACGGTAAATGGCAGAAGCTCGAAAAAATCCGCATCCTCATGGGCGACCAGGCCAGCGCCCGCACCAAACAGGCCATCCTCGAAGGCCTCCGCCAGCACGTCTGTGGGAAACTCGACGCCAGCTTGGAGGCCGAGAAAGAATCGAACGACCTCCTGGCCGGCGCCGCGGCCATAGTCCAAGCCATGCGCCAGGGAAAAATCCAATGCCGCGTTTACGCCAAGCGGAAATTCCACGCCAAAGCCTACATCACCCACCCCCGGGTTGCTGTCATCGGCTCAGTCGCCCTGGTTGGCTCCAGCAATTTCACGGTCCCGGGCCTCACTCAAAACATCGAGCTCAACATCCAGATTCGCGCCCCCGGCGACGTCTCCCAGCTTCAGGCCTGGTACGAGCAACACTGGCAGGAAGCCGAAGAGATCACCCCCGACGTCATCAAGGTCATCCAGCGCCACATTGACGAATACACCCCGTTCGATGTTTACACCAAGGCCCTGCAGGAACTTTTCGAACACCATAGCCCCAGCGAGGCCGAATGGGAAAACGGCGAATCTAAAATCTATCCCATCCTCGACCACTACCAAAAAGAGGGCTACCACTCGCTGCTGAACATCTCACGCCAGCACAATGGCGCCTTCCTGTGCGACGGTGTCGGCCTCGGCAAAACGTTCGTCGGCCTGATGCTCATTGAGCGCCTGGTCATGCGCGATAAGAAACGCGTCATGCTCCTGGTCCCCAAGTCCGGCCGTGTGGCGGTCTGGGAGCGCAACATCCGCCACTATCTTCCCCATCTGCTGAACGGCTTTCTGCCGTTCAAGGTTTACAATCACACCGACCTCATGCGCGGCCCGAGTAATGATGGTCGGGATTTCCCGGCAGAGTTTCAGCAAATCAAGGAGCAGGCGGACGTGATTCTCATTGATGAGGCCCACCATTTCCGGAATCGCGGCCTCGCCAATGCCGAAGACGGCACCACCCGTTCCCGCTACTGGCAGCTTTACGACATCCTGGGCAAGAAAACCCTTTTCCTCCTCACCGCCACCCCCGTCAACAACGCCCTGACCGATTTCCAGCACCAGATCGAACTGTTCAGCCGCGTGGATAGCCCGGCGGCCTTCGCCGGCGCCCTCGGCATCCACAATTTGGCCAGCCATTTCCAGCAGCTCGAAAAAGCCCTCAAGCGGATCACGGCGGGTCTGGAGCACGGTGAGCTTTTTCAGGTCAATCAGGCGGAGGCGGAAAAAGTCCTCTTCGACGACAAGCTCTTTCGCGCCTTGGTCGTGCAGCGCAGCCGCGCCTATGCCCAGCAGAGCCAGATCCAGCACGGCGGCACCCAGGCCCTGTTCCCGACCAAGGAACCGCCCAAGGTGGCAGCGTATTCCGTCAAAAAGACCTACGGCCACCTGTTGGGCAAGGTCGAAGCGGCCTTCTCCAAGCCCGAGCAGCTTTTCAGCCTGGCGGTTTATTATCCGCTGTCGAAGTGGATTGGCGATCCTGCCGCCCTCGATGCATTCGACAAAAACCGCCAAAAGCAGGTCGTTCGGCTCATTCGCATCCAGTTCCTGAAACGCTTCGAAAGCTCCATCTACGCCTTCGAAACCTCTTGCCAGAACCTGCTCCTCAAACTGCTGGCGTTCCTGCGTAAGAACTCGACCGAGCCGAACGAGACAAAACGCCTGCACCGCTGGGAAGCTCAGAATGACGACCTGCTCCAGCATGTTAAGCAACGCCGCGCCGAGTTCCAGGAAGAGGACGAAAGCGAGGAAACCGATGCCTCGGAACTAGGAGACGAATTCATCGAAGCCTTTGAAGGCCTTGACCGCGAAAATTACAGCATCGACGACATCTTCGACGAAACGTATGACGACCTGAACCAGTTGGTGAAGTTCCTCGAAGAATTGAAGTCCTTCGATGCCAGCCACGACAACAAGCTCCAGTCGCTCATCAAGCTCCTCAAGTCCGACCCCGTGCTCAAGAAGCACAAGGTCCTCATCTTCTCCGAGTTCATGACCACGGCCCGCTACCTGCGGCGGGAGTTGCAAAAGGCCGGCATCGAGGGCGTGGACGAAATAGACAGCGGCAGCAAGACGGACCGTGGCGACGCCATCCAGCGGTTTGCCCCCTATTACAATGGCACCAGCAGCGCCGAACTCGCCGCCGCCGGCCAAAAGGAAACCCGCATCCTGATTTCGACGGACGTGCTTTCGGAAGGCTTGAACCTCCAGGACGCCACCCGCCTCATCAATTATGACCTCCACTGGAACCCTGTTCGGCTCATGCAGCGCATTGGCCGCGTGGACCGGCGCCTCAACCCGGAGATCGAGGCCAAAATCATAGCTGAGCACCCGGACCACCAGCCCTTGCGCGGCAAAGTCATGTATTGGAATTTTCTGCCGCCAGAGGAATTGAATGACCTGCTCCTGCTCTATCAGACGGTATCGGGCAAAACCCTCCGCATTTCCAAGGTCTTTGGTATCGAGGGCAAGCAACTCCTCACCCCGAAAGACGATTTTGATGCCCTTAAGGATTTTACCCACACCTACCAGGGCGCTTTGACGCCGCTGGAGCAGATTCACCTGGAATTCCAGAAACTGCTGGCCGACATGCCGGCCTTGCAGCAGCGCCTCGACCAATTGCCGGGCCGCGTCTTGAGCGGCAAGGAGCACCTCACCCCCGGCACTAAGGCCCTATTCCTTTGCTATGCCCTGCCGGCGGAGGATAGGACCCAGCGTAGCGCAGGCGTCTCGCCTGCGAGTGCGCCGGGCGTCCCGCCCGGCGATTGCTCCGCCTGGTCCACCGAAGCGGGCAAAGCCGGCTGGTACCTGTACGACCTCACCACCGGCAAAAACCTGGAGCAGCCGGAGGAAATCGTCGCGTTCATCCGCAGCACGCCAGAAACGCCGCGCCGCGTGTCAATGGCCCAGCCGGACCTGCACACCGTCCGGCTCAAAGTGGAAAAGCACATCAAAAACACCTACCTCAAGCAGGTCCAGGCCCCCGTCGGCGTCAAACCGGAGTTGCAATGCTGGATGGAATTGAACTGAAATGGCCTGAGCCATGAAAAAGCCCTCGCAGAAAACCAAACCCGCCAAGGTCGGAGCGTTGGTGGTTGTGCCCAGCCGCGCTCCCGCCCACGAATCGTCCTTTCGTGAAGTCGTCAGTCTGATTCAGCGCGCCCGCCAGCGGGCCTTCCAGGCGGTCAACACGGAGTTGATTGATCTCTACTGGCGGGTGGGGGAATACATCAGCCGCCGCATCACCGCCGACGGCTGGGGCAAGAATACAGTTGTGGCGTTGGCCGACTTAATCCGCCGGCATGAACCGGGCGCGGGTGGGTTTTCCGCCCAGAACCTCTGGCGGATGCGCCAGTTTTTCGAGGCCTGGCGTGGTTTCCCAAAACTCTCACCACTGGTGAGAGAATTGACCTGGACGCATAACCTCCTGATTCTGGGGCAGTGCAAGCGCCCTGAAGAACGTGAGTTCTATCTGCGCTGTTGCCAGCGCGCGCGCTGGAGCAAACGCGAATTGGAGCACCAGATTCGCAACTGCCTTTTTGAGCGGGCTGTGCTCTCCCCGCCAAAAGTGTCACCACTGGTGGCACAAATGCACCCGGATGCCGGGACGGTGTTCAAAGACACCTACCTGCTGGACTTCCTGGACCTGCCCGCCACTCACTCCGAACGGCAGCTCCAAAAGGCCCTCGTCGCCAACCTCAAACAGTTCCTGATCGAGCTTGGGCCAGACTTTTGTTTCGCCGGAGAACAGTTGCGTCTCCAAGTCGGCGGGCGGGATTTCTACCTCGACCTCTTGTTCTTTCATCGCACATTGCAATGCCTGGTGGCTTTCGATCTTAAGGTCACCCAGTTCGAGCCGGAGCATCTTGGCAAAATGGAGTTCTACCTGGAAGCCCTCGACCGCGACTACCGCAAAGCTCACGAACGGCCCTCCATCGGCGTTATGCTTTGCGCCTCGAAAGACCACGAGGTCGTCGAATACGCCCTGGCCCGCTCCGTCTCCCCCGCCCTGATCGCCGAATACCAGACGGCGCTGCCGGACAAGCAACTCCTCCGTCGCAAGTTGCATGAGTTCTACCAACTCGCCCGCCCCCAAGCCGCGCCCGCGCCGCGCAAACGCCGCCAATCACCCAAGCCCTGATGAAACTAACCTGATCCCATGAACCCGACCGCCGTCATTTCCACCCTCCGCTCATGTTTTGTATTCATGGGGGCCGGACCTGCATCACGTTACCGCCCGCCGCAAGCCACTCCGGAGGCAAAGCTGTAAGGGCGGATACCCTCTAACACCTGCACTCCCTCTGCCAATCCGCCAGCGGGGATGCCGGGCAGTTCAAGCGCGCGGACCACGAGGTCATTCAACTCGTTCCGGGCGCGACACCGGTCATCCGCTTCCGCCGCGTGAAAGCGGCGCCGGCAAGCGATGTGGATAAGCCTGCCTGATTGCAAAGTGGGCTGGTGGGATCGGCTACGGGTATAGGGTGGGTCCAGGGTGGTACCAGGGTGTCCCCAGACCACCCCAGGGGAGGCGGAACGAAGAGCTTGTATTCAGTGAGCTTATGGGACCGAAACTGCAGGATTTCATGGTTTGCCTGGTCTTTCTGCCTGGGCATTGAATTCCGTGAGGAGACGCCCATCCTTGGCGGCGATTACGCGGGCGCGCAGGCCCGTGGTCTCCGCGGAGACCAGGATGACGGTCCCCTGATCCAGCGCGGGACCGCCACCGATAAGGACCGGCCATGGCGGCTGGCCGCCAGTCTTCTTGGGCAGCAGCTTCCATCCGTGATCGTGGCCGACCAGCATCAGGTCGAGGTCAAAGTGCTGCAGGATGGGTTCCCAGGATTGCCGCCCGTTCGACGAATAATCCTGGTTATCATTATAGAGCGGGATGTGGCTGGCGAAAATACGCCAGACCACATCATTGCCAGGTTGGGTGGTCCGCAGCTTCTCCAGCCATTCGGCCTCGCGCTGCCGGTAGGTCTGCCAGAACTTCGGACGCTTATAGGCGCACCTTGGATCTGCCAGCATATCCTCGTCTTCGCCCGTATCCATGGCCAGAAACCAGACGGGTCCGGCACGCAGGGTGAACTGCCATTGCTGGTCGTCCTGTTTCTGTGCGGCGTCGAGGTTGGGAAGGTCGAACAGGTGGGCCAACTGGGGGGAGAAGTTGCCGCGCGTTTCATGGTTGCCGCGCACGAAGACGATGGGCTTGTTGCCGCCGTCCAGCCAGCGCAGGTAGGCCTGCCAGGTCCGGAACACCTCGTGCGCGCCGTTGGCGGCTGTCGGGTCGCCAAAACAATCCCCCATCAGCAGGGAGAATTCGTAATCGTCGGGTTTGACGAATCGCAGTAGGGCTTCGAGCGTCTGGTCGTTGTTGTGCAGGTCATTGAACGCGGCAAAGCGCAACGTCTTCGACTGCGGGTCCAGGGTGTGGAACCGAGCCACCGGCGACACGGCGCTTCCCGACGGCAGGCGGTAACGAACCTGATAGCGATACACCGTCCCCCGATCGAGCTTCGCCAGCCGGGTCTTCCAGATGGTCCAGGGTGTGCCTGGGATGGCCGTGCCCGCAGCCGGGGCTTCCGTCAAGGCTGGCGCCGCATCCAGAGCCCAGGCAACCCGAACCCCCTCGGCGCCTTGGGCCAGGAAACAAACGGTCATGCCATCCGCCGCGGGATTCTGCAGATACGGCGGAAGAACCGCCGGCAGCTCGTTGGTGGTTGCCGTCTGCGCCATGGACGTCGGCAGAACGGTAAGAATGACCAGGGCGATGGACCGAACGAGGATTGTGGCGAATGTTTTCATGGTTTGTTGTCTGGCGGGAAAGTTGAGTGCGGTCATTTCTGCTGTGAGCAAATTCATGGCTGCGGTCGCACGCCAATCAGGCCTTGGTGTTTTGCATTTAGTATCCAGGTGAAAAACTGCGCCGGGGCGCTGAGGTCGTTGGTATGGTGCGATTTAGCGCCATTCTCTATTCCCCACGTCCCCGTCATTGCACCGGCCTATTCGAGGGTGCCTACCGTCCACCTGAGAATCAAGCCTGACTCGCGCGGTCGGATACGCACAGGCGCAAGACAGATTGCTTCGGGGTGGACGGCCGGCTCTCATTAACACCCCGCTGCAGCGGGGTGTTAATGAGAGACAGACCGCGTTGTATCAAGCCCGGATATTTCACCCCCGGCACGAAACGCCGACCGGCCGGAGCGCCGGCTTTCAGCCGGCTTAAGTCGTTCGACCGCCACGCGTGGAGCGAATCGTCCACCCCCGTTCTCGTTGTCAGCGCTAAGCCGGCTGAAAGCCGGCGCTCCGACTCGCGGAGTGTGAGATATTCGGGGTGGGGCAGACCTCCAGTCAATACCTGTCAATTTAACAAATAAGAACTGAGCGCACCGCACCGTTCGTCATTGCCGTACCAGGTGTGCGAATGGCCAATTAATATGCCGGCAATTATTTT
>SESF01017534.1_pt1 | contig 11118 bp, 11 predicted proteins | sample 3171521 | NCBI WGS metagenome assembly SESF01 (sample SAMN10866945, study PRJNA518727) | freshwater metagenome | biome: subpolar coniferous forest; feature: holomictic lake; material: water; isolation source: holomictic Lake 227, 6 m and 8 m depth | place: Canada: near Kenora, Ontario | collected...
CATCGAGAATTACTGATTTCTAAAGTGAAATTAGACTGTTATATAATCTTTATCACGGCGGTCTTGGATAGAAATATTCAATGACACCAATCGTGTGTATTTTAAATATGCACGAGAAAGTTAACTTATATCGGTGAAATCCTACATGTAATGATGAGGACAATACCGAGGGAAGTTTCAAATTATTTTGAAATACCCGTAGAGACTAAACGTTAACCATCTTAATTCGCAAGAAAAAGATGAAGATATAGTCCATTCCATACAGTAATGTGTGAAAAGAAGCGTGAGACAGGTTGGTCTCCTATCTACTGCAGGCGTTGATTCTTGAGAAGATTTGCTCCTAGTACGAGAGGACCGGAGTGAACTGACCTCTGGTGTACCTGCTGTTCTGCCAAGAGCATCGCAGGGTAGCTATGTTGGGAAGGGATAACCTCTGAAAGCATCTAAGAGGGAAGCCCACTTCAAGATTAGGAATCGTTTGAGGGCCGTAAGAGATGATTACGTTGATAGGTATTAGGTGTAAGCACAGCAATGTGTGTAGCCAAGATATACTAATTGCCCGATTCCTATTAGGAAATTTGAAAATGACAGTTGTGAAAAATTCGATTGTTTGTATAATACTTTTACTTGAAATGAAATTGTGTTTAGTGCTGTGTTTTGGTGGTTTGACGCAGGGGTCACACCTGATCTCATTCCGAACTCAGAAGTTAAGCCTTGTAGTAGCGATGATACTCCGATGGAGGGGAAAGTAGCTAGCCGCCAGAACAGAGCACTAAACAAGAAAAAACCACCCGATTGGGTGGTTTTTTCTTGTTTCTGTACTTTGTTTTTGAAGGTTAATACTTTTTCTTAAAGAATAATGGAGGGGTTGCACTTGGGGTGTGGGGCCCCAAGTGCAAAGTCGGAGCGCGTCGGCGCGAGACCGGGTCGGGCAAAAATTCAGCAGAATTTTATGCCTGACAGTAGTGGTACGGGGAAGTACAAAGTTGGAGCGAGCTAAGGCGAGTGAGTTGGGGTCGCGGAAATTTCTGTCAAGAAATTATGTGTGACAGTAGTTAGAATTATTTTTTCAGCAGAAAAATATTTGTGAAGTAATTAGGATGTGGAATATTTGTAACAGTAGCAACCTTGCTTAATAAAAGCAGTGTTTTTTGTTATACTAGTTCTTATCATGTCATGGTCTTCGAAACGTCAAGCCTCTATCATCTTAAGTGTAATAGGAATTGCTTTAATTCCTGTTGCGTACACTGTATACAAAATCATGTCCGTGCCTCCAACTTGTAATGACAACTCTCAAAATCAAGGTGAAGTTGGGGTAGATTGTGGAGGTCCATGTTCTCTATTGTGTAATTCTCAAATAGCAAAACCGATAGTTACATGGAAAAGACTTTTCCTTGTAGGCGGTGGTGTATACAACATGGTCGCATACATTGAAAATCCCAACGCACAAGCTGGCACAAAAAAAATAGGATATCAACTTCGGGTATTTAATACAGAAGGTGTGTCGATTTATGAAAGGCATGGAACAACTGTCATTCCTGCAAAACGTTCTGTTCCAGTGATTGAAACAGGTATAAATCTAAACCAACAAACCCCATCTCGTATAGAATTTAAACTGGACGATATCGCTGTTTGGAGTAAAGAAAGCGTGAAAGAAATTCCTCTAACCACTTCAAACTCTCTTCTTACAGAGGCTACAACATCACCTCGTCTAAATACAAATTTGTCCAACAAAGACATTGTGAAATATTCCAATTTTGAAGTAGTTGCTATTCTTTATGATGGAGATGGTAATGCTGTCGGAGCCTCTAGTACATATGTAGATAAAATAGATGCAGGTGCAACACTTCCACTTATTTTTACTTGGCCCGAACCATTTTCAGAGACACCGGCAAGAATTGAAATTATTCCAAAACTTTTCATATAAACGATGGTTGAATTATTTGAACGAGTAACAGGTGGTGCTAAAAAAGTAAGACGTATCGATTGGTACCTTGTTTTTGCTCTAATTCCAATTTTAGGAGCTGGACTTGTAACGATGAATTCTTTCACAGAAAGTGATGGTTTTTTCAAACATCAACTAATATGGATTGCAGTTTCGTTAAGTATTTTTTTTATTTTCAGTTTTGTTGATTTTCGTTTTTTGAGACGCACTCCTGTGGTAGTGACAATGTATTTATTTGGAACCTTTGCACTTTTAATGCTTTTCGTAATCGGACATGCTAGTAAAGGTGCTCAAAGCTGGATAAATGTTGGTCTATTTTCAATCCAACCTTCAGATCCAATGAAGTTGGTTGTTATTATTTTGCTTGCAAAATATTTTTCTCGAAGACATGTGGAAATTGCTCATATTCGTCATATTATAGTTTCAGGTATTTATGTTTTTATACCTTTTGTTCTCGTTGCTCTTCATCCAGATTTCGGTTCAGCAATTACAATCTTTGCTATCTGGTTTGGAATGGTTTTGGTGTCTGGTATTTCTAAGAAACACTTAGCATTGGTGGCTATCATTGGTTTTGTTTCATTCGCTGGTTTGTGGCATTTTGGGTTAAAACAATATCAAAAAGCACGAATCATGAACTTCGTTAACCCTATGGCAGACATACGGGGAACTGGTTACAATGCATATCAGGCCATGGTAACAGTGGGTTCTGGGGGTGTGTTGGGTAAGGGGTTGGGATATGGCACACAATCACGTTTAAAGTTTTTGCCCGAATATCAAACAGACTTTATTTTTGCTGCTTTTGCAGAAGAATGGGGTTTTGTTGGGGTTATCATACTCATGCTTCTTTTTGCAATTGTATTTTTGAGAATATTAAAACAAGCCGTTCGTGGGGAGACTAATTTTGAAATTTTGTTTTGTGTAGGTCTTGCAATTTTCTTTATATCTCACCTTATTATCAACCTCGGTATGAATATAGGGATAATGCCGGTTACAGGTATTCCTGTTCCATTTATGAGCTACGGAGGGTCACACCTAGTCACGGAGTTTGCAGGGCTCGGTATTATGATGGGAATGGCTCGCTATAGCCGTGCCGCACATCGAGATCTTATGAAAAATGAGTTTTTGGGGTATTAGTTTGGAAGAATACAATATTCATTTAATGCGCTTCCTCTCTGCCCACCTCCATTGGATTTATTAAAAGGAACAAAGGAGGAGCCTCCCCATTGCCCGAATTGCGGTAAGTTGAAATATACTTTTTCTGTTCTGAAAGTTAGAACATAGTCATAATTGTTGTAAATTAGTATACCATCGCATGATGCCCAAGTGGCTGTATTGTTTCTAACCATGTATTCATATCCTAGGTTTTTTGCATTTATTGGATCTTTAGGAATTGAAGTTATGTTATTGGGAACAAGAGGGGACAGGGCGTTTGAAAAAATCGCTTGTGCTGCATCTAAATTTCCTCCACCTCCAGCGCCCCCACAAATCCCATTTTGATTTCCTGCACCACATGTAGGGTATGAACCATTATCATGATAATAAAGATTCAAAGCTGTTTGAAGTTCTCTCATGCTTTGTAGTCTGGAAGCGTCTCGCGCTTTTGCTCTTGCTGTATTCAAGTTAGCCATAACAGTAGAGGACAAAAAACTAACGATTGAAATCACCACAAGAAGCTCAATTAATGTAAAACCTTTTGAGCTTTTCGAATTCATGATTAGAGAATATAAAAAACAAGTGCTGACATAACAAAAAAGAATACTGCGACAGCTATAAGTATTATCTGTGCAGCGTTTTCACTGCTTGCTAATCCTTTTTTCATAAGCCAACCCATCATACCTCTTTCAGATGAGGACTCTAATGATTGGCGTCTAAAAGTATTTTGTTGGTCGTTAAATTCTATTCCTGACATAATAGCGGGGTTTACTCAAATTATTTTCTGACAGCACAGATTCAGCTTCTTGAAAAAACTACATGAAAATTAAATATATTGACCCTGCAAAACAGACAACTATAAAAATAATCATGTATAAATTTGCCTGATTTTCATTTTTTGCAATATTTTTATCAATTAGCCATTGTGCGAAGGCAGATTCAGATTGATTTGGTTGCATAGTCTTTTGTTTTAAGATTAGTAGTATACGAAAAATATTATAACATAAATATTAATATTCAAACATCCTGTTCTTCTTGTGTTTTACAATAAATAAATTTCTATTTTATCCAAAATATACAAAAAACTACATCAATTGGTTATTTTTACAGCTTTAGTATATTATATAGCAGATGACAATTCTCAATAAAAACGAGCCATTTACGCTCTTTTTAGGCGATATTATAGCGTTTGCAGTAGCCTTGTGGGTTACTTTATTTATCCGTCTAGGAAGCTTTCCGCCAAATGAATTGCTTGAAAGTTATACTGTTCCTTTTTTTATTCTTTTTGTTGCGTGGGTACTTGTTTTTTTTATTGCAGGTCTTTATGAGAAGCATACAAGAATTTTGCGTAACAGATTGCCTGGAATTATATTAAATGCGCAAATAGCAAATACAGTAATAGCTTTCATTTTTTTCTATTTTGTTCCTGTGTTTGGAATCGCTCCGAAAACAACTCTCATAATTTACCTTTTTGTTTCTTTTGGAAGTATTCTTCTTTGGCGACTTTACGGTATTAATTTTCTGGTTTCTCAAAGAAAAAATATAGCACTTCTTGTCGGAAGCGGTAGCGAGATGAAAGAATTATATGAAGAAGTAAACTCAAACAATAGATATAATTTCAGGTTCACATCTTCTATTGACTTGGATAATATGAGTCAATCTGATTTTAAAGAAGAAATTATAAAAAGATTATATACAGAAGAAATTTCTACAGTCGTTATTGATTTGCATCATAAAAAAGTTGAACCAGTGCTGTCTCATTTCTATGAGCTTATATTTTTCCGTATTTCTTTTATAGATATACATAAATTGTACGAAGATGTTTTTGATCGTGTTCCAATTTCTCTCTTGAAAGAAGCTTGGTTTATTGAAAATATTTCTCTTTCTCCGAAAGTAACATATGATTTTCTGAAGCGCTCAATGGATGTGTTGTTTTCTTTTGTTTTCGGACTCGTTTCTTTGGTTGTCTATCCTTTTGTTTTAGTTGCAATAAAAATACAAGATGGTGGTCCTGTTTTTATCTCTCAAGAACGGATTGGTAAAAATAATAAAGTTATTAAAATATATAAGTTTCGTAGTATGAAGGGTAGTGATTCAGGTAAGTGGATTACGAAGGATGACGATAGACATACTATTGTTGGAAAATTTATACGCAAAACTCGCATAGATGAACTACCTCAATTGTGGAATGTTTTAGTGGGGGATATATCACTTATAGGTCCTAGACCAGATCTTGTTGCTTTCGGTGAAAAATTATCCAAAGAAATCCCTTATTATAATATGAGGAGTACAATTAAACCTGGTCTTTCTGGGTGGGCACAGACTCATCAAGAAAAACCTCCACAGTCAGTAGAGGAGACGAAGATTCGTCTATCTTATGATCTTTATTATGTAAAAAATCGTTCATTTATTATTGATGTAAAGATTGCGTTGCGCACACTTTATATACTTATTTCACGACAAGGGCTCTAGCTAAATTATTTTATGGATACAAAAACAATTTTTATTACAGGGGCTGCTGGATATGTGGGGGCTATGTTGTGTGCCGAATTTGCTTTACGTGATGATGTGAAAGAAATTATTGCTCTCGACAAAGAGTCTAAACCAGAAATACTAAATCAATATAAAAACATAGTGTGGATTAATGCTAATACTGCAGATTTGAATTGGCAGAAAGAAGTTTCTCTACACAATCCAAACATAGTAATACATACAGCGTGGCAGATTCGTGAAATGTTTGGTCAGAAAAAGAAACAATGGCGTTGGAATATAGAGGGAAGTGATAATGTTTTTGATTTTGCTTTCAGTACTCCGTCGGTTAACAAATTAATACACTTCTCCACAATTGCTTCTTATGCTGCGTATCCTTCAAACACAATTGAACACAGATTTACAGAAGATGAACCATTTAGGATTAGTGATTATTTATATGCTGAAGAAAAACGTATTGCAGAACAGCATTTGAAAGATAAGTTTGATACACGTTTTAAACAGGATGAAACAACCACTCCTCAAGTTTTTATAATTCGCCCTGCTTCAATTACTGGGCCAAGAGGTCGTTATTCTAAAATACGTCTTGGTTTACAATCCGTTTTATCAGGACAACTTAAAGATAGTTTTCTGCATAAGGTTATTTCTGCAATGGTTTCTTTTGTTCCTGTTACCAAGAAGTGGTGCCGTCAGTTTATTCACGAAGATGATATTGTTGATATAGTAACTGCCCTTTCGTTTAAGGATATTTCTGGGAAATTTGAAATATTAAACGCCTGCCCTCCAGGACCTGTTGTTAGGGGAGGTGATATGGCTGCAGCTGTAGGAAAAAAAGCAGTAAATATACCTCCAATATTAATTCGTTTTGTATTCTTTTTAGCTTGGAATTTATCTCGTGGACGTATACCTACCTCTAAAGGTGGTTGGAAATCGTACTCTTATCCCATTGCAGTAGATGGCTCAAAAATTACCCGCACACTTGGATATGTTTATAAATTTGATCCAAAAGAAGCCTTCACAAAAAAAGAGGGAAGATATATGAAGTTTGTAAAAGAGGTGTAGGTGAAACTTGTTTTATCGCAGTTTCTTTAAAGAGGGAGAAAGTATAATAAACTAAATGGAAAAATTTAATCAAAATTTGGAAAAAAATCCGGAAGAAAAAGTTTTGGATTTTGCGAATCTAAATCATGAACAAGTTCAAAATCTAAAAGATGAAATACGGAGTCATGACGGACTTGTAAGAGTTTTTATTCATGCCGATTGGTATACGGATGAATATGAAAAAAGGATAAAATATCCCATAATGAGACTTCTTCGTTCGAAAAATTCTCCACCAGTTTTCTTTTTTGAAGATGTAAGATATTTTGAAGATGTAAAAAAATTATTTGAAATTTTTGATGGTGATGAGGGTTTTCTTGCAAAACCAGTATATCTCGTAAAAACTATGCAACGTTTACCTTATCCGATTATGGATGGGGTGCCACTACCAAAAACAGAAACTTCTGATAGTTCAATTTCTGATGAAAGTGTTGAATATGGGTACCAAAGTTTGAGTCGATTTTTTATTGTACTTCATGTGCTAGGAGTAAAGAAGATACTGGTAGGAGGAAATGAACTTATTATTGATGATACTAATGATGTAAATAAATGTGTAGGTAACTTTATTAAGGTTCTAGATAGTCTTAGGGAGGTAGGTGAAAGGGAAGTTGATTTTCCAAAGATAGATTATAAAGTTTCAGAAATGACTGGCCCCAAAAATCGAAGTGATTTGAGAGGGTTAAGAAACGATCTTCTCTGATATAAGGAAAACTTTATAATCGACCCTGATCATTAGGCCCTGCCAGTAGGTTGCTGGAAGGGTCACTTTTATATTTTAATACGTTGCCACTTTTTCATTTATGCGTATAATTGCCCTTATGACAAAAGTACGAATAGGAGCTGCCCTTCTCCTTATTATTGGTGCGTTTTTGGGTTATGCCATCTACGCCTCAGACAATATTCAGGGCTCATATTTTAATAAATTTCCGTTTCAGTTAGGACTTGATCTTAATGGTGGTACACATCTTACTTACAAAGCAGATGTATCAAAGCTTGCAAAGGGTGATGTAAATAGCTCAATGCAATCTCTACGCGATGTGATTGAACGACGTGTGAATCTTTTTGGAGTAACAGAACCAACAGTTCAAGTGGAGACCGGTGGTGCACTTTCTGGGCAGGGAACAGACTATCGTTTGGCTGTGGAGCTTCCTGGCGTGACAGATGTTAAAAAAGCTGTTGACCTTATTGGCATAACACCTCAGTTAGAATTTCGTATTGCAACCGATGCTTACAAAAAAGCTACTTCAACAGCAAATCTAAAACTCGATGAGGCCTTTGCTTCAACAGGTCTAGATGGTAAATATTTACAACACGCAGCTGTTGAGATTGACCAAACTACACACCAGCCAACTGTCGCTCTCACATTCAACTCCGAAGGTAAAGCTTTGTTTGCAAAAATTACAAAAGAGAATGTTGGTAATGTGCTAGCAATCTTTTTGGATGGTCAACCAATTACAACTCCTGTTATTCGACAGGAAATTACAGATGGTCGTGCACAAATTTCAGGAAACTTTGACACAAAAAGTGCTCAGGAACTTGTTCGTAATTTGAATTACGGTGCACTTCCTGTACCAATTGAACTTCTTTCAACTCAGTCTGTTGGACCAACTCTTGGCGCAAAAGTGCTCCACGCAGGCATTTTTTCAGGCATGATTGCTTTCATTGTTATTTCTGTATTCCTTCTCGTTTGGTACCGATTACCTGGTCTAGTGGCGATTATGGCTCTCGTACTATACACAATTCTAAACCTTGTAATATTTAAACTTTTACACGTAACCCTTACTGCAGCGGGCATTGCTGGCTTTATTCTGTCTATCGGAATGGCAGTGGATGCAAACATTTTGATTTTTGAAAGAACAAAAGAAGAATTGAAAAAAGGCCGAGCGCTAGAAGATTCAATCCGAGAAGGTTTCCATCGAGCGTGGTCATCTATTCGTGACTCAAACTCTTCAAGTATTATCACAGCAGCTGTGCTTTATTATTTTGCAGCTTCATCTGTGGTGAAGGGTTTTGCTCTAATCTTCGGTATTGGCGTTCTTACAAGTATGTTTACTGCAATTACTGCGTCACGAACATTGTTGCTTGTACTTAATATGAAAGATAGCAAGATAAGTCGGTTCTTGTTTAGTTCGGGATTTAGTAAATAAAACAACAATATGTTTATCGTCAAATACAGAAAAATATTCTATGTTATCTCAGCAATCTTGATGATTGGCTCGATTGTAGCTGTGTCTGTGTGGGGTCTAAATCTAGGTATTGATTTCAAGGGTGGGGCAGCGCTTGAAGTTGAATATTCAAAAACAGTTCCTACTCAAGATGTGATTCAGGCAGAGTTAACACCTCTTAACGTAGGTGCTACAGTGCGACCAATTGGGTCTAATGGATATTTTATCAAGACACGTTCAGTTACTGACCCAGAGCGTCAGTCGATGGTTGATGTACTTTCAAAAGAAGACGGTTTTAGTGTAAAACAATTCTCATCTATCGGTCCAGTGCTTGGTGCTGAAGCTGCTCGCAAGTCTCTTGTTTCAATTGCGCTTGTGCTCCTATGTATTGTGCTTTTCGTAACTTTTGCATTCAGACATGTTTCAAAACCCGTAGCATCTTGGAAATACGGACTTATAACGGTTTTTGCTCTCGCTCACGATGTGCTTGTTCCAACGGGTGTATTCGCCTTCCTAGGACATTTTCAAGGTGTGGAAGTAGATACACTTTTTGTTACTGCACTACTTGTGGTCCTTGGTTTCTCTGTTCATGACACTATTGTGGTGTTTGACCGAGTGCGAGAGAATCTTCGTGTGGCACACGATCATAATGAAAAGAAACCTTTTGAAAATATTGTAGGTGAAAGTATTAATCAGACTTTTGTAAGATCAATCAACACGTCTCTTACAACGCTGTTAGCACTTGCTGTCCTCTTTATTTTTGGTGGTGAGGCTACTCACATGTTTTCACTCGCACTTATCATAGGTATCGCCGCAGGTACATACTCTTCAATATTTATCGGTTCACCGCTTTTGGTAACTGTAGAATCTTGGCAACAGAAGAAAGAATCTAAGAAGAAATAATATCTCTTTCAGGAGGGTAGATCTAAATACAAATGCGCGCTGGCAGAGCTGGCGCGCATTTGTATTTTTTTGCTAATTACCTAGAGCCTAATAGCTCTGCATGTTATAATTTATCGATGACAACTTTTTCTATTAAAGAAGCTTTCAAAAAAGCGTGGGAACTTACAAAGGAAAACATACTAGTATTAATTGGTCTCACATCCATTGTTGCTGTAATTTCTTGGATCCTTCATGTGTGGGCGATGGGGATGGAGAGGTCGCTGCAAGAGGGGGACATTTCAAAATATACCTTTTTTATTTTTATATACATAATTACTTTATTCTTGAGTATGCTTGCTCAGATAGGTTATATAAAAATATTACTCAAGATATATGATGGTGAAGAGATAAATCCCCGAGACATTTTTGGTTACCATAATCTTTTGTGGAACTTTCTACTTCAATCAATTTTATATGGTTTAATTGTGATTGTGGGTTTTGTCCTTCTTATAATTCCTGGAATAATATTTATTATTAAATACGGTTACGCTTCATACTTTGTTATAGATCAAAATATGAAGCCAATAGATGCAATGAAAGCTAGTTCTCGAATTACATATGGGAACAAATGGAAGATCGCTCTATTTGGAATTTGTATTCTTGCTACAAATATTCTGGGAGGGCTTTTATTTGTTGTTTGTCTACTGGTCACTATGCCACTTACTGCACTCGCTTCAATTCATATATTTAGAATTTTAAGTGGAACAATACATGCACAACAAAAACTTGAACTTGATGAGAAAAAGTAGGGTTTAAAGAGCTTTATACAGAGTCCTTGTTGTGCCAAATAACGCTTATTTTAAGCCGTTTTTATGAAATATCTACAATTAGAGTCTAATAGGGTATTTACCCCGCTTGACGGCATGTAAGATATGAGTATAATACGATGACCTACTAAGTAGTAGGAGAGTCATTTGAAAATTGAATCTTGTTTAGATGGAGTACAATATAAATATTAAGTACTCGTCTATTCCGACAAGCGAACGATGTGTGAATTTAATTTACAACATCTGAGCGAAGTCGGAGTATAAGAAGTTTTCAAACTTCTTATATTTCTTAAATAATAATAATTGGAGCGAAATCAAATTCTCTAACAAGGTTCAGAATAAAAAATGTCTAACATCTTTTATTTTGTTCCGTTCCGAATGTTCACACTCAATGTGAATATTTTTATTGAGAGTTTGATCCTAGCTCAGGATGAACGCTGGCGGCGTGGATAAGGCATGCAAGTCAAACGGGCACTTTTGGAGATTACATCAACGATTGTGCTAGTGGCAGACGAGGTAGGAACACGTAGGTACGTACCCCAAAGTCAGGAATAACTAG
>SESF01018404.1_pt1 | contig 11113 bp, 5 predicted proteins | sample 3171521 | NCBI WGS metagenome assembly SESF01 (sample SAMN10866945, study PRJNA518727) | freshwater metagenome | biome: subpolar coniferous forest; feature: holomictic lake; material: water; isolation source: holomictic Lake 227, 6 m and 8 m depth | place: Canada: near Kenora, Ontario | collected...
GGTGATTTCTCCTACACGGCCAACGGTACCAACAGCACTTGGTCCTACCGGCTGGACGATTATACGAATAAAACTCCCGCATTTCTTCCGCTGCTGACCTTGACCAATCGCAACGCGAAAGAGGTGTGGGGTGCTCCTTTCGCTAACCCACCGATGATGTGGAGTGAGGCCACGGGCTACTGGGGCATCGGGAAGAATACGACGGGAGTCGCGCAACTGGGCAGCGGCGTGACCTGGGCGCCGGGCGAAGTGCTCTTGCACCCCAAAGGGGGAGCTGCTCCCGCGCGCCTGGTGATTGCCTGGATGGCGCCCAGCAACATGGTGATCGACGTCCATTATACCTTTGCCCGTGCCCTGTCGCAGGGGAACGGGATTGGATGCGAAGTCAGGCAGCGAATCAGCGGTGGCGATTCATTTGTGGCCTATGATTCCATCGGTGACGGCCTCACCCGTTCCGTGCAGCGGATTTCCGTTGCCGCAGGTGACCAATTGTTTTTCCGGTGCGACACTATGGGCGACCCCGGTGGCGATATCACCAGGGCCGCCATAGAGATTAACGAGGCGGCGGGGCCACCGGTGATCGTAACGCCGCCATCCGGCCTGACCTTGTGGTATGACAAGCCGGCCAGGGAATGGCTCGCGGCCCTGCCCGTCGGCAACGGCAGGCTGGGCGGCATGGTCTTCGGCGGCGTCGATGCCGAGCGGTTGCAATTCAATGAAGTCAGTGTTTGGTCCGGCTCGCCGCAGGACAGCGACAATCCCTCCGCCCTGGCCGCGCTGGCGGAAGTCCGCCAGCTCCTGTTCGACGGCAAATACGCGGCGGGGAACGCTTTGGCAATCAAGCAGCTCATCTGCCAGGGCGTCGGATCGAAATTCGCCGATGGCGCGAACGTGCCCTTCGGATGTTTCCAAACGCTCGGCGACTTGGTGTTGAAGTTTGACTCCCAAGGCCAGCCGAGCGACTACCGCCGCGCGCTGGATCTCGACACGGCGATGGCGACGGTGAGCTATCGTTTGGGCGACGCTACATTCACGCGCGAGGTGTTTTCCAGCGCCCCGGGCCAGGTGCTGGTCGTGCGCCTGACTTGTGACCAGCCCGGCAAGATCGGATTCACCGCCAACCTGACGCGGCCGGAACGATTCGCCACGGCGGCCGATGGTTCCGACGGGCTGGTCATGAGCGGGCAGATGGACGACGGTCGGGGCGGCGCGACGGGGATGAAGTACATGGCCCGGCTCAAGGCGATCGCCGAGGGTGGCAAGGTGAGCACGGCGGGGGACCGGTTGAGGGTTGCGGGGGCCAACGCGGTGACGCTACTCCTGGCCGGCGGCACGGACTACAAGTTCCAGCCGCCGTATCGCGGCCATCCGCATGAGAAGTTGACCGCCGACCAACTGGCGGCGGCCGCAGCCACGCCCTATAACGAGTTGCGCAAGTTGCACGTGGCCGATTACCAGAAATTGTTCGGCCGTGTCTCCCTGGAACTGGGCGGCCATGAAACTCGCCCATTGGCCACCGATCAGCGATTGTACCGCATGGCCAAAGGCAAGGCCGCCGATCCCGACCTGGAGGCCTTGTTATTCCAGTACGGCCGCTATCTGTTGATTTCGAGCTCGCGCCCCGGCAACCTGCTCTCCAGCTTGCAGGGGATTTGGGCCGACCAAATCCGGACCCCGTGGTGCGGCCAGTTTACGCTGGACCTCAACGTGCAGATGAACTACTTGCCGGTCGAGACGGCCAACCTCTCCGGGTGTTTCCCGCCGCTGTTCGATCAGATTGACGCGTGGCGCGTCCCTGGAGCCAAGACGGCCAAGGTGCATTACAACGCCAAGGGCTGGATCGTGCATACGGTCGCTAACGTGTGGGGTTTCACCTCGCCGTCCGAGCATCCGAGCTTTGGTATGTACATGGGGGGAGGGGCGTGGCTGTGCCAACCCCTTTGGGAACACTACGCCTTCACCGGCGACCGCGAATACCTCCAACGTGCGTATCCGGTCATAAAGGAGTCGGCCGAATTCTATCTCGATTGGCTCGTGAAAGATCCTAAGACGGGCAAGCTCGTTTCCGGTCCGTCCACTTCGCCCGAACACGAGTACATCGCCGCCGATGGCCAGCGTGGCTGTCTGTGCCTAGGACCCTCGATGGACCAGCAGGTCATCTGGGATCTGTTCGGCAACGTCCTCGAAGCGGCCAGGGAGTTGGGCATCGATGACGATTTTATCCGCCGTGTTCGGGATGCTCGGGGACAGCTTTTGGGCCCGCAAATCGGCTCCGACGGTCGGCTCATGGAATGGGCGCAGGAATTCAAAGACTCCGAACCGGGTCATCGACACCTGTCACACCTGTTTGCCTTGTATCCCGGCCGTCAGATCACCCCGCGCGGCACGCCGGAGTTGGCCGCCGCGGCCCGAAAGTCACTCGAGTACCGTCTGGCGCATGGTTCCACTCAGGTTGGGTGGAGCACTGCCTGGACGATCGGCTTGTTCGCCCGGTTGGCTGACGGCGACAAAGCCCACGAGAATATCGTGGGCCTGCTGGAGAACTTGATCGCGCCGAACTTGTTCGACCGGGTCTTCCCCAACGCCGGCTTTATGATCGACGGCAACCTTGGCTACGCAGCCGCCGTGCCGGAAATGCTGCTTCAGAGTCACGCGGGTGAAATTGCCTTGTTGCCCGCGCTGCCGAGGGCCTGGCCCAGCGGATCGGTTAAGGGACTGCGCGCCCGTGGTGGCGTGGAGGTTGACCTTAACTGGCAAGACGGTCACGCCGTCCAGGCTGTCTTGCGGGCATCGCTCGACCGCCGGTTGGCGCTTCGACCGCCGGTCGGTCAGTCGATTATGGCGATCACCATCGCCGGCGCACCGGCGGTCGCCAAAGAGGGTGGCGGCGGCACCGTCGTGGTGGTCCTGAAAGCCGGTCAAACGTGCGCGGTCAGCTTTCGATAGCCAGCATCCCATGAACGAAATAACTTTACATGGAGTTTGCCGAATTCCAGCCGCTCGCTGTATGTGTTTAATCGTCCGAAGCTGCTGCCAGGTGGCTGCCATGTGTCTGGCCTGGGATACCGCCGGCTGGGCTACGGGAATAGATGACTTTGTTGCCCGCACCTACAACGACGGCAAGGGACATACCCTTCCCTACCGATTGTTCATTCCCAGCGGGTATGATCCAGCAAAACAGTATCCGCTCGTACTCTATCTCCATGGCGCCGGTGGCCGGGGCACCGATAACCTGAAGCAGATGACGGATGTGCCAAGGTTTCTGGTGTTTGCGGAACCGGCCATCCAGCAGAAATGGCCTTGTTTTATCCTCGCTCCCCAATGCCCCGACGATGAGCTGTGGGCGAACATGCCCTGGAGCGGAGCGACCGGCGTCGGCAAATTCACTTCGATCACCTGGCCCATGGAGGCTTCCTTGGCCCTTCTCGATTCTCTCCCCCGTGAGTATCCAGGCATCGATGCTTCCAGATTATATGTGACGGGGATTTCGATGGGAGGATATGGGACATGGGACGCGGTGTGCCGGTCCCCCAGGAAATTCAAGGCCGCCGTTCCAATCTGCGGCGGGGGTGACCCGACCAAAGTCTCCCAGGTGACCGAGCTTAAAGATCTTCGTCTCAGAAACTATCATTGTGCCGATGACCCGGCGGTGCCTGTGCTCCGAAGCCGGGAGATGATCAGTGCCATGCAAGCCTTAAACGGCATTCAACCCAGATATACCGAATTCCCTGATGGCGGGCATGACGCCTACACGAGAGCCTATAGTGATCCCAGTCTTCCCCAATGGCTGTTCGATTCCGCCGGGAGCGAATCGGAAGACACCGGCGGAGGGGTTGCTCAACAATGGAGCGTGTTTGAGACCGCTTATGAAACGACCAAGCAGTATGCCAATCCCTTTGCCGATGTGGAAGTTGATGTCGTTTTTCAGCTTGGCGACCAGCAGTGGATCGTCCCTGCGTTCTGGGCCGGTGGTGGCGGGTGGACGGTTCGGTTCGCACCTCCGGTGCGGGGAACCTATAAATATCGTGTTCAATGCACTGACAAAGCCAACCCCGACCTGAATGGAAAAGAGCGCACCCTTACCGTGACCGCCTACGCGGGGACGAATCCGCTGTTGCGGCATGGTTTTCTCAGGGTGAGCGCGGACAAACGCCACTTTGAACATGATGACGGCACGCCGTTCTTCTGGCTGGGTGACACGTGGTGGAAGGGACTATGCCAACGGATACCTTGGGAAGGTTTCCAACGGCTCACGGCGGACCGCAAGGCCAAGGGATATACCGTCGCACAAATCATCGGCGGGGGACCGTACCCGGACGAACCGCTGTTCGACCCGCGCTGGAGCAATGAGGGTGGAATGCCCTATGGGAGGGACTTTGCCTGCGTCAATCCGGCGTATTTCGATTATGCCGACCGACGCATCCGGCACCTTATCGACTCGGGGATGGTTCCGGCCATAGTGGGAGGTTGGGGCTGGAACAGAGGACTGGTCTCCAATCTGACGCTGGGTAAGGAGAAATGGTTCTACCGGCACTGGCGATACGTGATTGCCCGCTATGGGGCATACCCGGTGTTCTGGATTATCGCTGGTGAGATGCGGCACGCGGATCTGCTCGAGGTGGCGAAGTATGTGCGGGAAATCGATCCCTACCATCACCCCGCAACGATGCATCCGCCGGGGGTGCCGGAGATGCAGTCGGGCCGGAAAGCGCTCAACGAGGATGCGCTGGTTGATTTTGATTTCCTTCAGACCGCGCATAACGATTGGGCCAGCGCGCCAATCACCGTATCGCAAGTCACTTCCTCCTATTCCAAGACACCCGCCATGCCGGTAGTGAATGGCGAGGTGGTTTATGAATGGCACAAGAACGAGGGCCGGCACGATATTCAGCGGTTCATGTTCTGGACCTGCATGCTCAACGGGGCCGCCGGGCACACCTACGGCGCCGGGGGCGTTTGGCAGATGAATTCGGAGACCGTGCATGGTAGCGATGCGTACGAAACGACGCCTTGGTCTGTGGCCATGCATTATCCGGGTTCGGCACAACTGGGGCTCGGCAAAAAGCTGTTGGAGGAATATCCGTGGTGGCGATTCGAGCCGCACCCGGAGTGGGTCGAGCCGCACAGCACGGCGCTCAGCGAGCCGCATGCCGAGTGGTACGACAACCACCAGAAATGGAAGGAGCACAACGGTCGCTGGGATTTGCCCTATGCCGCCGGCATTCCCGGCGAGGTGCGCTTTATCTACATTCCCGGCAATAACTCCTACCAGTTGACCGCGCCGGTGGTGAGGCAGCTTGAGCCGGATGTAAATTACCGCGCGTTTCTGTTCGATCCGATCTGGGGCAGACGGTTTGACTTGGGCCGGGTGACAAAAACCCGACCGTCATCAACACGGCCTGCAAATGACCCGGGACCGAAGCCGTTTGAAGGGCATGCTTCGCCCTTGCTGTTTGCGGACAGGTTTGAGGAGGTCGAGGGTCCGGCGTGGAAGGACTATGGCACTGCGAGTCAGCGTAAGGATGGACATCTGGTTGGCGGCAAAGGGCTGGTGACCATTCTGGAGAAGGTCAACGAAACCAACCTGATGGCCAGTGTTGAAGCCAACAGTGATGCCGAAGCCGGCATTATCCTGCGCTATCACGACCCTGCCAACTACCTCGTTGCGCTCTACAGTCCGGTGTTCAAGGCGATCTATCTCCATGACCGGAAGAACGGTGCGTATGGCGAACCACTTGGTCAGGTGGCTGTGCCGGAGGTCGGGCCCAAGATGCGGCTCGCCGCGGCCGCCTGCGGAGCTTACGCGGCGATGGTCCTGACGGACGGTAAGAAGACTTACTACACACCCTTCGTTGAGGTCAGCAACACCACGTGCGGAAAGACCGGCCTGTGGCTTTACCAAATTGGGGACCGGCAGTTATACGGCAACTTTGAGTTGTCCCGGGCGCAATTCGGTCCGGTCAAGGCTGGGCAAAGCAAACCTTCGCCCGAGCTGGCCGACGCGTACCAACCCCCGCAACTGCCCTCCCCGCAGGATTGGGTGCTGGTGTTGGAACGGGATAAGGATTGGCATCCATCCCGCGCCGCAACGCTTAATGGCAAACCGATTGATGATCTGACCATCAACGGCCGACCCTATGAAGTTTTCGAGCACGGCATGAAACCGGAATGGGGATACAAGGTGCCGCAGCAGGATGCGTTTATTTTGATTCATCCCAAGAATGAACGCAAGCAGGCCCCGCTCTATGTGGTGCTCCATTCGGCGGGACATGATTTCCTTTCGTCTGTCCAGTGTACGCGCGAGGTTGGCAACCATGACATCTATCGCTCACCGGATGATTTCTACGCGCTCTATCTCGACTGCCGCCGCAACCAAGGCGATTGGTGGTGGGGCGGTATGCACTTGAATGATGCCGCTTTGATCAAAAAGAATTCCGGCGGGAACCCGGCTCCGGTCGAAAGGCGGGTGATGGACACCGTCAAATGGGTGATCGAGCAATACGACATTAATCCGAACCGCGTCTATCTTTGCGGCATCTCGATGGGCGGAAGTGGAACGTTTGGAATCGGCCTGCGCAACGGGGACGTTTTCGCCGCGATCAAAGCCGATGTTCCGGCCGGGATCGAACATGTTGCCCAGCGAATGTACTTCCCGCCTCAAGTGGTTCCGGAAGGCGTCACGTTTCCCGATCCTCCGATTGCCATCGACTATTCGGCGCAGAATGACAGCTGGTCCAGCGGCCATGAACGCTTCGTGAAAGCCATGGCGGAACGGAAATATGCGCTCTATTTCTATTGGGGTCCGTTCGGCCACGCCCACAATAACGCGGTAATTGAAAAGGTGAATGATTTGGTCAATTCGTTCGACTGGCTGAATGTCAGGAAGAACGAGGCCTATCCCGTTTTCGCCAATGCCACCAGCAACAACAAACCGCTCTGGCCAGATGACTTGAAAAGCAATTCCGCGGGACAGCTCAACGCGTTTTTCCGGTGGAAATGCCTCAGCGATACGAATAACAAACTCGAAATGTCGCTCTTCCTGGTCACTCCAGCGCAACTGAAAACGACTTTTGTCATCCCTAAGGAAACGACGGCGGACGTGTCCCTGCGCAGGATACAGAATGGACAGCTCAAGCCGGGCGGAACATTCCAATGGACCTTCGGATCCGCGAGGGGTGAGGGCAAGGCCGATGCTGGGGGAGTTATTACGATTCCCGGATTGAAAATCACGGCCGAGCCGACCACGCTAATCGTCAGCAAGTAGTCAGGCAATTAAGGAACCAGGACAAATGAAAATAACGATAGCTAGCTGGTTGGGACTGGGCGTGCTCCTGCATGCCACAGCAAACGGGGCCGAGATTGCCCAGTGGGACATGTTTGAGACCTCCTACAAAACCGCGAAAGCTTACACGAACGCGTTTACGGACGTTGAGGTCACCGTCGTTTTTGAACACGGCGACAGCAAGTGGGACGTCCCGGCCTTCTGGGCGGGTGGAACCACCTGGACGGTGCGTTTCGCGCCCCCGAGCGAAGGCGTGTACAAGTATCGTGTCGAATGCACGGATACAGCCAACCCCGACCTGAACGGAAAAGAGCAGACGCTGTCCGTCAGGGCCTACGCAGGGGCCAACCCGTTGCTGAAGCATGGTTTTATAACGGCACCCGCGGGCAAACGGCATTTTGAGCATGCCGACGGTACGCCGTTTCTTTGGCTGGGCGATACTTGGTGGAAATGCCTGTCCAAGCGTATGACCTGGGAGGGCTTTCAGGAACTGACGTCGGACCGCAAGGCCAAAGGATTCTCCGTGGTGCAGATCGTTTGCGGGCCATATCCGGACGAAGGGTTCTTTGAACCGCGCTGGGAGAACGAGGGCGGGAAGCCCTACGGGACGAAAGATTTTACCGTAGTCAATCCCGCTTACTTCGACTACGCGGACCGCCGCCTCAAGCATCTGGTGGAGGCGGGCATCGTCCCGGCGGTCGTTGGCGCTTGGGGGCGCAGTGACTGCAATAGCATGGAGGCGATCGGAGTCGCTGGCCTCAAGCGGCACTGGCGGTACCTGGTGGCGCGGTATGGCGCTTATCCCGTGGTCTGGATCCTGGCCGGTGAAATCGACACCAGCACCAAGTGGAGCCAGGGACCCTGGGCCGAAGTGGCCAAGTATCTGCGCCGTATTGATCCATACCACCACCCGCTTACCTGCCATACCTCGACCGGGCGTCGAGGTGCGAGCGGGGACCAATTGGTGATTGATTACGATATGGTTGGGGGCAGCCATGGCGGTGGGGAGCCGACCACCAGAAAAACCCTCTCGGTGTTCTCTGAAGCGTATGCCCAGACTCCGCCCATGCCTGTGTTGTGTGGCGAGACCGGTTATGAAGGCCACATGCAGTTCCATTTCCAGGATGTTCAGCGGCATGTCTTCTGGATGTATATGCTCAGCGGTGCGGCGGGCCACACCTACGGTGCCGCCGGGGTCTGGCATGCCAGTGTGGAGGGCGACCCTGGTATCACGCCGGTCTATGATCTGACGACCTGGAGGGAGGGCATGAATCATCCCGGCTCAACCCAACTGGGTCTGGGCAAGAAACTGCTTGAGCAATATCCGTGGTCACGGTTTGAGCCGCATCCCGAGTGGGCGGAATCGGACTGTTATGCCGCCGGCATCCCGGGCGAAGTAAGGGTTCTCTACCAGCCACGCCGTGGAGTCTATAATTGGAATGGGACCGTCGTAAAGCGCTTGGAGCGCGACGTGGCGTATCATGCCTTCTACTTCAATCCCGGCAACGCCAAGAAATACGATCTGGGCTCGCTTATGAACGTCGGCCCGCTGCCCAAGCCCTTTGAAGGCCATACCCAGCCCTTGTTTCTGGCCGACCAGTTCAAAGGGGGCGATAGCTCGGTCTGGAAGGACTATGGCACCTCGAGCCAGCGCAAGGACGGTCGCCTGGTCGGCGGCAAAGGTATGCTGACCATCCTGGAAAAGGTCAACGAAACCAACCCGATGGCCAGTGTTGAGGCCAGGAGTGACGCCGAGGCAGGCATCATCCTCCGTTTTCACAGCCCCGACAGTTACCTGGTGGCGCTCTACACCCCTTCGCTGAAGGCGATCTATATCCATGACCGGAAGAACGGGGAATGGGGTGATCCGCTAGGCCGGGTGGACGTGCCGGAGATCGGGCCGAAGATTCGGCTCACCGCGGCGGCCTGCGGGGACTACGCAGCTCTGGTGTTGACCGATGGGACGAAGACCTACTACACCCCCACGGTAAAAGTCAGCAACGTCACGAGTGGCAAAGCCGGCTTGTGGCTCTACCAGATTGGCGACCGGCAGGAGTTTGGCAACTTTGAGCTGTCTCTCGCGCATTTCGGTCCTGTGCCGCGCGGTCCCACCGGACAAGCCCAGACCTTGCTGTGGTCGGACGAGTTCAAGGCGCCGGCGCTGCCTTCTCCACAGGATTGGGTATTGGTGCTGGAGCGCGCAAAGCCATAGCCCAGGCGCGCTGGTCTTGAAGCTGACGGCGGGCGCACTTGGGCACCCCCACCGCCGAGAGTTCCCTCGCCCCACGACGAAGGAGTGGGGCGAGGGTACCTGGCTTAAGCCGGAGGCGAATCCTGCTTGCGGCCCGCGCCTTTGCCCTGTGTCTGCTTCCCGCAAGTCGTTCGGGGCCGTCATCCCTGGGGACTCCGGCTCCGGTAGCTTTGAAGGCCGAGTTCGGTTATTTACCAGGAGACGCTGGCCCTGACCCGGGGCAAACCGACGCAGGTCGTGGAACGGGGCGAGGCCCCCAACCAACGCCAGGTGGAGATCTGGGATGTGCCGGCGTTGCGCTTCATCGATACCTCTACCCACCCGGTTCGGGTGGTCCGGATGTTTTGCCTTTAACAGGGAGACCCAGACGATCAAAACGCGGGACGGTTGTCTGGAAAAAATCGGGTTCCTGCCCCCACCCCCTAAATCCGAATGCCCTTGCGAAACCGCTGGTTGATGCCATGACATCAACAGCCAATGTGCCATGATGCTTATACTAAGCGCACGACTTTGACGATTGATGATGATTTGGCCGGCATTCTCCGGCGCAAAGCACACGAATTGGACCTGCCGTTCAAGGAACTGGTCAACACCGCGCTGCGCAAGGGACTGACGGATAATTCCACTGAAATGCAACTCCACGTCGTGGTCCCTCCCCACGATTTCGGATCACCCAGAGCCGGCCTTGACTTCGACCGCCTGAACCAATTGGTTGATGAACTGGCAGTTGAAGACTACCTAAGAAAGGCGACCCAAGATGATTCTCCCGGACATTAACCTGCTCATTTACGCCCACAATCTCCGCTCTCCGCAGCATCAAAAAGCGCTTCACTGGTGGAATCGATGCCTCCAGGGACATGCCGGAGTGGCGCTGCCGTGGGTGGTGATTCTTGGGTTTGTCCGCATCGCCACGCATCCGAAAGTTTTTGACCGCCCCATGTCCGTTGCCGATGCGGTCGGACGCGTGGAGGAGTGGCTGAGCCTGCCGCACGTCCACCTGGTTCATCCCGCCCAAACGCATTTCCAAACCTGGTCGGTTCTGTTGCAACGCGCGGGAACCGCCGGCCACCTCACCACGGATGCCCATCTGGCCGCCCTGGCCATCGAACGGGGTCTGATCCTGCAAACCACAGATGCCGACTTCGCCCGCTTTCCGGGATTGAAATGGCATAATCCAATCAAGGGTTGAAAGCCCGAAAAACGGCAAGTCAGATTTCAAACGTGCAGAGCCGCAAGGGTTTCGGCGGTTGGGTGTACCCTCACCCGCTGGGTGAGTTACGGCGGAGTCCCCAGCCGGCACTGCACCAAAAGCTGCGGCGGCATCTCCCCCCATCCCCTCCGTCCTTCGCCCACTTCTACCCGCTCACGAGCTATTCCCAGTCCACCGACGTCTGGGTGGCTTACCAACTCGACGGCCCCGCCCCGGGCAAAGGCTTGGTGGCGGCTCTGCGCCGCCCTGAAAGTGCCTACACCCCGGCCCTGCCGTAGGGCAACTTTCAGGCCCAAGGTGCTTTTCTACCAGGCCCCCGAAAGCCACCACAAAGCCACCTACAAGCCAACTTGTTCAATGCCAATTATTC
>SESF01022561.1_pt1 | contig 11111 bp, 8 predicted proteins | sample 3171521 | NCBI WGS metagenome assembly SESF01 (sample SAMN10866945, study PRJNA518727) | freshwater metagenome | biome: subpolar coniferous forest; feature: holomictic lake; material: water; isolation source: holomictic Lake 227, 6 m and 8 m depth | place: Canada: near Kenora, Ontario | collected...
GAAACGGAGTCGGATTTGCGGATGCGCGGCTGGGGCTGGATACGTATCCGCCCCAGCCGCGATTCAGACGCAAAGCCCGCCCCGTTTTCCGGACGGTGCCAGATGCGTACCCGCCGGATCACCCACAAGAAGAAAAGCCAAGGGACAGAAATCAAAACGCTTAACGCTGAAGTAGAATTTCTAAAACTTAAACGTTATTTCATCGAAGCCGGCCAGATCAACTGGAAACGGCTCTCCGCAAGGTCGGCGCCTTGGATCATGGCTTCATATTTCGGTTCATGATAGGCATTGGCTGCCCGCCGCAGCAAACCCGCAAGCGCTGGGTCGCGCGGTTTGATGTCCGAGATCTGTTCTCCGGGCCATTTCGTGTCGCCTTTGAAATAAGGCGCTATATAATCGAGCGCCGCGCGCAGGGTGCGTCCGTCAGGTGAGCGATACCCGGAAAGGTCCACGCCGACAGCCGGTCCGTATTCGGCGAGGATGAACAACGCTTCGAGATTGTAGAGCGAGTAACTATAGGACTTCGTCCGCTTCAGCTCAAGCGGCTGCCGTCCATCCAGCTCAATCTGCGTGGCAATCCGTTCGCGCCCGAGTTCTACTGATTTACGGACCCGTTCCTGATCACCCACAAACTGTGCATAGGCCGCGGTCTGAGCCAGATACCAACTGCCATGGTTGTTCGCGGCCTTTGCTTCCGCGATGCCGTTCTTGCTCTTCAGCAGCCAGTCGAGATAGGCACGGAACCACGCTTTCATTCCTTTTTGGATCTCAGGCGTCCAAGCCGTTGAACCCTCGAGCCCACCAATAGCTTGTACGACTTTGATGAACCCCACGGTGTCAATGATTCCTGTGCCGCGCCCTGTGTTGCGCCCGGGAATGCCCTGCCCATATTCAAGATTCGGATTCATCTTCGTCGCCGGATCAAGAAACCAGACCTTCGCGACCTCCACGGCCTTTGCCGCATACGGTTCATGCTTGGTGAGTCGATACGCCAAGGCGAGCGTCTCCACCTCCGAACACATATGCCCCAGCGCGTTGTGGTCTGTTCCCTCACGACTTTCTGGATTGACCTTCCCGTCCCGATTGATCCACGGCAGGCCATCCGGCTTGCTGGGATCGGGCCATGAATAGGGCGCAAGGCTCAGATAGTCATGCTTGTCTCCGCTGGGCGGCATCCGTGTCTTTTCCATCACGGAATGCGGCGTTGCCTTGAGCATCTTGTCCGCCTCGCCGCGCAAATGTTCAAGCGCTGGCCCGTCTGCTGCACATACCAGCCGCGCGGATAGCAGAACCAACAATGTCACCAACCCTGTGTTTTTCATTCGATGCCCTCCTTGCTCTTCAGCACGTGATCAACAAATTAATTCATTCGGGTAATCATAGTGTTCCCTCCTCCGAAGAACAAGGGCATTTTTTGTTTCACCTTTTTTCGTACTGGAAAGAGACTCCATAAGGTGGTAACCTTTCGTCTAATAGAACTGGACAAGTACTACAGGGAATTTGGGGACTTTTTATGATCAAGACAAGCAACATGATTGCCACGGCAATCTGTATCGTGGGTGGTTCTCTCAGCTTTGCAGAAAACAGTACCGCCCTTAAGCCCAATATTCTGGTCATCATGACGGATCAGCAACAGGCGGGCATGATGAGTTGCGCAGGGAATGCGACTGTGAAGACGCCGATGATGGACAGTCTCGCCGCAACAGGCGCACGGTTTGAATTAGCCTACTGCGCCAATCCGGTCTGCGTGCCGTCTCGCGTCAGCATGTTGACCGGGGTCATGCCCAGCCGCATCGGGATGGAAACCAACGAGGCCTTTAGGAAAGGCGAGCTGCCCCGCCGACTATTGCCCAACTCGATGGGCCAAGTGTTTTCAAAGGCCGGGTATGAGACGGTCTATGGCGGCAAGCAGCACGTCCCCATGACGATCGAAGAGGCGGGTTTCAGAAATATTGAAAAGAATTCCGGGCCGAAGCTGGCCGAGACCTGCGCACAATTTCTGCGTCAGAAACACGACAAGCCCTTCCTGATGGTGGCCTCGTTCATCAATCCGCATGACATCTGTTTCATGGCGATTTCGGATGCTAAACATCCAGGCAAAATCGATGGACCGAAGCCGCTTCTCGATGCTCTGGCCTTGCCGACGGGAATGTCACGGGAGGATTTCTTCGCCAAGGTCTGTCCGCCGCTGCCCGCCAATTATGCCATTCCGCCAGGCGAGCCAGAGGCACTCCTAGCTGCAGACACGCGTGACTTCCGTACATATGCTCGGAACAAATGGACGGCTGAACAATGGCGATTGCACCGCTGGGCTTATGCGCGACTCACCGAACGCGTGGACACCGAGATCGGCGTGGTGTTGACCGCTTTGCGCGAAACAGGCCTGGATGCCAATACACTGGTTGTGTTTGTCAGCGACCACGGCGACATGGATGCCTCGCACCGCTTGGAACATAAATCTGTGCTCTACGACGAGGCCACCCGCGTGCCGTTCATTGTTAGTTGGAAGGGGGTCACCAAGCCTGGACTGATTGATCGCGAACATCTGATTTCAACAGGGCTGGATTTGATTCCAACGCTCTGTGATTTTGCCAATGTCCCTGTGCCGTCTGCTCTGAAGGGCCGCAGCGTCCGCGCGCTTGCCGAAGGACGCACCCCTCCCGCATGGCGAGAAGCTCAGGTGGTCGAAAACGGCGACAGCCGCATGGTGCGTTCCGCGCGCTACAAGTATATCGTCTATGCCTCGGGTGCACGGCGCGAGATGTTAGTGGATATGAAGAGTGATCCGGGCGAGATGAACAATCTTGCGCAGGATCCTGCATCCTCTTCCGTTTTGAATGAACACCGACAGCTATTGAAGACGTGGTATCAGCAGAACAACGAAACCCTGGATTCGCGATATATCGCGGAATAATGGAATAATGGAATAGTGGAATGTTGGAATACTGGAATAGTGAGAGCGAAAATGGCCAGCAATCTGGAGGGACGCGCTTTGTCGCGTCCGGCCACGGCAGAGCGTGGCCTTCCAAAGGCCTATATTCCCCATCATTCCATCGTTCTACTATTCCAACATTCCAGTGAAGTTAGGCAAGGAATGCGATGAAAATAATGATAGCAGGGTTGGTGTTCTGCGCGACAACGCTTTTTGCAGCGACCTATAGTCACGATGTCAACGTGGCGGAGGAGTTCCGTGCGCGCGACGGGTTGCCGAATGTATTCGCGAAACTAAAGACTGGTGAACCGGTGCGCATCGCATACCTCGGCGGCAGTATTACGGCTGCGGCGGGATGGAGGCCCAAGACGCTGGCATGGTTCAAGACGCAGTATCCCAAGTCGCAGATCATTGAGATCAACGCGGCTATTTCCGGCACGGGCTCGGACTACAGCGCGTGCCGTTTGCAGGGAGATGTGCTTGTGCAGAAGCCGGATCTGGTCTTCCTCGAGTGCCGCGTCAATGGCGGCGGGGGCTATGAGGCGAAGTCGGTGGAGGGCGTTGTGAGGCATATCTGGAAAGAGAGTCCGAAGACTGATATCTGCTTTGTCTATACCATCTGCCAGTGGATGCTGAAAGATTTGCAGTCCGGACGCCCGCCTTCATTCGGACGAGTCATGGAGAACGTGGCCAACGCCTACGGCATTCCGACCATTGATCTCGGAGTGGAAGTCGCGCAACGCGAAAAGACGGGAACGCTGATCTTCAAAGCAGACGCACCCATGACGGACAAGCTTATCTTCTCAAAAGACGGGTGTCATCCAGGAGATGCCGGACACGACCTCTATTGCACAATCATCGCACGATCGATGCTGAAGATGGAGAGGACGGGATCTGCTCAGCCTCACACGTTGCCCCTGGCGCTAGAGGCTGCTAATTGGGAGGTCGCTTCTCTCGTGCCGATTACCAACGCCGTGTTGAGTGCAGGCTGGACGCCGGTCGACACAGTAAAGGACACGATCTACATCGATGATCGGGGCCGCACGCATGCCATGTTACGCGGAGCCATGAAGTGCGACCGCGCGGGTGCAAGTATTACGGTAAAGTGGAACGGCACAACCGTGGGGATGAGCGACATCCCCTACGGCGAACCGTCCGTGGTGGAGGCTGTGGTCGACGGTGGCAAACCCGTGACCCTGCAGCGCATTCAAACGGAAAAAATCCACAAATACGCGCGCTTCTGGTACCTGCCCGCGCAAACGCCGGGCGAGCACACCGTGGTGTTTACGGTCAAGAGCATTCCCGAGGGAACCTGGTTTTACGCAGGCCAGTTACTCATCGTCGGCACGCCAATACGTTAAAAGAGCTTCCCTGATCATCGGCACAAGAAATTTTAAACTCGCTTTTGTATGGCCTTAGCGAATAGACTAAACACCGATACGGTACAGTCGTTGCAATGCTATAGGCTGACAACCAGAAAGAAAAGTATACAACCATGAAAACGATTCAAAAAAAACACATCACTTACATTCCGCTCATCCGTTTTGGCCGTGCGCTTGGAATCGCAGCCTTATGTCTTTCGGGTGGAGTGTGTCTGCAAGCTGCATCAAGCGCCAAGCCAATCCCTGAAAACAGATCCAAGACAGCAGAAAAGGAACCAGCCTACAATCTCGCAATAGACGCACAACGCAAGGCTGCCATGTCTCCGGAGGAAGCAGCATGGGAAACGGTCTTGGAACAGAACCTCGGGAGTTTCTATTTGCCTGGGTACAAGAATGAGAAATCGGCAGGCAGGGAAACCGCCTGGGATTATGTGAAGGACGATCCGAATTTGCCGCGCGTGTTGATTATCGGCGATTCCATCTCTCGCGGATACACGACACCTGTCCGTCATGCGCTCAAAGGAAAGGTCAATCTGCATCGGGCCCCTGCGAATTGCGGCAAATTATCCTATGGCATTAAAAATCTGGATATCTGGCTCGGGAATAAAAGCAATAAATGGGATGTGATCACGTTCAATTTCGGAATCCATGACCGCAAAACGCCTGACAGCGCATATACAAATGATCTGAAAGCTGTTGTTGCAAAACTCCAAGCCACCGGAGCAAAACTGATATGGGTGAATACCACCCCAGTGCCGAAGGGCGCCGCTGAATATGTCGAGGGCAATAGCGAGCGGGTCAACAAACTGGCCAGCGAGATCATGGCTGAACTCAACATTCCGATCGTGGACCTCTACAGCAAGGCGAAAAACGTACCTTCTGAGCACAAGATCACCAATAATTGTCATTTTAGGGATGGCGGTTATGAGATTCTGGGCGCTGAGGTGTCCACCAAAATACTGGCCGTGCTAAGCGCGCCGCCGAGTCCATCGGCCAAGTAGAATGGCGCTACCATGAGTTTCTTTCTTTTACTTCTCTTCCCGTTGATGGCGTTTGCCGCTGAACTGGCCCAGCCGATCAAGATCGAGACCGGACTGATTCAGGGCGTTCTGAATGCGGACAAGGACGTGGTCTCCTTCAAGGGCATCCCCTACGCGGCACCGCCTGTCGGCGCGCTACGCTGGCGCGAACCGCAGCCGCCGCTGAAATGGGATGGCGTCCGCCTCGCAGATAAATTCGGCGCGAAGTGCCCGCAGGTCAAGTTCGGTACCACGAATCCCGTGGAGAACACTAGCGAGGACTGTCTCTTTCTGAATGTCTGGGTTCCTGCAAACGCATCGGGAACAAATCTGCCGGTCCTCTTTTTTGTTCACGGCGGCTGCTATCAATTCGGATCAGGTGATTTCAATGGCGATGGCATGGCAAAGAAAGGAATCATCCTTGTCACGGCCAATCATCGCCTGGGGAGTTTCAACTTGATGGGCCATCCAGAGCTGACCAAGGAATCCCCTCTGAAGTCATGCTCCAACTATGGGTCCCTAGATCTCATCGCCGCATTAAAATGGGTGCAGAATAACATCGCAGCGTTTGGAGGCGATCCCAGCAAAGTGACGCTCAGCGGACAATCCACCGGCTCCAGCAATGTGCATTACCTCTCTGCGAGTCCTCTGGCCAAGGGACTGTTCCGCGGGCTGATCGCCATCAGCTTCCCCTACGATTTTCTGATGAAGCCGCATGCGATTGGAAATATGTGGCAGGCCGAACAGAGCGGATTAAAACTCGCGCAGAGCAAAAACATCAAGACTCTCGAAGAGTTGCGCAACATTCCCGCCTCTGAACTCCTGAAGGGCGTGGGCGGTCCGACCTATCGCACCCAGATCTATCCTGATAATTATCCCACGGCCTTGGCGAAGGGACTCGTCAGCGATGTGCCGACCTTGACAGGCATGACCTCCGACGACTTTGATCCGCCGGCCCAATATGATCCCTACACCACCCCTGATCTTTTTAAAACCCGTGTCGCGCGTAAATGTTCGCCGGAAAAACTGGAGCAGGTCCTGGCCCAATACCCGGCCAAGACGGCTCAGGAAGCCAAGGAGATGTGGAAAAAGATCAGCGTTGAATTCCGCTTAGCTGATATTTATCATTGGGCCAAGAAGCGCGCCAAGACCGCCAAGACGCCGTCGTATACCTATCTCTTCACACAAGCACAGCCGCTCGATCCGAAGCGAGGGGCGTATCATGGCTCAGACATGCTCTATGAATTCAATAACGTGGCAGGCTCGGATAAAGGCTGGAGAGATGAAGACCGCCAAGTCGCAGAACAAGTCTCTTCTTATTGGGTGAATTTTGTGAAGACTGGAAATCCCAACGGGTCCGGACTCCCGGAGTGGAAGGCCTTCGACCCCGAAGACCCTTCGACCATGGAGCTCGGCAAAGCGTCAGGCCCTCGCCCGATCGCGATCACGAAAGAAGCCTGGAAACTTTTACATGAAGAGGAAAAACAAGGAGAACAAAAATGAGTATGAGATTAGTAGTGAGCGCAATGAGCATGTTGGTGGCGAGTGCCATTAACGCACAAGAACAGAATACGGCAGGCATGGGAGTAACAGGAAGCGCGAAGCACCCCTTCGTCTGCACGGATAATGGCAAGGGCAAGGTCTTTGTCGTGACTGCGGATGGCAAGATTGAGAAGGAGTTTGCCGCCCCTGGGTGTCAGGACTGCTGGCGCCTAGCCAATGGCAATTATCTCTTCACCAATACACGCGGTGCGACCGAAGTGACGCCCGAAAACAAGATTGTGTGGTCTTACAAATCGCCTGATAAAACCGAGATTCACAATTGCCAGCCGTTGCCAGATGGCGGGGTCATGATCTGCGAATGCGGCACCAAGCGGATCATCGAGATCGGACGTGACGGCAAGATCCGCAAAGAGATTCCGGTGGAAACCAACGTGGCTACTCCGCACGGTCAATTCCGCGGAGCCCGCAAGCTGGCCAACGGCAACTATCTGATCGCCTGCGTCGGCGAACAATTCGTCCGCGAATTGGATCCTGCCGGCAAAGTCATCCGCAGCATCAAGGTTCCGGGCAATCCCTTCATCGCCATCCGCCTGCCCAATGGCAACACCCTGGTCGGATGCGGCGATGCGCATAAAGTTCTTGAGATCGATCCATCTGACAAGATCGTCTGGGAAGTAAAAGAGAACGACATTCCCAACAATCAGCTGCGCTTTGTTGCTGGGCTCCAACGCCTGCCCAATGGTAACACCGTGATTTGCAACTGGGGCGGACATGGCTGTGTCGGCAAGCAGCCTCAACTGGTCGAGATCACCCCTGAAAAGAAAATCGTTTGGCAGGTGTTTGACAACACCCAGTTCAAGACGATATCGAATATTCAATTGCTCGACGTGCCCGGCGATGGCAGCAAGAACGAACTCCTGCGATAGGCTGAGTTAGAAACCAAAGAAGGAAATGTAGAATGAAAAAAGAAGTGCTGAACCCGAAGAGTCGGACACTGTTATCCTCCCGTATATGGGCTGCGTCTATGATCGCATTAATGTTGCCCGTGTCCGTTGTGACTGCGGCGGATGCCGAGAACAAACCCGAGAAGATCAGTCTCTGGTCAGGGCATGCTCCTGTAGGCGAAGGAAAATTTGCGGAGGCGGATGCGTTTATCACAGTCCATCGTCCGGCGAATCCGAATGGGACATCCGTCGTCATTTGTCCGGGTGGCGGATATGGTGGACTGTGTACCGCACCGGAAGGGACTGGCATCGCACGCTGGCTTAATCAGCACGGAATCACGGGAGTTGTCTTGGAGTATCGCCTGCCAAAGGGCAACAAGAATGTTCCGCTACTCGATGCCCAACGCGCCATCCGCATGACACGTTCCAAGGCCAAAGCCTGGGACTGCGACCCCACACGCATCGGCATCATCGGATTTTCTGCAGGCGGACATCTGGCGTCCACGGCTGTTACACATTTCGATGCGGGCGACCCCAAGGCTGCAGATCCTGTCAATCAGCTCAGTTGCCGTCCCGACTTCGGCATTCTGATCTACCCCGTGATCACCATGGACCCGACCACGCATGGCGGATCAAGACGCAACCTCTTGGGGCCAGATCCAAAGCCCGAGGACATCATTCTATTCTCGAATGAGAAGCAGGTGACCGACCAGACGCCGCCCTGTTTCCTAGCGCATGCCAAGGATGACAAGGTCGTCCTGCCGGATAACAGCCGGATGTTTTATGAAGCACTGCAAGCCCACAAGGTGAAAGCGGAATACCTGGTGCTGCCCAACGGCGGACATGGATTGAGCGGATATAAGGGGCCAAGCTGGGATGCGTGGCAGACCCAATCTCTGAAATGGTTAGAGACGTTGTGGAAATAAGCCCGTCACCTGGTGCTTAGGGAATAAACGAGGAGGGGTAACTTTGGAGAGGAATAATGGAATGTTGGAATACCGGAAGAAGGCCCCCGCTGGAGGGACGCGCTCTGTCGCGTCCGGCCACGACGAAGCGTGGCCCTCCAGAGCCGCTATTCGTCTTTCTCCATCATTCCAACATTCCCATATTCCAACATTCCATTGAAGTTATAGCCAAGAGAAAGTTGAAAAAGATGAAAAAAACAATGCGTTTCGAAAATGTCCTGAAGGGTCTAAAGGCAATCCTGCTCGCAACCGTAGTCAGCTTCGTTCCCCTGTTGAACAACGCGGGGGAATCATTCACGATCACCTCCGACGAAGCTTCGGGGATCTATCCGGCCGGACGCGACATCGTTTTTACCATCAAACCCGGAGAGGGCAAGACCGCCGCCGACCTTGAGAAGGCCTCGGCAAAGATTCTGTTCAATGGCGACACGGAGATCGCTGCAGACAAAGCATCCGCCGCCGGAGCAATGACACTGCGCGTCAAGCCATCAAAGCCTGGCGCATATAGGTGCGACGTGACGTTGCCCGCGTCAGGAGGAGCCAAACCAAACACCTCTTCTGCAGGCACACTGGTCTGCCCGGCCGAGATCCGCTCTGTAGGCGTTGAACCTGCAGATTTCGATGCTTTCTGGAAGACGAAGAAAGATGTTTTAAAATCAACTCCTCTCAAATTCGACCTGTCTCCTCTTTCAGAAGAACAACAAAAGACGGTCGCTGGAGCTGAGTATGAATGCTTTACGCTCACCATCGAAGTCCCTGTGAAGGGTGTCCGTCCGGTCATGGGTTATTTTGTCAGGCCCAAGACAACCAAGGCTGGCGGCTGCCCGGCGATTCTCCGGCTCAGAGCCGCTGGCGTCGCCGGCTCATGGTGCATCGCCAGTCCTAAGGAGGCGATGAACTTTGCCAAGACCTATGGCGCCATGGTCCTGGACATCAATGCCCACGGCATCCCGAACGACAAGACCAAGGACTATTACGAGAAGATCGAAAATGGCGATTTAAAAAATTATTCCTCGATTGGCAAGAACAACAAGGACGACTTCTATTTTGTCGGCATGTATCTGAGGCTCCTCAGAAGTATAGACTTCCTCTGTACCCAGAAAGCATGGGATGGACGTCACCTGATAGCCATAGGGGAGAGCCAAGGTGGCGGCCAGTCCTTGGCAGCCGCAGGCCTCGACAGCCGCGTCTCCGCGATTTCCGCGATTGTTCCGGCGCTCTGCGCATTGACAGATCCCCAACTCGCAGGATGGCCCCGTCCATTAGGCTGGAACTCCAAACAGGTTGTGATGAATGATGAGGCACGGGAGATCGCCAAAGCCGTCGCCTATTGTGACAACGTCTTTCTGGCTTCGCGCTCCAAGGCGGAAACCCAGATCTTTGCAGGATTGATCGACACCACCTGTCCAGCCACAGGCATCTTCGCAACCTACAACAACATCAGCACAAAGAAAAGCATCATTGCCTATCCCCACAAGGGGCATCAAGGGCTACCCAAGGAAGATCAGTGGATCGGAGAGATCCATACCCTTCAGAAAGCCTTTATCCAACAGCACCTGAACAGCGGCAACTGAGATCCTTCGCATGCGATCCGCCAAATCCACAATATCATCTGGTAATGGAGGGCCACGCTCTGCCTGCCACGCCGTAGATTTACGAAGGCGGGTCGTGGCCATGGCTGTCCTATGGGCGATGATTGCTGCGGGACAGGGGACACAGACGAAGATGCCCGAGTGGGTCACGCCTGCCGTTCAAGCACCACGCCTTCAGTTCCACACCTTCGCAAGTACAGTGGCGAAGACGAATGTCAGTTATCACATCTACACGCCGGAGGCATACGATACGAATCCGGACCGACGTTTTCCAGTAGTGTATTGGCTACACGGTACCGGGGGCGGACTCTCTGGGATCAAGCCCATGTCGGCATTCTTCGATCGCGCGATCCGCGAGGGGAAAATTCCGCCGATGCTGATCGTATTCGCCAACGGGTTAGCGTCGAGCATGTGGTGCAACTCCAAGAACGGCGCAGTGCCGATGGAGACTATCGTGATCACGGAACTCATCCCGCACATCGATACCACGTTTCGAACGTTGGCTAAACGCGAGGCGCGCCTCATCGAGGGTTTCAGCATGGGCGGTTATGGGGCGGCACGGCTGGGGTTGAAGTATCCCAACATGTTTGGCGCAGTCTCCATTTTGGCCGGCGGCCCCTTGGATTTGAACTTCAAAGGTCCGCGGGCCACGGAAAATCCTGTGGAACGCGAGCGCATTCTGAAAGACACATGGGGTGGGGACATGCTCTACTACCGCGCGCAAAGTCCGTTGACCGTGGCAGAGCAATACGCGTCTTCGGTTCGCGTCATGGT
>SESF01031612.1_pt1 | contig 11107 bp, 8 predicted proteins | sample 3171521 | NCBI WGS metagenome assembly SESF01 (sample SAMN10866945, study PRJNA518727) | freshwater metagenome | biome: subpolar coniferous forest; feature: holomictic lake; material: water; isolation source: holomictic Lake 227, 6 m and 8 m depth | place: Canada: near Kenora, Ontario | collected...
GTTGGGCTGGGCTGGTATGCCTCGCGCCTTTGGCGCTGCAAAGGCTCACCCCAGCTTGCACCACTTTTCATCGCGCCCGGAGGGGGCTTCTTGACGCTTGGCGCTTTGCGCCGGGGCGCAAGTCCTGATATGCTTACAGGGTTATGCCGTTTGAACTTTCGTCCCACTACCAGCCGATGGGAGACCAGGCCCAGGCCATCGCCAAGCTGGTCAAGTCGGTCGCGGCGGGCAACCGCCACCAGACGCTCCTGGGCGTCACCGGCTCCGGCAAGACGTTCACCGTCTCCAACGTCATCACGCAGATCGACCGGCCCACGCTGGTGATCGCCCACAACAAGACGCTCGCCGCACAGCTTTACAGCGAGTTCAAGCAATTCTTCCCCCACAACGCCGTCGAATACTTCGTCAGCTACTTCGATTACTACCAGCCGGAAGCCTACATCCCGCGCACGGACACGTACATCGAAAAAGACTCCTCCATCAACGAGGAGATCGAGCGCCTGCGGCTTTCGGCGACCAGTTCGCTGCTCTCCCGGCGCGACGTGGTCGTGATCGCGAGCGTCTCGTGCATCTACGGCTTGGGCTCGCCGGAGGATTATCTCAACATGCTCGCCGAACTGCACGTGGGCCAGCCGATCACCCGGGAAGCCGTGCTGGCGAAGCTGGTGGAGATGCTCTACGAGCGCAACGACATCGCGTTTACGCGCGGCAAGTTCCGCGTGCGCGGCGACGTGGTGGAGGTCTACCCGGCCAGCGCCGACGAGGAGGCGCTGCGCATCGAGTTCTTTGGCGACGAGATCGACCGGCTCACCCGCTTCGAGCCCCTCACCGGCGAGGCGTTCGCCCAACTGGAGCGCATTGTCCTCTACCCGGCCAAACAGTTCGTCACCCCTTACGACAAATTGCAAACCGCCATGCGGACGATCCGCGCGGAGCTGGACGAGCGGGTGGCCTGGTTCGAGGCGCACGGGAAATTGCTCGAAGCCCAGCGCATCAAGATGCGCACCGAGTTCGATCTCGAAATGATGCAGGAGATGGGCTTCTGCAACGGCATCGAGAACTACTCGCGCCATCTCTCGGGCCGCCCGCCCGGCTCGCGCCCGTTCACGCTGCTTGACTTCTTCCCGCGCGATTTCCTCTGCGTCATCGACGAATCCCACGCCACCGTCCCTCAAATCGGCGGCATGTTTGAGGGGGACCGCTCGCGCAAATCCGTCCTGGTGGACTACGGCTTCCGGCTCCCCAGCGCGCTCGACAACCGCCCGCTCAACTTCCGCGAGTTCATGGAGATGACCCACCAGCTCCTCTACGTCAGCGCCACCCCGGCCGATTTCGAGCTGCGCAACAGCGTGGCGGGCAACATGGGCTATTTCCCCGGCAAAAAGGAGGCGCTGGCCAACGGCGACCCCGAACCGGCGGCGTTCGCCGGGGAACGGCAGCTCTCTCGCACGGATCAGCCGCCGGAACTGTTCGATGTCCACACGCCGGGCGCGCTCCTCATCGCCGAACAGATCATCCGGCCCACCGGCCTGCTCGATCCCCGGATCACCATCCGCCCGCTCAAGCATCAAATCGACGAAACCATCGAGCTTTGCCGCCAGCGGATTGAAAAAAACGAGCGCGTGCTCGTCACCACGCTCACCAAGCGCACCGCCGAAGACCTCGCCGATTACCTGCGCGACGTGGGCCTCAAAGTCCGCTACCTCCACGCCGACATCGACACCATCGAGCGCGTGGAAATCCTCCGGGCCCTGCGCGCCGCGGAGTTCGACATCCTGGTCGGCATCAACCTGCTGCGCGAGGGGCTCGACCTGCCGGAAGTCTCGCTCGTCTGCATCCTCGACGCGGATAAGGAGGGCTACCTGCGCAGCCAGACCTCGCTCATCCAGACGGCGGGGCGGGCCGCCCGCCACGTCAACGGCCAGGTCTATCTCTTTGCCGACGCCGTCACCAAGAGCATGGCCAAGTTGATCGCCGTGACCGAATACCGGCGTGCCAAGCAGATGGCCTATAACGAGGAGCACGGCATCACCCCCACCAGCGTGAAACGGGCCGTGCAGGAGAGCCTGCACACGATCCTCAAGGGGCGCGAGCTGGAGGAATCCGTCGTGCGCGAATCCGGGGCGAGCTTCGACGTGGGCGAACTCTTGCGCGAACTGGAAGCCGAGATGATCGAGGCCGCCGGGAACCTGGAATACGAAAAAGCGGCCCTGCTGCGCGACCAGATCGCCGAATTAAAGAGCGGCACCGGCCTCGACAAAATCGAGCCCAAACGCAAGCCGGTGAGCTACTCAGCAGGCAGGAAGCACGTCGGCAAGAAGCCGGTCAGCGCCCGAAAGAAGGCGTTTTAGCTCACGCAAAGGGGCGCTATGGGATGCCCATGTCTTCAGAGCTCCCGCTTCACAAGTGCGGGTGCCCGACCAGCCCCCCGCCCGCGGAACCCACCAAAAGCTTGACGTTACCAAGCTGGAGCTTGGTAACGAGGTTAAATTCTTTTCGAGAAATGCTATAAACGAGAGAAAGTCCGCACCGCCTATTTGCGGGGTGCCGCGCCCTTTGGCTCCTTCGGCTTCTTCGGTTTTTTGGTTTCTTTGCGCTGACTATTATTGCCTTTGCCCATATAAACTCCTCGGGTTTGATCTGCTTCCGAATTTTGGAATGGCGAAGTATTGAATCTTCCCCATCCCCATTCGTTGCGCAAGCATAGCCCAAGTTTCTTCAGCCGGGAACCGCTTTCTTTTTCGCTTCCTTGGCAGCCTTTGCGCGAGATCCTTCCGTCCCTCGCCGAAAAATCTGCGTGAATCTAGGCGGGATGCGGTTACGCTTCCACTCCTTTACCCGTGAAATCACCGCTCTCCACTTCCCCGATCAAAGTCGGCCTCATCAGCCTCGGCTGCGCCAAGAACCTCTCCGACGCGGAGGTGATGCTGGGCGGCATTTTGCAGCGCGGCATGGAGATCACCTCCGACGCCAGCGAGGCCGACGTGCTCATCGTCAACACCTGCTCGTTCATCGATTCGGCCAAGGAGGAATCCATCGAGGCGATTCTGGAGGTCAACCAGCAGCGGGGCTTGCGCAAGAAAAAGGCGGGCCAGAAGCTCATCGTCGCCGGGTGCATGGCCCAGCGCTTTTCCAAGGAACTCGCCAAGTCCATGCCGGAGGTGGACGCCTTCATTGGCATTGACCAGATCGCCGAGGCCGGCGCGTTGATCGAGCAAGTCCTGGCCGGGCTCGCCCCGCTGGGGGAAGGGGACTGGGAGCCGCTCAACCTCGTCACGCAAACCAAGCCGGTCTACATCCCCGACTACGACACGCCGCGCTTCCGCCTGACCCCCGCCCACACCGCCTACGTAAAAATCGCCGAAGGGTGCAACCACCCGTGCTCCTTCTGCGTCATCCCTGCCATGCGCGGGCGGCACCGGAGCCGGACCATCGAAAGCGTGGTGGAGGAAGTGCGCGGCCTCGTCGCCCAGGGGGTGCGCGAGATCAACTTGATCAGCCAGGACACCACCTACTTCGGCATGGACCGCTGGGAAGAACGCCCGCGCCCCAACCAGCCGGTCGATCCCTCGCGCGGCCCCACCATTGCCGGGCTGCTCGACGCCTTGCAGCGCATTGAGGGCGACTTCTGGATCCGCCTCCTCTACACCCACCCCGCCCACTGGAGCGACGAGTTGATCGCCGCCATCGCCCGCAACGGCAAAGTGGCCCGCTACATCGACATCCCGCTCCAGCACATCCACCCCGCCCTGCTCAAGGCGATGCACCGCGAAACCTCCCGCGAGCACATCGAGCGGTTGCTGGCGAGCATCCGTGCGGGCATCCCCGGCATCGCGCTGCGCACCACCTTCATTGTCGGCTTCCCCGGCGAGACGGAGGCGCATTTCCAGGCCCTCCTCGACTTCATCGCACAAACGCGCTTTGAGCGGCTCGGCATCTTCACCTACTCCCAGGAGGAAGGGTCCAAGGCCGCCAGGCTGGAGGGGCAAATTGCGACCGTCACCAAAAAAGCCCGCTTCCGCAGGGCGATGAAGCTCCAGCAAAAGATCGCGCGCCAGGTGGCGGAGAGCTTCGTCGGCAAAACGCTGCGCGTGCTGGTGGAGCAACCGCTCATTGCCCGCACCGCCGCCGACGCCCCGGACGTCGATTGCCGCGTGCTCCTCGCCCGCCCGCTCCCCGTCGGCACGTTCGCCGAAGTGACCATCGCCGGAACCCAGGATTACGACTTGGTGGCGCATTAGCGCACTTCTTGCTTTCCAAAAGCACGATTCGGGAGTCTAATCCCGTGGTAGGCCGCGTGATTGCGCAACGTCCTTTTCCCGAATCGTTCTGTATGCACCCACAAGACAGCATCGCCTCGGAAATCCAATACCATCGGACGATTATTGACGCCATGCCGTGTCCGATCTTTGTGGTCGAAGAAGACGTCCGCATCGTGGACTTCAACACCGCCGCCGGGGAACTGCTCCAACAGGAGCGCAAGGCAACCCTTCGGCAGCGGGCGGGCGAGATGTTCCATTGCATCCACGCTATCGAGACGCCCGATGGATGCGGCAAGGCCCCGGCCTGCGCGACCTGCCCCATCCGCAACGGAGTCAACCTGGCCCTCCAGGGGGGCACCCCGCCCCGCCAAACCGCCAAATTGGAGTTGCTGTCCGAATCCTGCGTTACCGAGGCGCTGTTTCTCATCACCGTCGCGCCGTTGGTCTTTGAAACCCGGCGGCTGGCGCTGGTCGTGCTGGAAGACGTGCGCGAAATCACTCTCCTGCGGCAGATGCTCCCCATCTGCTCCCACTGCAAACAGGTCCGCGACGATGCGAACTACTGGCAAAGTGTGGAAACCTACCTCGCCACCCACCTGGACATCGACTGCACCCACAGCCTCTGCCCGGAGTGCGTCGGGAAACTCTTCCCCGAATACGCGCAAGCCCTCGGCGTAGCCAAGAAGCCCGCGCCACGGCCCGCGCTTTCTATTGCGCCAATTCCGCCAGACGCTGCTTGAGCAGCTCCGCGGGCCACTGTCCGGCGACCTGCGGACGGTCCAGGAACCCGTAGTTGAGCACGGACCCGGCCTGGGCAAACACCAGCCGCGACACTTTCCCGAAAGCCCCCATCCCCATGACGGCCAGCGCCGGAACGGGGGCCCGCCGCGCCGTCAGAAAATCGAGCAGCACGGCCACGTCCCGCGCCCCGTTCGCCATGGCGGCGACTTTCAAGACATCGGCTCCCGCCCGTTGCGCCGCGCCCCAGAGCGCCCGCAACCGGGCCGGAGAGGGCGTTTTGTGAAAATCGTGATGGGAGAGAACAATCCGCGTGCCTTGGGAGCGGGCGGCCGCGATCACGTCATCAAGCGCCTTCGCGCAGCGCAATTCCACATCCACGAGGCTCGCCTGCGGCAGGAAGCGCCGGTAGAGCGCCCGCCGTTGCGCGATTCCCAACCGGCCCGCGCCCCCCTCCAAGGGGTGCCGCACGGTGAGCAGCAGCGGCGCGCGCAAGCGGGGAAGGCACCGCTCCAGCCGGGCGCATTCCGCCGCGTCGGCAAAGGCGTCCACGCGCAATTCCAGGAAATCGACGGCGCGCGGCCGCAGTTTGAGCGCCGCGGCGAGGGCCGCCGGGCTATGGATCGTCCCAACCACATTGCCAGGGGAAAGAGAAGCAGCCATTCGAAAAGTAAAAAACAGGATGGATTTATCAAGGACGACGTAGCATCATTTACCACGAAGCATGACGGGTCGAAAACAAGAATTTAACTTACAGCTTTATCAGATTTTAGATGCCCTTCTGCTGGCCATCGCTTTCTGGACTGCTTATGTCGTACGGCAACAAAGCCACCATTTGTTTCCGCTGGAATCCCTGGGGCCATTTTCCGACAACCACTGGATCATCTTTATTATCATGCCCTTTGGGCCGATCCTGTTGGAGCTGCAAGGTTTTTACACCAACTTGCTGCAAAAGAACCTGGGCCGCTCCCTCGCCCAAATGGCAAGCGCCGCTTTTTGGCTGGCCCTCTTGATTGCCGGGTGCGTGGTCTTCTTCCGGTTGAAAGTCCCCAGTCGGGCCGTGCTCCCCTTCTTCGGCTTCTTTGCCGCCTTGTTCCTGACCCTCCGGGAACAGGCGACCATCGCCATTTACCGCAGGCGCGCCCACGACGGCACCCGCCGGGAACCGATCCTGCTGGCGGGCCGTCCCAACGACATCAAGGCCCTGCGCCAGGCGTTCACGCCGGTTCGGTTGATTGGATTGGATATCGTGGGGGAGATTAACATCGAAACGCAGCCCATCTCCGCCCTGATCGACGCGATGCACAAATACTCCGTCAACCGGGTGATCTTCGCCGGGGGGCACTCCAATATGAACCGGCTCCAGCAGGCCATCGGGGCCTGCGAAATCGAGGGCGTGGAAGCCTGGATGGTCGCCGATTTTATTCGGACATCCATCGCGAAACCCACTTTCGATGCCATGGGGACCGTCCCGATGCTCGTTTTCCGCACCACGCCGGCGGTTTCTTGGTCGCTCCTGCTCAAGAGCCTCGTGGACCGGGTCGGCGCGACCCTGATTCTCCTCCTCTCCAGCCCGCTCCTGCTGGCCACCTTCATCGGCATCAAGCTGACCTCGCCGGGCCCCGTCATCTTCCGCCAGCAGCGCGCCGGGAAAAACGGGCGGCCCTTCACGATGTACAAGTTCCGCAGCATGATCACCGACGCCGAAATGCGCCGCGCGGAACTGGCAAGCCAAAACCAAATGAACGGGCCCGTGTTCAAAGTCGAGAACGACCCCCGGATCACCCCCTTCGGCCGTTGGATCCGCCGCACCAGCATCGACGAACTGCCCCAGTTGGTGAACGTCCTCCTGGGCGACATGAGCCTGGTCGGCCCCCGCCCCCTGCCGCTTTACGAAGTGGCAAACTTCGAAAACGCGGCCCAGCGGCGGCGTCTGAGCGTCAAACCGGGGCTGACGTGCCTGTGGCAGATCAGCGGGCGCAACAACGTCCAGGATTTCGACCAATGGGTGAAACTCGATCTCGAATACATCGACCATTGGTCGGTCTGGCTGGATATCAAAATCCTCTTTAGAACCATCCCTGCCGTCCTTTTCGGTTCCGGCGCCCGGTAGGCGAAAGGAGAGACAAAGCACCCGCCGTTGATTTTTTTCTTGCAGCCGAGACAAGAAGCGCTATGGTTGAATTATAGATTTAAAGATGTTCTGGGGGGAACATGAGCCCTTCGTGACCATTCGGTCGCGGGGGGCTCAATCTTTTTAGGGAACCGCTGAATAAATCCCGAAGGGCCAGATAGCCCATTGCTCCCATCCGCCTGATGGATTTTCCGCATCTCACCGCCACGCTGGTCCTGACGATCCAGAACGCCTTCCATTGGATCTTCTCGAAGGGAAAATTTCTCGCATTTTGCTTGCGTCTTGCGTTCTGGGAGCGTAAACAAGCCGCCCCTTACCCCTTTGAGGGAAACATGGCGGGTTGGTAGCTCAATGGTAGAGCAGCGCCCTTTTAAGGCGTTGGTTGTGGGTTCGAGTCCCACCCAACCCACCACCAAATTTTGGTTTGAAAAACAGCATTACGGGGGCGGGTTGTTTGCTAACCATGCCGGCTTGTCCCATTTGACGACTTTACCGGAGCACCTATGCCAACATCGACCGCATTCGAACAGATCGAACAGCTTGAAAAGAAAATCCTGGCGCTGAAGCAACAGGCACTGGCCGAACTCAAGGAGCAGCTGGCCGCCGCTCAAAAAACGGTGGCCGCCCTCGAAAAAGAGCTCGCGGAGCTTACCGGCGAACCCGTTGCCGTGACCGCCCCGCGCGCGGCCGCGCGCCGCCCCCGCCGCCCCTCCATCAGCGACGAAGACTTGAAGCCGCTGATCCTCAGGGCGATGGCCGAAAAAGGGATGACCGGCCTCAACGCCAAGGATATCGCCGCCTTTGTCGGGCAAGACCCGATGCGCATCCGCAAATTCATGGCCCAGAACCCCGGCGTTCTCAAACGCCAGGGGAGCGGCCCCGGCACCCGCTTCTTCCTGCGGTAGGAACACTTTCTCTGAAATATGCAAACCCCGTCTGGCGTCAGGCGGGGTTTTTTGTTTTACTGATGGCCGCAATGCCGACGTTCCCAAAGTCCAGCCTCTCCGCTTGCCTTGCCGTGTTCAAATCCTGGGGGCCCGCCGTCCTCTGGATGGGCCTCATCTTTTCAGCCTCGGCCGACAGCCAATCCGTGGCCCACACGTCCCGGATCATCAGCCCGTTCTGCCACTGGCTTTTCCCCAACATCACCTTCGACCAGGTCGAAACCATCCAGTTCATCGTCCGCAAGGGGGCGCACATGAGCGAATATGCGCTGCTCGGGGTGCTTCTCCTCTACGCGCTCGCGGCGGGCAAGGGGGACGCCCGCAAGTGGCTTTCCTCGGCCTGGATGCTCTCGGTCGCCTATGCCGCCGCGGATGAGTTCCACCAATCGTTCGTCCCCGGGCGCAATGCGTCGGTGGTGGATGTGGGCATCGACGCCGCCGGGGCGGCGCTGGGGCTCCTGGCGGCCGCGCAATTCCTGCGCCTCCGCACGCAACGGCGGGAAGCGCAGCCTCCCGAGCCCCAGGCCGGGCCGCAAGCCGAACCGACCACCCTCCTCTCCGCCCCGGAATCGGCTCCCGTGCAGCGGCCCAGCTACGCGGACCAGCTCCTCTACACGCTGGAAGGGCAGGACTTTGAAAACCGCACCCAGGTGCGCCTGGCGGTGCAGGACCGCCTGCAACGCGAACATGGCGGACGGCTCATCCTGGGCCGCAGCCGCGAAGAGGCGCAGCTTTGCCTCAAAAACACCAGCGTCTCGGGCCGCCACCTTGCGCTCACCTACCGCAGCGGGCAGTTTGAGATCGAAGACCTCGGCTCCTCCAACGGCACCCGGCTCAACGGCCGCAAGCTGACGCCCATGCGTCCGGCGCTCCTTGCCGACGGGGACCGGATCGAAGCGGGCGAAGTGCTCTTGCATTTCCGGCGGCTGGCCTGACTTTCTGCGATTCCTCATGGAAATCCATCGCCTCGCACTCCCCAAGGGCTTCCGGCTGGCGCACTATGAGCTGACCCGCGTCCTTGGCAAGGGGGGCTTTGGCATCACGTATCTCGGGATCGACCGGCACCTGGGGCGGAAGGTGGCCGTCAAGGAACTGATGCCCGACACCATCGTCACGCGCATTGACGGGATGCAGGTGGTCGCGCAAAGCAAAACGCTTGTCCCCAACTGGGAATGGGCCAAGGAGCGCTTTTTGGAAGAGGCGCGCGTGCTTGCCAACTTCCAGCACCCGAATATCGTCGAAGTCCACCAGCTCATCGAGGCCAACGGCACCGTCTACATGGTCATGGACTACATCGAAGGCGAGAGCTACGAGGAGCGCCTCAAGCGCATCGGGCGCGAACCCGATGAACACAGCATGCGCCTCTTTTTGGAGCCGCTGTTGGACGGGCTCGAAGAAGTCCACGCCGCCGGTCTGCTCCACCGCGACATCAAGCCCGCCAACATCCTCTTGCGCCGCGACATCCAGCCGATCCTCCTGGATTTCGGTTCGGCGCGGAAACTCCTGGAGGGAACCTCGGTGATGACCTCGCTGGTCACGCACGGCTATTCCCCCATCGAGCAATACCAGATCAAAGCCAAGCAGGGGCCGTGGACGGATATTTACGCGCTCGCCGCCGTGGCCGTCCGGGCGATCACCGGCGAAAAGCCCCCGATGTCGGCGGACAGGATGAGCGAGGATGATTTTGTGTGGCTAAGCTACCGGGGCCTTAAGGAATACAGCCCGCTTTTCCTGCAAGCCATCGATTGGGCCCTGCGCGTCAAACCGGCGGATCGCCCGCAAAATATCCGGGAATGGCGCGCCAGCTTCGGGTGGGCTTCCAAAGCCGGCTTTTCCAGCAAACGTCCGGCCGACGCGGCAGAGGCTCCTGACGAAAAAACCACGATTGAGACAGCGCGGGAGAAAGCGCTGCCCCCCAAGCCGCTGGAGCGCCCGCTGCCCCAGGCCATCCCCGCCCCTCCCCCTGAACCGGCCGCGCGCGCCGTCCCCCACATCAAGACCGTCCAGCCGCCGCTTCGCCCGGCCCCTTCCGCTCCCCCCCCGGCCCAAGCCGCCAAGGCGCCCGCCGCCTCTCCTGGCCGCTCCGGCTTCCCCGGGCTCCCCGCAGCCCTTCTGCTGGCGGTGGGCGGCTTCGCCCTGTTGGCGCTGCTCTACCGGCCCGCCCCGGCCATCGTCAACGCTCCCGCGCCCACCCCTGCGCCCAAGGCCACCCCGCCCAAGCCCGCGCCCTACACCCCTTTTATCAACAGCCTGGGAATGCAGTTCGCCCCCGTGCCGGACGCCCGCCTCCTCTTCTGCATCTGGGACACGCGGGTCAAAGACTACCAGGTGTTCGTCAAGGAAACCGGGCGGCGATGGCAGCTCCCCAGCTTTCCACAAACGCCGGAAGACCCGGCCGTGAACGTGACCTGGGAGGATGCCAAAGCCTTCTGCCAATGGCTGAGCGCCAAGGAGGGGCGCGAATACCGGCTGCCAACGGACGCGGAATGGAGCCTCGCCGTCGGGCTGCCCCCGGAGAACGGCGCGACGCCCAAAGAAAAGGACAGCCAAGTCAAATCCGTCTACCCTTGGGGAACCTTCTGGCCGCCGCCCCCGCGCGCAGGCAACTTCGGCCCTTCCCGGCTGCTCCAGTCCGATCCGTACGAAAAAACCGCGCCGGTGGGCAAATTCGCCGAAAACCGCTACGGCCTCTTTGATATGAGCGGCAACGTCTGGCAATGGTGCGAAGACAACTACGACGCGACCCAACGCAAACGCGTCCTGCGCGGCGGCGCGTGGAACAGCTCCACCCAGGACATCCTCCTCTCCTCCTTCCGATACTACGCCCTCTCCAATGAACAGTGGGACAACATCGGCTTCCGCTGCGTGACACCGGCGAAGGCCAGGTAACAACAAGACGGCGGCAAGGGGGACGGGCTATCTAGTGTAGTGAAAGATAAATTCGCTAAATAAGTCCGAAACAATTTTTCGATTTTTCAAGGCGCGAAGGAGGGCGGTATCTGAAGATACGTTCCTGTTTAGCGCGCAAG
>SESF01000878.1_pt1 | contig 11106 bp, 8 predicted proteins | sample 3171521 | NCBI WGS metagenome assembly SESF01 (sample SAMN10866945, study PRJNA518727) | freshwater metagenome | biome: subpolar coniferous forest; feature: holomictic lake; material: water; isolation source: holomictic Lake 227, 6 m and 8 m depth | place: Canada: near Kenora, Ontario | collected...
GAAAATCGCCCTGCTTTTCGAGCGAGTTGATCCTTCCATGCCTTCGACAGAAATTGAATCAGCAATCGAGGACATTCTGGAAGACTGAATTGTCGCACCGGTGCGACAATCCTGACAACCCTGGGGATCAGACCCCAGGCCACCGCACATCGTTCATAAGGAAAAAAATAAGATGCAAATAAGCTTTCCTCAAAGACGCAAAAGCGTTACGCTGATGCGCCCTCGGGACCCCGGGGGAACAGCTCCCGACAGCCTCCATCGCGCGACCTACCGGACAAGCTCCACGAGGCGCAGGCCCGGGATGTCCGTGAAGGCGCCGACATTCATAGTTAGTAAGGAAAGGTCGTGCCGGATGGCCATCCGGGAGTCACGGAGCCAGTCCCTGGCAGCCCACAAGCCGCCCGATGAAGGAATCGACCGCAGTCGCGACCCTCGCGGATCTCGGCGCTGCCGTCGGAGCGGTATCCGCCCGCCTCGCGAGATCGCCTTCGGTCACGGTCGGCGATCACGGCAGAGGCGCGTGTTTCCTTTCTAGAGCTTGGCGACGTCGAGGCCGATGACCATTGTCCCTATGGCTTTCTTGCCGTCCAGGATGGGGAAGGAGATCTGGACTGTGATCCTTCCTGAAGACTCATCGAGTTCGGGGGGACCAATCCAGGTCTTCCCGGACATGGGCACATCGTGCTTGGGCTTGCCCGAGTGGTTCCAGCTCGTCGTCTTGCCAAAGAAGGCGACCTTTGTGCCAGTGGCTCCCGAGACAAAGAGCTCGGCGATGACGGGCTCGCGCTTGGCCTTGAGATACTCCGCGAGCGCATTTTTGGAGAGGTTCCGGACTTCTGGACTCAGGGAGCCCAGCGCTGCCCATTTGTCCTGGGTCATGCCGCTGAGCTCTGCTGGAGGCTGGGCATTGAAGGCTTTGACAGCGGCAATTACCGTGGAATCGCTACCAAGGCTCTGGTATTTCACAAGCCAGGCTTCGACCTTGGACTTTTGCTCGGCACTGAGGGTCTGGGTCTGGGCCATCGCGACAGCTGCTGCAATGACCAGAACGAAAGAAAGTACGATTCGGCCGCGTTTCATCGAGGAGCCTCCATGGAAGAGCAGCAACATGCTCTTTGGGTTGCCAACATGCCAGCGCTTCGCAAAACCCTTGAACAAGCCTATATCGCACGCCAAGGCAATCAGCCAGAACCCTGGCGGAATTCCTCCCGCGAACGCAATCGCAGCGACGTCAAGCGGGCGTACTGTCAGCATGGAAACCACTAGAACATCGATCCGACACCTGGCGAGCCCCCCCGAGGCGCCGGCTGAACCCCTGCCTGAGCCCCCGGCCAGCCCCCTGCCCGACCCCGTGGCCGAAACCGCCCGCGAACGCTTTGGCATCCCCTGGCTTTTCCCCATCCAACGCCTCGTGATGGCCAACATCCTGGAGGCGGCATCCTTGCCAGCCACAGAGCAGGTCGCGCCTGCCGATCCCGGCGACAATCATCACAATGCTGAAGAAGCATTTGACAGGCCGCCGCCGCGCCAGGTCGTCGTCCTGCCCACCGGTGCGGGCAAGTCCCTCTGCTTCCAGGTACCGGCCCTCCTCCTCGAAGGCCCTACCCTCGTGCTCTATCCCCTCCTCGCGCTGATGGAAGACCAGCGGCGGCGCCTCCAGGAGCAAGGCATCCCCTCGGTGACCTTCCGCGGCGGCCAGTCAGCGGCGGAGCGCAGAAATGCCCTCTCCTCCCTCGCCTCGGGCGAAACCAGGATTGCGATTGCCAACCCCGAGGTCCTTGAAAAAGGCAAACTTGCTGGCGAGCTGGCCGGACTCGGCATCGCCCACCTGGCCATAGACGAGGCACACTGCGTCTCGGAATGGGGCGCAAGCTTCAGGCCCGCCTACCTCGAGGTCGGCCGCATCGCACGCGAACTGAAGCCCCGGGCCATCACCGCCTTTACCGCGACCGCCGGCCCGGCGGTGCTGGAAGCCACCGCCGCAAGCCTCTTCGGGGACGCGGCCTGGCGCCTCCTGGCGGGCAATCCCGACCGGCCGAACATCGTCTACTCGGTCGTACCAACACTGTCGAAGCAGCGTAGCCTCGCGCGCCTCGTCGCAGAGTCGGAAAAACCCCTGATCATCTTCGCCGGCTCGAGGCGTGGGGTCGAGAACCTCGCTTCCCGGCTCCGCCTCGACCAGGCGGGTCTCGACGCGCGCTTCTACCACGCGGGCCTTGCCCCGGAGGAAAAGCGAAGGATCGAAGCCTGGTTCCTGGCCAGCAGCGAGGGGGTTCTGGTGGCGACCTGTGCATACGGCATGGGCGTCGACAAAAAGAATATTCGCACGGTGATCCACTGGGAGGCGCCGGCCACGGTCGAGGCCTACCTCCAGGAATCGGGGCGGGCCGGCCGCGACGGGGGGCAGTCGCGGGCAATACTCCTCCGCGGCGTCCTTGGGCGGGCGCGAGGGGAGGGTTCCAGCAGCGGGGAGGCGGCGGCAGGGGCCGCAGGGGAAGGTGGAAGGGAAACCAAAGAGCGAAGCGTCCGGGCAGCGGCCTTGGAAGCTTACGCGACATCGACTTCGGGCTGCCGACGGGAAGCCCTCCTCGCCCTTCTGGGAGCAGTACCCGAGGGCAGCTGCTCGGGCTGCGACCGCTGTTCCGGCGAGGCGATTGAGGAACCCGAGGGAGAAGAGGCAATCAGGTCCTTCCTGCGGGCGAATCCGCGGCGCTTCGATGAGTCCACTGCCATCGCCCGCCTCCGGGGGGAGCGCGGCCTCGACCCTCCCCTCGTGCCCGGGGCAGCCTCCCTTTCAACCTGGCATCGCGCCGAAGTTGCGGAAGCCCTTAAGGCCCTGATCAGGCTTGGAAGGATCCGCGTGCTCAAGGGCTTCCCCTGGGAGGACAGGCTCCACTGGAAGCGGGTGGCAGTCTCAGCGCCGCCTCGAACCTCCACCTCCAGGTTCCTCATCGTCCTCGATTTCCGATTCCGCCTCGCCCTTCTTCGCCTTCGGCGCTTTTGGAGCCTTGGGAGCCTTTACCTTTTTCACTTTCGGGGCGGAGGGCTTGCGCTGCGAGATCACGCCGACAAAACGGAACAGGCCCCAGATAGCCAGGACCGCGATGGCGACAGCGATGGTTCGGGGGTCCATGAGAACACCGAAGGCGACACGCTTGTACTCGTCAATACCCACTCGCCTGCTCCCCCGAGGCAAGGGCAAGTTCTGGCCGCCCATAGTATCCGAAGGCCAGCGCGTTGACCGTATTCAAGGGCAGCCCCTCGAGAGCGAGTCCGTACTGGTTGCGGCCATCGACCTCGTAGTGGCGCGCGATCAGGGCCATGCAGGACAGCTTGCCCTTCGGAAAGGCGAGCCTCAAGTCAAAACGCGAGCCGAGGTCCAAACGAGGCGTATGCGCGCCTAGCGATACCCGGAGCCCGACAGGCGTCGCGTCGAGCACCTCGGCGCGCTCTGCACTGAAGCCCTCTTGACTGCGAAAGTAGCCATGATGCTTCAGGAAGGAGGCAAAGTGCCGCGAAAAGGACCAGGCCAGGTCGAGGGCAGCCCGATCCAGGGGATGGGCCCGCTCGGTCCCGTTGTGGAGGTGGACAAAGCCAATGACGCTGCAATTGTAAACAACGGGAGAAATGACGAACGAGGCTGTCCCTTCCTCCGCAAGATCGCGGAGAAAGGCGGCAAAGCGGGCGGCGTGCTCGCCCGAGGTGAGCCATTGGCGAGACTGCAGCATCTCGCGGATGATAAGGCGGTCGTCGTCGTAGGGCGACTTGACAGGAAAGGGATCGCCCAGCGTGGAGGGCACGAAGAGCATGCGCCCGAGGAGGCCCGCGATCTCCTCAGCGCAGCTTGGCGGACTCGAATCCTCCCTGAGCATGTGGAGGGCTGCGCTTGAGGACAGCGTGGCCGCTTTTTTCCGGAAATCCGCCACGAGGGCTTCGAGGCTCGAAAGGTCGAGCCCTCCAGTCTCGCCCGGCTGCCCAGGATCACGGAATACCTCGCTCTTCAGGACGTGCTCAGACAATTTTGCATCGGGCAGGAGAAGGTCGACAGTAAGCCCCTTGGGACCTGCCAGCCGGGGCCAGCGACGCTCGAGCCCCCTCCAGAGAGCCTCGGGCTTAAGCAAGGAAATGAGGTGACCCATGGACTTGTGGAGGGTCGAGTCGAAGGCGAACTCCTGACCCAGGTGACTGATGCGGGCTGTGATGCGTTCTCCGGGCAGGAACCTGGGCGGGATCTCGTGACCCCTTCCAAAGACGACGGCCACAGCATCGATTCCCGCAAGCCGGGTCTCCCAGCTCCTTCCAGGAGCGTGGAGCATCACCAGAGACTGTTCCTTCCTGGTCGCTTCCAGAATGAGATCCCTTTCGACGGGACTGATCTTGCTACCCATAGAGCATCCTCCGCATCTTAATACTTCGGTTGTTTCTTGAAGGGATTGAGCACGACCCCTCCAGGATTCGCCCAAGCTGACCCGGGGGCCGGCCAAGGGTTCCTGCCCCGGGCTGCTGCCCCGGGCTGCTCCCCCCGGGCGGGGTCCACGGCGCGGTTGATGAAGGGCCCCGGCAGGGGTACTATGTTCCCAGGTCCTGAAAAATGGGGGGGAACATGGTTCGATTCCTGGATTTCGATGCGACGGCGGCGGGGAAAAGACTCGTTGCGACAAAGGCTCCGAGCCTCGGATCGCTTCTGGACTCAAGGCGCGTCGCGTCCTGCCAGCTGCCGATGGGCGGAGGACTGGCCTTCAACTACGCGGCAACAGCCGTCGATGGGAGCCTCCTGTCGCTGTTCGCCGAGTTTGCGGCCGAGCAGGAACTTGTGGCAAAGTTCAGTCTCCTCGCCAAGGGCGAGGTGATGAATCCCGGAGAAAAGCGCATGGTCCTCCACCATCTTGCGCGCGGCGAGCTGGCTGGCAAGATTGTCCGAGAGGGCCGCGACTTCCGCGCCTTCTACGAGGGCGAGCGCCAGAAGACTGCCCAATTCGCGCGAAGGGTCCGATCCGGGGAACTCCGTGGCTCCAGCGGCAAACCCTTCGCAACGGCCGTGCAGGTGGGCATAGGCGGCTCCGACCTCGGCCCCCGCGCCCTCTACCTCGCCCTCGAGCGCGGCGAGCGCAGAGCCGGCCGCGCCACGCTGGCGGCGCGCTTTATCTCCAATGTGGACCCCGACGACGCAGACTCGGTCATTGCCTCCCTGGACCTCGCCTCGAGCCTCTTTATCCTGGTGTCCAAGAGCGGTACCACGCAGGAGACCCTGGCCAACGAAACCCTCGTGCGCGCCCGGCTGGCTGCGGCGGGACTCGATCCGGCCAGGCACTTTGTCGCGGTCACGAGCGAGACGAGTCCCCTGGCCAAGAGCGCCGACTTCCTCGCCTCCTTCTTCATGGACGACAACATAGGCGGGCGCTACTCCTCGACGAGTGCGGTCGGCGGCCTTGTGCTCTCGCTGGCCTTCGGGCCGGAGACCTTCGCCGCCCTCCTCGAAGGCGCCCACGAGGAGGACCTCCTGGCCCTCAACGCCGACATCACGAAGAACCCCGCCCTCCTGGACGCAATGATCGGAGTCTGGGAGCGCAACGCCCTGGGCATGGGTTCGACAGCCATCCTTCCCTACTCCGAGGCCCTTTCGCGCTTTCCGGCCCACCTCCAGCAGCTTGACATGGAGTCCAATGGCAAGCGCGTAAACCGCGAGGGCAGGGCCCTTTCCTATGCCACAGGCCCGGTGATCTTCGGCGAGCCCGGCACGAACGGCCAGCATTCCTTCTTCCAGCTCCTCCACCAGGGCATGGACCCGATTCCCTTGCAATTCATAGGATTCCGCGAAAACCAGCTTTCCGCCGACGTGCGATCCGAGGGTTCCACAAGCCGGGGAAAGCTCAACGCCAACCTCGCGGCGCAGATCATGGCCTTCGCCCTCGGCAAGGCAGACGAGAACGGGGCCAGGCACTTCCCCGGCGAGCGCCCCTCGACACTTATCCACGGTGACCGCCTCGACGCACGGGCCCTCGGCGCCCTCCTGGCCCACTTCGAGAACAAGGTCGCCTTCCAGGGCTTCGCCTGGAACCTCAACTCCTTCGACCAGGAAGGCGTCCAGCTCGGCAAGCTCCTGGCGAAGAAGGTCCTGGCGATGGACAGCGCGGCAACACTCGCCGCGGCGACACTCACTGCGGCAACCGATGGACCGGCGGTCAAGGCCGACGCAGCCCTGGCTGCATACGCGCAATTGTTAGGAACAGGGACGGGCCGGTGATCGGAATCCCCTCGATCGCCTTCACCGGAGGGGGCTCAGGCGGGCACATCTACCCGGGGCTCGCCATCATAGAAGAGCTCCGGAGCCACTTCAGGGGCCGCCTCGTCTGGATCGGTTCCACAAAGGACTCCGACAGGAAGGCGGTCGAGGCTGCCGGGGTGGAGTTCTTTCCCATCCCCTCGGGCAAGCTCAGGCGGCAATTTTCGGCGGAGAACCTCGCCGATATCTTTCGGGTCTTCGCAGGATATCTGGCCGCGCGAAAGCTGCTCATGCAACTTGCGCCCGCCCTCCTCTTTTCCAAGGGCGGCTATGTGAGCGTGCCCCCCTGCAGGGCCGCCGCCGGTCTCGGCATCCCGGTGTTCACCCACGAATCGGACCTGAGCCCCGGCCTCGCCACGAGGCTGAATGCAGGCGTTGCCGAGACTGTATTCACGGCCTACGCCGAAACCGGCGCAGCATTGCCCGAGGCGTTCCAGCCCCGCGTCAAACAGGTCGGCAACCCCATCCGTGCCGCCTTCGCCTCGGCAGACGCCGCTCGGGGCAGGGCCTTCCTCGGAATTCCTGACGGTCTTCCCCTGGTCCTCGCCCTCGGCGGCAGCCAGGGCTCCCTGCAGATCAACCAATTGGTGGCATCCTGCCTCCCGGACATCCTTTCGCGTGCCTGCCTGGTCCACCAGACAGGCACGGCCAACAGGGCAGCCGCTCCGGAGGGCCTTCCCTGCGGGGAGCGCTACCGGCCGATGCCCTACATCGGAGACGAGCTGCCCGACCTCCTGGCTGCCGCCGACATCGTGGTCACCCGCGCGGGTGCCGGTGGCCTGTGGGAAGCCGGCGCCCTCGGGAAGGCCCTGATCCTCGTACCCCTGGCGGGAGCCGGCACACGGGGCGACCAGGTCGACAACGCCCGGTACTTCGAGTCCCGGGGCGCTGCCAGTGTCCTCGCCGGAGCCGGAGCCACGCCGCAGCGACTGTCACAATTAGTTTTGTATTGGCTCGACAACCCCGGCGAGGCTGCCTCGGCCGGGGCGGCAGCCAGGGGCATTGCCCATCCCGGAGCCGCGAAGAGCATCGCCTCTTCCATCCTCGAACGTATAGGAGCGACAACACCATGAGCGTATTCGACTGGATTCTCCTTGGCTTTGCGGCACTCGCGGGCGTCAGGGGCTACCTGCAGGGCTTCGCCAAGGAGCTTGGCGGAGTGGCGGCTCCCCTGGCAGGCCTCGCTGCAGCTGTCTTCCTCTACGACTGGGGAGCTGGCATCCTCCGGACGCGACTCAAATTCAACTTCATGCCCGAAGTGGTAGCCTGCATCATCCTCTTCGTCGTAGCCTTCGCAATTGTGAAGATCGTTGCCAATATTCTCCACGAGGCCCTCGAGGCAGCCCACCTCGGGCTCATCGACCGCTGGGCCGGAGCGGCCCTCGGACTCGCGGAGGGCTTTGTCGTCGTCGCGGCCGTCCTCCTGGCCCTCCAGCTCCAGCATTTCTTCGATGTAAAGTCCCTCCTGGGAAACTCGGTCTTCGCGAAGAACATCCTGCCCATCCTCGGGCCTGAGTTCGACAAGGCCATGAAATCCATCGGCGGCGGCACGGTCAAACACGGCACTCTTCCAGTCAGCGTCCCGGTGAAAAAGCCCTGATTCCTCCATGTTCGACAACCTGATAGCGCAGGAGGAGGTCAAGGCCCTCCTCGAGGGCGACCTCCGCAGCGCAAGCCTCCCTCCCTCGATGCTCTTTTCGGGGCCGCCTGCCTCGGGGAAGCTCACGACAGCCCTCGAACTCGCCCGGGTGCTCTCGTGTACGGGAGGGGATCGGGGTGCATGGAACTGCCCCTGTGCCTCCTGCGGGCAGCACCGCGCCCTGACAAGCCCCGACCTCCTCCTCTTCGGAAAGCGCAGTTTCCCCGAAGAGATCCCGGCAGCCCGTGAGACGCTCGTTCGCGCACCGGGCAAGGCTGGGGCCTTCTTTTTTGTCCGCGCCGTCAGGAAACTTACCAAACGTTTTGACCCCCTTCTCTGGGAGGGCGAAGAAGCCAAGCTCGTCAAGGCGGCGCCCATCGTGGCCGACATCGAGGAGAGGCTGGCCTTCATAGTGCCCTCTCCTGCGCAGGAGGGCGAGCGCGAGGGAGCGGCCAAGGCGGCCTCCGACATCGTGTCAGCGTCGCGGAAGCTCGAAGGCATGCTTCCCGACATGCCTCCCGTATCCTGGGTCCGTCACGCCGAGGGCTGGGGCCGACTGGCCCCCTGGGGACTGCGGAAGACCATCATCATCGAGAACGCCGACGCGATGAACGATTCGGCGCGCAGCGCCCTCCTCAAGATCCTCGAGGAGCCACCGCGGGCCCTCAGCTTCGTGCTCCTGACTTCACGGAGGTCAGCCATCCTCAAGACCATCCTGTCGCGCCTGCGCTGCTACCCCTTTGCGGCACGTGACGGCGCAGCCTCGGCCCTCGTCCTCGAGCGCGTCTTCCGTGCCCACGATGCGGCAACACTTGAGGGCTCGGGTCCCGCTGTGCTCAGCATCGAGCGCTGGCTTGAGTCGCGGCGCCCCTTCCCCCCGACCCGCGCCCGTGAGATAGCCCTCGCCCTCCTTTCGGCCATTCTCGGAGAGCGCGTAGCCGGGGGAGCGCGCCACGCGGGTCCCCTCGGAGCCCTGGGCGACACGGCCCTGGCCGAGAGCCTCGACCTCACCGCCGCCTTCACCCTGGTCCGCGACGTCACCAAGGACCTCGGACAGAAGGACGACGACTACGCGACGAGTTTCTCCGCCATCCTTGAAGCGATGGAGGGAGTCTTAGGCGAATTCCTCAGGGCTGAGGACCTGGCCGCCTCCGAACTCCAGTTCATGGCCCGCGTGGCCGGACTCCTCCGAGAGGCCAAGACCAGCAGGGAGACCTTCAACCTCCAGGCTGGCCTCCTCCTTGAATCCTTCGCCTACCGCGCGCGCGACCTCCCATGAGGCCCTTTGTCGAGCGGGCCCTTGCCAAGGCCCCGCGCATGAACGCGGACCAGCTTCGGTCCCTCCTCCGCGACCTCGCCTCCGAAAACGGCAAGCTTGAGGCGGCCCTCGACTCGATGCTCGACGGCATCGTGGTCTGCGACAGCAAGAACCTGCCTTCCATCTGGAACAAGTCAGCTGAACGCATGCTCGGCCTGTCCTCCGGCGAGGCACCGGAGCGGCCCCTCTGGTTCGGCCTCCGCGACTCCGACTTTGCTGCCTTTCTCAAGGACACCTTCGAGGGCGAAGACACGATCCTCGATCGTGAATTCGAGCTTGATGCTCCGGCGGGGCGCTCCATCCTCGTCGCCGCCAGCGTGACCCCCCTGGTTTCCAATCACCGAATCGTCGGCACCCTCATCCACCTCGAGGACATCACCGACAAGCGGCGCCGCGAAGCCCAGTTCCGCCGTGCGGAGAGCCTGGCCTCGCTCACCACCCTCGCTGCCGGCGTCGCCCACGAGATCAAGAACCCCCTGGGCTCCATCTCGATCCACATCCAGCTCCTCCAGAAAGCCCTTCGGAAGCAGTATGAAAGCCTCGGGGGGAACTGCGACGAGTCTGTCTTCGCGTCGGCGGCCGACCGCCACCTCGGAGTGGTCACCGAGGAGATCGAGCGGCTCAACAAGATCGTAGTCGACTTCCTCTTTGCCGTCCGGCCCATGGAACTCCAGCTGCGCGACACCGATCCTTCGGCCTTCCTCCGCGAGCTGGCCGACTTCATCGCGCCGGAGGCGGAACAGGCTGGCGTGGAGCTCGTCCTGGCCATTCCGGAGAACGCGCCAAGGATCCTTCTGGACACCCGCTACATGAAACAGGCGATCCTGAACCTTGCCCAGAACGCGCTGGCGGCCATGCCGGGCGGGGGAAAGCTTTCCTTCGCCCTCCTTTTCGGCGAGGACCTGATCCGCTTCATTGTCGCCGATTCGGGCCAGGGCATGGCTCCCGATGTCCTGGCCAAGATCTTCGAACCCTATTACACGACCAAGGAGACGGGGACAGGCCTCGGCCTGACCATCACCTTCAAGATCGTGCGTGAACACCGGGGAGAGATCACCGTGGACTCGCGTCCCGGGGAAGGCTCGGCCTTCACCATCTCGCTGCCCGTACCCCAACGCGAACGGAAATTCCTCCCATCCCCCGCACAGGAAGGCGACAATGCCAAAGCAAGCAATTAGTACTGACTGGGTCCCTGGCTGCAGGGGAGGTCCGCGACATGGCTGAGCGCAGCGTGATACTCGTCGCGGACGACGAGAAGAACATACGGGAGGGCCTGGCGGAGGCCCTGACCCTCGAAGGATACCGCGTGATCCAGGCGGCCGACGGTGCCGAAGCCTTGAAGCTCGTCGAGGCCGGCGATGTCGACCTGGTGATCACGGACCTCCGGATGCCGAAACTCTCAGGCGGCGAGCTCCTCAAGGCAACCGCGAGCCATCGCCCCGGCCTGCCCGTCATAGTGCTGACGGGTCACGGCACCATCGAGGATGCGGTGGCCGCCATGCGCTCGGGGGCCTTCGACTTCCTCACCAAGCCCGTCAACCTCGACCACCTTTCCCTCCTGGTCAGGCGATCCCTTGCAACCCAGGAACTGGCCCGGAAAAACCGCGAGCTGGAGGCCGAGGTCGAAGCCCAAAGGCGGACCAGCTCCATCATCGGAACCAGCTCCGAGATGCGGCGCATCTTCGAGCTCCTGAGGCGCGTCGCGCCCACCCGCGCCAATGTCCTGGTCTCTGGGGAGTCCGGGGTCGGCAAGGAACTCGTCGCCGACGCCATCCACAACCTCTCACCGCGACGGGATGGCCCCTTCATCAAGGTGCACTGCGCCGCCCTCGCGGAGTCACTTCTTGAGAGCGAACTCTTCGGCCA
>SESF01009828.1_pt1 | contig 11094 bp, 9 predicted proteins | sample 3171521 | NCBI WGS metagenome assembly SESF01 (sample SAMN10866945, study PRJNA518727) | freshwater metagenome | biome: subpolar coniferous forest; feature: holomictic lake; material: water; isolation source: holomictic Lake 227, 6 m and 8 m depth | place: Canada: near Kenora, Ontario | collected...
TCCGCTGATCAAAGGAGGACAGCATGTCCGGTTCATTGAACAAAGTTCTGCTCATCGGCAACCTCGGGCGCGATCCCGAGCTGAAATCCACCCCCTCGGGCCAGCAGGTCGCACGGTTCTCCGTGGCCACCACCGAGACGTGGAAGAACCAGGCCGGGGAGAAGCAGAGCAAGACCGAGTGGCACAACATCGTGGTCTGGGGCAAGCAGGCCGAGATCGCCGAGAAGTACCTGCGGAAAGGCAAGCAGGTGATGATCGAGGGCCGCATCCAGTATCGCGAATACACCGATCAGGCCGGCGTCAAGAAGACCGCCTGTGACATCCGCTGCGACAACTTCGTCATGCTGGGCCGCATGGATGACAGCGGTCCCCGGGACGGCGCCTACAGCCGCGGCGGCGCCCAGGAGGCCGAGGACCACGGCGCCCCCAGCCCCGCCGCCGGCGGCAGCTTCCCCGACGACGACATTCCGTTCTAGGTTGTTGTCCCGCCGATGGGTTCGGCACGGCATCAAAACGGCGCCTCTGGCGCCGTTTTGATGATTTGGACTGATCTTCTGGCGGCGAAGCCGCCTATCTCCAAACGGCGCCCGCAGGGCACCGTTTGGAGCGGGCGCGGCCGAGAACGCCCCTCGGAGAAACCGAGTCCCTGCGTTAGAATGATGGGTTCGGGAGTAACCACCATGCTTGCTGTGCAGAACGTCACCATGCGCTACGGCGCGAAGATCCTGTTCGAGGATGTCACCACCACCTTCAACCCCGGGCGACGTTATGGCCTGTCGGGTCCGAATGGGTCGGGGAAGTCCACGTTCATGAAGATCCTCTCCGGAGAGCTGGAGCAGCAGACCGGGAATGTGATCCGCCCCCGCAAGCTGGGCAATCTCCGCCAGGATCAGTTCGCCTTTGATGAATACCGGGTGATCGACACGGTGATCATGGGCAATGCGGGTCTCTGGAAGGCGCTGCAGGAGCGGGACGCCATCTACGACAAGGCCGAGATGACCGACGAAGACGGCATGCGCGTCGCCGAGCTCGAGGGTGTGGTGGCCGACGAGGATGGCTACACCGCAGAGAGTGACGCCGCCGTGCTGCTGGACGGCCTGGGCATTCCCGAGGCCCTGCACGGGCGCAAGATGGGCGAGCTGCAGGGCGGCCAGAAGGTCCGCGTGCTGCTGTCCCAGGCCCTCTTCGGCAACCCCCAGGCCCTGCTGCTGGACGAGCCCACGAACCACCTGGATCTGGACTCCATTCACTGGCTGGAGGAGTTCCTCAGCCGCTACAAGGGCACGGTGGTGGTGATCTCCCACGACCGCCACTTCCTCAACAACGTCTGCACGCACATCGCCGACATCGACTACCAGACGATCATCCAGTACACCGGCGGCTACGACGACATGGTCATGGCGAAGATCCAGGTGCGGTCCCGCATCGAGTCCGACAACGCCCAGCGCGAGAAGAAGATCGCCCAGCTGAACGAGTTCATCCAGCGCTTCGCCGCGGGCACCCGCAGCAGCCAGGTGAACAGCCGCCGCAAGGAGGTGGAGCGCCTCCAGCCCAGCGACTTGGCCCGGAGCAACATCCAGCGCCCCTTCATCAAGTTCAACCAGAACAAGCCCGGCGGCCGCTATGCCCTGGAGTTCGAGGGCGTGAAGAAGGGTTACGACACCGACAAGGACGGCACCGGCGGCCGCCACGAGGTCATCAAGGGCTTCTCGGCCATGGTGCAGCGGGGCGAGAAGGTGGCCCTCATGGGCCGCAACGGCATCGGCAAGACCACCCTGCTGAATGCCCTGCTGGCCAACGCGCCGCAGGTCACCGAGCTGGGTCTGAAGCTGGACGGCGGCGAGGTGAAGTGGGGGCACGAGGCCAACGTGGGCTACTTCTCCCAGGACTTCGCTGAGAGCATCCCCAAGGGCTACGAGCTGGTCACCTGGCTGCACCAGTTCGACCCCGAGGCCACCAAGGAGCAGATCCGCGGCATCATGGGCCAGATGCTCTTCCGGGGTGAAGAGGGCAACAAGATGACGGACGTGCTCAGCGGCGGCGAGTCCTGCCGTCTGCTGTTCTGCAAGCTCATGCTGCAGAAGCCCAACATCCTGGTGCTGGACGAGCCCACCAACCACCTGGACCTGGAGGCGGTCATCGCCCTGAATGACGCCCTCCAGCGCTATGAGGGCACCATCCTCTTCGTGACCCACGACGAGGACATCATCGACGAAGTGGCCACCCGCATCTGGCACCTTACGGACGACGGCATCGAGGACTTCCAGGGGACCTACGCTGAGTACGGGGCTCCCACGGGGCACTAGGGCTGCTCCGAAATCGCTTTGTGATTTCGGAGATGAAAAAAGGCTAGTCGGGGGTGGCGGCGAGCAACATTCGCAGGACTTCCTCGGCCACTTTTAGTCCCACGATGGCGGGCATGTAGGAGATCGTTCCCACGGGGCGCCGGACTCGGCCGGGGCCGCGGTGCGGCTCGATGTCCACGGGGTTGGCGGGGCGCTTGTTGTCGGCGGGCTCCAGGGAGTAGATGCAGCGGATGCCTTCGGTGATGCCGGCTTTGCGCAGTTCTTTGCGCACCCGGGCGGCCAGGGGGCAGAGCCGGGTCTCGCTGATGTCGCCGGTCCGGAGCAGGCTGCTGTCCAGGCGGCCCCCGGCGCCCATGGCGGAGATCAGGGGGATACCCTGCTGGTGGGCCGTGACCATGAGCGCCACCTTGCAGGTCATGGAGTCGATGGCGTCGATGGCTACATCGGGGCGGGGCTCCAGCAGCGTCGGCAGCGTGTCCGTGTGGATGAAGGTGACCAGGGCCTCCACGTCGCAGTCGGGGTTGATGTCGCGCACCCGGGCTGCGGCCACCTCGGCCTTGGGTTGGCCCAGGGTGGAGCGCAGCGCGTAGAGCTGGCGGTTGAGGTTGCTGGGGCCGACGCCGTCGTGGTCCACCAGGCGCAGGTGCCCCACGCCGGCCCGCGCCAGGGCCTCCACGGCGAAGGAGCCCACGCCCCCCAGCCCGAACACGGTCACGTGCGCCTGGCGCAGCCGGTCCAGCGCCGCTTCGCCGAGCAGCAGCTCACTGCGGGAATACCACCTCATGCCAGCCACTCCTTGAAGCACTGCCGCCCATTCTCCCAGGTCTGGGCCGCGAGGAGCACCGGCTCGACTCCGCGCAGGGCGGCGGCGGCTTCGAGCACCTGCCGCAGCTCGGCCGTACCGTCGCTCTCCAGCAGCAGGCGGTTCGACGCCACGGCGCGCAGTGCCTCCCGCAGCTTTGGTCGATTCGGCGCCAGCAGATCCCCAGAGAAAGACAGGTAGACGCCCAGGCCCTGCAGCACCATGGAGGTCTCCGGGCTGCCGGAGTACGCATGGATCAGGGCCCCCGCGGTTGGCACGCCTTCCTCCCGCAGGAGCTCCAGGAGGCGTCCCCAGGCCTGGACCGCATGGATGGCCACAGGTCGGCCCAGGGTGTGGGCAAGGCGCAGCTGAGTCCGGAAGGCCGTCTCCTGCGCGGTCCGGTCCGCAGCCTGCCGGCTGAAGTCCAGGCCGCACTCGCCGACGCCTGCGCGATGGGCCCGCAGCAGCGCTTCCAGGCGCAGGTCCCACCTGGGTGCCGCCTCCGCCACGAACCAGGGGTGCAGGCCCAGCATGGGGATGACCTTCGCGCAGCCCGCCGCATGGGCCAGCACCGCCGCCCAGTCGGATTCGCAGGTCCCGCAGACCACGCGCCAGTGGTCCGGCTCGGGCCTTCCCGGTCGGGGCAGGTGGCTGTGGGCGTCGAAGAGGGGGGGCATGGGGCGAGTCCTCTTCCAGAGTGCCCGAGGCCAGCCTGGTGGTCCCGGCGGGAATTGAACCCACGACCTACCGCTTAGGAGGCGGTCGCTCTATCCGCTGAGCTACGGGACCTGCAGGCTGCAGCGCTCATTCTAGCGTGTTATCGGAGCCGCCGCGGGGGGCGGCACCGGTGGGGTCGGGAGCAGGAGCTTGCGCCCACCCCAGGCCAGCCCCCCCGCTAGCAGCAGCCAGCCAATGGGGGAGCGGGCGGCGATGCGCAGGTCCTGCCAGGAGGGCAGGGCCGCGAAGACCAGGTTGGCCAGGAGGAAGACCATGCCCGCCTCGGGCCAGCCGAATTCGGGGCTCGCCCCCAGCCGCCAGAGGAAGAGGCCATAGGCCAGGGGCAGCAGCAGCAGGGGGGCGAGGCCGATGAAGAAGGCGTTGTACCAGCGCAGGTTGCCCAGGGCCACGGAGCCGAGCACGTAGCCGCGCCCCTCCCGGCGCGGGAGCACGGTGAAGCGGAGGGGCTGGCCGTTGAGGGCGGTGCCCACCAGCCAGTGGCAGAGCTCGTGGCAGAAGGTCCCCGGCAGGGCCAGCAGCGAGACCAGCCAGAAGGAGCGCCTGGCCTGGTTCAGCAGCCAGAGCATGCCGGCCATGGCCGCGAGGTAGCCCAGCGCGACGTTGCGGCTGCCTCCCCCGAGTCCCCAGAGATGCTCCATCGGCGTACGGCCTCCTGGCTCCATTGGAGCATTCCCGCCGCTCTCCCTGCACCTAAAGGGACCCGTTCTTGCGATGATGGGGTTCCCCCCCGAGGTACCCATGTCCCGCGCGCAGCTCAAAGATGAAGTCTTCATGAACATGGCGCTCGAGCTGAGCCGCCTCGGCACCTGCTGTCGCCTGCAGGTGGGCTCGGTGCTGCTGCGGGCCGATGGCGGCATTGCCGCGGCGGGCTTCAACGGCGCCCTGCCGGGGATGGCCCATTGCACGCCAGACACCTGTAAGCCCGGCCAGCGCTGCCTGCACACCAGCCACGCCGAGGAGAACGCCTTGGGCTTCTGCGACGGCCCTGTGGCCACGGCCTACGTCACCCACGAGCCTTGCCTCATCTGCTGCCGAGCCCTGGTGCGGCGCGGCGTGCGGCGGGTGGTGTTCCGCCACCCCTACACCAGCATCGCCGAGCAGGAGCGGGCCGAGCGTCAGCACATCCTCGAGCACTTCGCCGTGGCCTGGGAACAGCTAGGTTGAGGTCGGGCCCCGGCGGCGCATACTGCACCACGTCCCGCTTCCTGGAGTGACCCAGTTGCCCGCTGAATCCATCCATCTGCAGGTGAATGGCCGCGTGCTCGAGGCACGGTCGGGGACCTCGCTGCTGGCCCTCTGCCAGCGTGAGGGCATCCCCATCCCGACCCTGTGCTCGGACCCCCGCCTGAAGCCCGCCTCCACCTGCCGGCTCTGCGAGGTGGAGGTGCTCGGCGAGGAGCGGCCGCTCTGTGCCTGCGCCACGGAGGTGCGGGAGGGCATGGACGTGCAGACCCACACACCCGCCCTGGAGGCCTTTCGGCGCACCATGCTGGAGGGCTACGCGGCCCACATCCCTGCCGAAGACCCCGCGCGGCTGGAGGGCAAGCCCTTCCAGGCGCTGCTCGAGACCTATGGAGTCACCCCCGGCGGCACACGCCGGCCGGAGCGCCGACTGGCCGAGCACCCCTACCTCGACGTGGACCTGTCCTGGTGCGTGACCTGCGGGCGTTGCGTCCGGGTCTGCCAGGAGCTCCAGGGGCAGGACATCTGGACCATGGCGGGTCGCGGCATGGAGGTCCGGCCCGTGCCCCAGCTCGCCGCCGGGCTGGCGGACAGCGGCTGCGTCAGCTGCGGTGCCTGCGCAGACGCCTGCCCCACGGGCGCCATCGAAGATGTCACGCGGCTGGCTCACGGCCTGCCCGAGCGCTGGGTGCGGACCACCTGTCCTTACTGCGGCACTGGCTGCGAGCTGGACCTGGGCGTAAAGGCCGGGCGCATCACCGAGGCCCGGCCGGTGCTTGAGGCGCCCGTGAGCCGAGGCCACCTCTGCGTGAAGGGGCGCTACGGGTTTGGCTTCAACGACGCGTCGGACCGCATCACCTCGCCCTTGGTCCGCCGGGACGGTGCCTGGGTGGAGGTCTCCTGGGAGGAGGCCCTGGACGCAGCCGCGGCGGCCCTGCGGCGGGCCGAGGGGCAGGCCGGGGTGCTGGCCTCCAGCCGCGCCACCAATGAGGAGAACTACCTCGCGCAGAAGTTCGCCCGGCTGGGCCTGCGCAGCAATAACATCGACTGCTGCGCCCGGGTCTGCCACGCCCCCAGCGCCGCGGGCCTTGGCGAGGTCTTCGGCACCGGCGCCGCCACCAACTGCTTCGCTGACGTGGAGGAGGCGGGGTTGTTCCTGGTGGTGGGCGCCAACCCCACCGAGAACCACCCCATCGTCGGCGCGCGGATCCGCCAGCGGGCTCGGGCAGGCGTGCCGCTCATCGTGGTGGACCCCCGGCGGACGGAGCTGGCCGCCCTGGCCACGGTGCACCTCGCGCTGCATCCCGGCACGAACCTGCCCCTCCTGCTGGCGATGGCCCGCGTCATCCTGCGCGAGGGCCTCTCGCACACGGCCTTTCTGCAGGCTCGCACTGAAGGGTTGGCCGCCTTCGCCGCTTCGGTGGAGGAGTGGACCCCGGAGCGCGCTGCTGGCGTCTGCGGCGTCTCGGCCGAGGACATCCGGCACGCGGCGCGGCTCTACGCCACCAGCCGGCCCGCCATGTGCCTGCACGGCCTCGGCGTCACGGAGCATATCCAGGGCACGGACACGGTGGCGCTGCTGGCCCAGCTGGCCCTGCTCACGGGCAACGTGGGCATCCCCGGCGCGGGGGTGAATCCCTTGCGCGGCCAGAACAACGTCCAGGGCAGCGCGCAGATGGGCTGCGAGCCGTCCCGTCTCACGGGCTACCAGAAGCTGGCCGCGGCCCAGGGCACACATGAGTCGGTCTGGGGCGCGGCGCTGCCCACAGCGCCTGGCCTCACGGCCATGGGCATGGTGGACGCTGCCGGTGAGGGCCGCCTGAAGGCGCTGCTGCTGATCGGCTATGACCTCCTGCTGAGCCACCCGGACACGGAGACCACCGCGGCCTGCCTCAATGCCCTTGACGACCTCATCGTGGTGGACCTCTTCCTGACGGAGACCGCCAAGGCTTTCGGCACGGTCTTTCTGCCCGCCGCCAGCGCCTTCGAGAAGGAAGGCACCTTCATGAACAGCGAGCGCCGCGTGCAGCGGGTGCGCCAGGCGCTGCCACCCAAGGGCCAGAGCCGCACGGACCTGGCCATCCTCTGCGACCTGGCGGCGTGCCTGGGGGCCGGGGCGCACTTCCGGTTTGAGGACGCTGCGGCGGTGTGGGACGAGGCGCGGCGCACCTGGCCCGCCATCGCCGGCATCAGCCACGCGCGACTGGACCGGGAAGGGGGCCTCCAGTGGCCCTGCCCCACCGAGGACCACCCGGGCACGCCCCGGCTGCACGGCGGCGCCTTCGCCGGCGGGGGACCTGCGCGGTTTCGCCCCATCGTTTGGACGCCCAGCGCCGAGGTGCCGGACAAGGCCTTCCCCTTCCTGCTGAACACGGGCCGCAGCCTCTTCCACTTCAACGCCGCCACCATGACGCGGGGCACCCGCAATCGCAGCCTGTCCCCGGACGACTGCCTGGACCTGCATCCCGAGGACGCCCGGGTTCTGGGTGTGGCGAGCGGCGACGCGGTGCGGGTGCGGAGCCGCCACGGCGCCTTCACGCTCCGCGCCCGCCTGACCACGGAGGTGCGGCCGGGCGAGCTCTTCGCCACCTTCCATGCGGTGGAGGCCTGGGTGAACCGTGCGACGGGGCCGGGCCGGGACACCGTGACCGGCACCCCGGAGTACAAGGTCACCGCCGTATCCCTAGAGAGAGCCTAGATTCCCCCCAGCTCCCAGGCGGCGCCGGGATCGACATCGATGGCTACCTCGGTGCCGTCATCGAGGATCAGCATGGGCGGGTCCCCGGGCCGCAGATCGACGATGGTGCGCCCCAGCAGGCGCTCCCGGCGGCCGTGGTGCCAGGGGATGCCCACGGGGTAGGTGCGGCGGTAGGCGTCCAGGGGCTCCTCCAGTCGGTGGCAGAGGTGCGTCAGGGCCGCCTGGAGGCCCTCGTCGAAGCCCTGGGGAGGCTCGGGATCCAGGCCGGCGGCGGCCAGGAACACCTCGCCGGGGGCCCGGCTTCCGGTCTCCACTATGGCCCAGTGCCGGGGCCGGTGCCCTGCGGGGGACTCGCCCTGGAGGACCACGGGGCGGTCGTGGTGGATGCCGAGCCAGAGGGAGACCAGACCGCAGGGGCCGGTGTCCCCGGCCTCCAGGGCCGGCCGGGCGTCATCGTGGAAGACCACGGCCCGCAGGGGCAGCCACTCGAAGCCCTCGGCCACCTTGGCGCCCACCGGACCCGGGAGCTTCCGGTGCAGCTCCGCCACGGCCTCGGCAAAGGTCTCCCGGAGGCCCGCGAGGCTGAGGACGCCATCCGGGAGGCCCAGCGCATTCAGGGACAGGGGGGGCTCATGCCAGTCCACCGCCATGGCTGGCACCAGCTGCTGGAACAGGATGAGCGCGGGATCCCAGTCCCAGTGCCGGGAGGGCTCGTAGCCGAGTTCGCGGCACAGGTCGAACCAAGCGCGGGCCGGTGTTGCCAAGCCCGGCTGGTAGATAGACCGGCCGTCGAGGAAGATCTCGCTGCCTGGCCCCTGGGGGGTCTCCCGGCGGAGGAGACCCACCTCATGCCGACCCAGCGTGGCCAGGGTCATCTCGTGGAAAGGATGGTCCTCCTGCCGGAGCACCTTGAGTGGTGCGCCTAGAATCCAGCCCTCCAGAGTCATGCCCGGTCTCCCCATGAAGGAAACCTCGGGCATCTCTCCCCGGGCGTCAATGGCCTGAACTGGGGTAGGTTGCTCGACGTTAGTCCACCCGCTGGAGATTTATGCCTGGGTAGTAGTGCTGGAGGATCTGCTTGAACGGGGTGCCCTCCAGGGCCATGCCATAGGCGCCGGTTTGGCACATGCCCAGGCCATGCCCCCAGCCCCGTCCGTAGAAGATCCAGCGGCGCCTGGCCCCTTGACCCACGGTGAGCCAGCGGAAGACGTTGTCCTTGAGGCCCAGCAGGCCCCGGATGTGCATGCCCCGCACCCGGTGGGAGGCGCCCCGGGTGTCCACCAGGGTCAGGTCCAGCACCCGGCCCTCATCGTTGTAGTCGGCTTTGAGCTCACGAATCCCAGAGACCTTGATCCGCCGGCTCACATTGGCGAGCAGCTCCGACTCGCTGTATTCCACGCGCCAGTGGGCCGTGGGGTTGTAGCGGTCCCAGGCGGCGCCATCGGGGTCCAGGCGGCGCACCAGCACCTGGGCGGGGCCCGCCTCGCCGGGGATCCACTTGAGCCGGTCACCCACTTGGATGTCGGCCTTGGGCAGCAGGCGGAGGTGGCCGTCCGGTCCCTCCTCCGCCAGGAGCACCGTCGGGGCCAGCGGCAGGGGTTCTGGTCCCCCACGCTTGCGCCGGACCTGCCCGTCCAGCAACAGGGATCCCTCGCTGGGGGTGAAGGGCTCCAGCTCCAGCCAGAGGCGCCCCAGGACCTGGAGGGCCTGGCGCAGGGAGATGGGTTCCTCGGCGGCCCAGGCGGCGGCGGGCACCACGCCCCGCCGGGTCAGGAAGGCCGCCAGCAGGCGGTCCTGGGGAAGATTCACTGGCAGGAAGTAGGCCGCGTCCTGGGGCCGCTCCTGGCCCTCCACCAGCCGCTGGAAGCCGAAGGCCCGGGCCAGGGCCAGGAAGAGGTGTCCCTGCCCTGCGAGAGGGCTGGGGTCCAGGGCCAGCCGCTGCTGGAGCAGCCGCACGGGCTGGGCGAGCTCAGCCAGGGTGGCGGGCCGGGCCAGCCGCTCCCCGGCCAGCCACTCCGGGGGCAGCCCCGCAGAGGCCAGGCGCAACAGTTCCCAGGTAAGCCAGGGCTGCTGGATTTCCGGGGTGATGGGGAGGCCCGAGGTGAAGGGCAGGGTCAGGGGCCGCTCGGGGTAGCAGGAGGCCGCCCGGAGGTAGGGGGCGTTGCCGCCGAAGACGTGGGCCACGTCGGTGGTGTGGCCGCCGCAGTTGGCCATGAAGAGGGCCTGGATGGGCTTGCCGCCATAGGTGGCGAACAGCCCTTCGGTCTCCTGGATGGCGCGGTCCGTGAGGGCCTGCTCGCCATCCCGGCCGCCATAGACTTGGTCGGAGACGGTGTCGCCCATGTCGAAGCCGTCCGCGGCCCGCTTGCCGCGGTTGGCCACGGCATAGGTCCGGGCTGCCACGGCCTGGGCCTTGAGGGCCTCCAGGGCCGGGAACTCCCAGGCGCCCATCTCCTTGGGCACCACGCCGCGCAGGTAGGTCTCCAGGTCCAGGGTGTTCACCACGGTCAGGCGCCCCTGGGCGTTCGGCAGGATCTCCATCTTGCCCCGGTAGCGGCCCTTGCCCTGAAGGCTGGTCAGCTCGCCGGCGGGCTTCAACCAGACGCCTGCCTGGGGCAGCGGCCGGCGCTCGTAGCGGTCCGTGATGGCATACAGGGCGCGACCCTTCCGGGGCGAGCCGGGGCGCTGCTCCGAGGCCACCCACAGCTCGTCGAAGCCCAGGTCCTGCAGCTTCTGCAGTACCGGCTCGGCCTCCCGCACCTCGGGGAAGTGCCCCGTGACCACGCGCCAAGTCTCGGCATCCGGAACCTTGACCTGGTCGGGTGCCTCGCCCAGGCTCCTCAGGCGCTTCATCAGGGCCTGGGCCTCGGAGGCATCGAGAGGGCGGCCCACCTGGATTCGGTATTCGGTGGTGGCATCGGAGACACCCCGGCTGTCCCACCAGATGCGCAGTTTCTCCTCTGGCGCCAGGCTGAACAGGCGCTTCCCGGCCCGGTCACAGACCTGACCGCCCCCTTCCAGGGACACGATCCACTCGACCGCCTGGGTGTCGAGCCCGATGCGCAGCGGCGGCTGGGCCGCGCTCAGGGGCGAGAGGGACAGGACCAGGGCGGGAACGAGGAGGGCCTTCATGGGCGGAATTGTCCCACGAAACGGGCGAGGGCCTGCCAGCGGCGGGCCCGCAGGAACTCCGCGCCGAGCAGCTCCCCCCCCGGGCCCCGGCGGTGCGCGAGCAGGGCGAGGCAAGCCTGGTCCGCGGGACGGAAGAAGAGGGCGGGGCCTGTGTAGCCCAGGTGGTACCACCAGCCCGAGGGCAGTCCGGGCTCGGGTGCTGTCGGGGGCGCGGTGGGAGCCGTGGCCTCGGTGGG
>SESF01019914.1_pt1 | contig 11088 bp, 12 predicted proteins | sample 3171521 | NCBI WGS metagenome assembly SESF01 (sample SAMN10866945, study PRJNA518727) | freshwater metagenome | biome: subpolar coniferous forest; feature: holomictic lake; material: water; isolation source: holomictic Lake 227, 6 m and 8 m depth | place: Canada: near Kenora, Ontario | collected...
ACTGACATGGGCAGCCAAGCCGAATTTCACCAGCTCATGCTGGAAAGAATGCAAATGCTTGAGGAGGCCCTTCGCCGGGCAATCTCGGGCGTTGCTACCCAAGACGACTGGGAAACGATCTGCACAGAGTGCGGTGTGTCCAGAGCGTCTATTTTTAAAACTGAACCTAGGAGCGACAAATGAGTTTGACAGCGAAAGACAGCGGCGGCGGAAGCTTTACCCCCGTAGCACCCGGAATGCACCTTGCACGGTGCTACCGAATTGTGGACCTCGGCACACAAAAATCCGAGTACAAAGGGCAGGTCAAGCACCTTCAAAAGGTGATGATCCAGTTTGAGGTCCACGGCGAAGACGACAACGGCAACGCGCTGGTGACAGCCAAGGGCGAGCCAATGTCAATCAGCAAGAACTTCACCTTGTCGTTGTCTGAGAAGGCCACACTGCGCATTGACTTGCAAGCTTGGCGTGGCCGCGATTTCACTGCCGACGAGCTGCGTGGCTTTGAGCTGAAGAACGTGTTGGGTGCGTGGGCCATGATCACTGCGGCCAAGTCAATTGGCAACAACGGCAAAGACTACACCAACATTGTCTCGATCAACCCGGTCCCCGTAGCGATCAAGAAGGCTGGTTTACCTGAAGGCTTCAACAAATTGGCCATGTTTGTGATTGAAAACCCCGACATGGAATTGTTCGAGACGTTTGGCAACGGCCTGAAAGAAAAGATCCAAGGCTCACCAGAGTGGCGTGCCCGCAATGGTGGCCAAGAGCAGCAGCCTGCCAGAAAGCCAACCAATACAGGTTCTGGCTTTGATGACATGGATGATGATATTCCGTTCTAACCGAAAGGCAACTGGCATGCACATCGAACCACGCAAGCTGGCGCGACTTGAAGACCCAAGCACCTCAAAGAAGGCTGCACTTCGAGTCGATGAATTCGCTGGCAATATTTGCTCAAAAATTTACCAAGAACTCAAAAAAGGCGACGGCACTTTTGAGCAGCTTGCAGCCCGGCTTGGGTTGCGTCCGGATCAAATCTGGCGACGGCTCCCTGACCTGCAAAAAGCAGGGTATGCGGAACCTACGGAGAAAGAAATCGTTGGCCAAGCAGGCCGTAGTCAAAGAGTTTGGAGGGCCATATGAGCCAACCGTCAATTTTGCAGATGTCAAATATTCAAGAAGTGGTGCTCAAACGCGCTGTAGCGATGCTGGAGGGCCTGAAATGCTCTTATGCAATCATTGACCCTCTGGGTAACAAACACGGCCTTCTGGCCGTCAAGGAACCCACTGTGCGCAGCAGTGTCCGTAAACATCCGCACGGGGAACGGGCAAACTACATCCGCACCTACATGTCGGCAATGATGGTTGGCAACGTGGTCGAGGTTCCGTTTGGCAAATTTGACGCACTTGATTTGCAGTCATCTTCGTCCGCTGCCGCGCACAAGATGTGGGGCAAAGGCTCAATAACTACAACGATTAACCGCACCAATGGTGTTCTTGAAATCATGAGGATTCTTTAATGAGTGACTTACTACCGATTGCAATCGTCGCGTGGATATTTGCCGCGTGGATCACACACATTGTTGTGTGCCTTCAGACAGCCGCGTGGGGTTTCCTCGTTGCTGGAGCCATACTGTTTCCCATTGCTTGGGTCCACGGTACTGGCATTTGGTTTGGGTGGTTCTGATGAGCTGGCTTGAACGTCTCAAAGACCACATGGCAAAAATGCCCCCACCCGCGCCAAAGCCCGAGCTACAGCCCGAGCCTCAAAAGCTCGTGCCTCGGACCATATCAACGACGCAACTGAGCGAAATTGCAGGCATCCACCTGCCGTCTCAAATGCTGAAGAGCTTGGGCATTCAACCTTTTGCCCAAACCAAAACTGGATTTTTTTGGGCAGTCGAGGATGTCCCAATCATTCTTTTGAAGCTGTCCAAATATTTCAGCGACAAAGCAAAAGAGGAGTTGAACAAATCATGAACGACGACTTTGAAGAACTTCCAAAGATGGCCGGGTGGCATGAAACCAAGATTACTGTGCCTGAAGGCCAATTGCAAATTGCCAACTTCAAGCCCAATTACAACATCACCTTTCACAACAACCACGACACCAGCGGCCTTGGCCAAAAGGTTGGCAGCTTTGACTTCAACGGCCCGGAGCTTGTTTTTGAAGGTAACGCCGCCGAGTCCGCCAAGGTGTTTATTGACTGGGCATCACGCGCTTTTGATGGCCGCTTGCAAGAAGAGCGGGCCAAGGAACTGGAGGCTTGCTGTAACCTGCTTGAGGGCATGCACGCGGCCACCGACGGCAACCACAACTATTACCTGCACGCGGCCAATGAGCTGCGAAAACTACGAAAAGGCAATACATGACCATCACAGCAAAAGAACCACGCGCCAGCGAATCAAATCACTGGTACACCCGCGACGGCGTGCCACGCTACACAGTGATCGGCAAGAACGGCAAGGAGCGCAACACCACGTTGCGCGACGCCCGCACCGAGAACCTTGTGCCCAGCGTCACCACGGTCCTGAACGTGATGGCCAAGCCTGCGCTCATCCAGTGGCTGCAAAAGCAGGTGCTGCTGGCCGCGCTCACGCTGCCCCGCATACAGGGTGAGCCAGAGGAGGAGTACATCGAGCGCATCATGAGCGACAGCAAGGAGCAGGGTCGATCCGCAGCAGATGCTGGCACTGACATCCACGCATCAATCCAAGGCTTTTACGAGGGTGAGGTGGTCACGCGCCACGAGGCCCACGTCAAGGGCACTGTGGCCGCTCTGGACACTGCCTTTGGCCAGCAGCCGTGGATTGCCGAGCGGGCCTTTGGCCACAGCCACGGCTTTGGTGGCAAGTGCGACCTGCACAGCGTTGTTGGTGACGGCATCGTGGCCGACGTGAAGACCAAGGAATTCACGGACGGCAACAAGGTCGATGCGTATGATGACCACCTCATGCAGTTGGCTGCGTACCGCGTGGGCCTTGGCATCCCCAAAGCTCGTTGCGCCAACGTGTTTGTCTCGCGCAGCGTGCCGGGCCTTGTGGTCGTGAAGGAATGGTCCCAAGAGGACCTTGCTCGCGGCTGGGAGATGTTTTGTTCGCTGCTTAAATTTTGGCAACTCAAGAACCAACACTCATGAAACCTATCAACGCATTTGAAACCTCAGACGGAAAATTGTTTGTCACAGAACAGGAGGCCGAAAAGCACGAATTGTTCTTGGCCAAAAGAGACGTTGTTGAGGATTTTTTGGAAAGCGAATTGAACCCCTACACGGGCCACGCACATAAATCGATGGCCCGCATCACCATCATTAACTGGGAACTTTGGAAGGTAACAAATGAAATCACACCTGAGTGAAGAGCTGGTCAAGCAAGTCTTTTTCTACAGCGACGAGAAGCGGCCAGATCCGCTGATCGCCGACGAAGTCGACATCTTGCAATTTGCACAAAAGCTTGAGGCAGTGCTGCGCCCATTGATCACGGCCGAGGAGCACAAGCGCTGTGTCACGATCGTGGCCCACATGAACCGCGAAGTGGCCAACAAGCTGCAACGGCAGTACCCTTAAAAAAGCCCCCATCCCGCGAAGGATGGGGGATTAAAAATGCCGCTGGCAACTGGCAAAGCCACGGCAACTCAAGCGGGGAGGGCCGCTTGAATTAGGGGGCGGGCGGGACGGCTGCTGGAGAGTTGCCGAGCAAGCCCTCCATTTTTTGTCTGGCCCAGTCGGGGTTGTCCCGGTACAAATCAATAGCGGTTGCGCCAAGGCTCAGTGGAATACCAAGGGGCGCAGTCACCGGAATCATCGACAGGCCGCCACCAATCGCGCTGGCCGCCTTCAATCCCATCTTCGTGTAGTCGCGCTGGTCCGCAGGCTTGTCAAACTCGTGCGCCATCTCGGACAGGTCCAGCCCGGCGGACAGGCCAGCCAGCGGCGGCAGGGCGTATTTGCCGATCGTCTTGGCCGCCGTGGTGACGGGCTGCATCATGCCCTTGAACATGTTGGTCACGGCATCCAGCCCGGAGGCCGCTTTTGGGGCCACAGGGGCCGTCGAAACGGGCTGCCTAGGGGGTAGCTGCGACAACCCTCCCGGCTGGCCTTGTGGAAGCTCTGGCGTGGGCGCAATCGTGGGCTTGTAGGCGTAGGACTGGCGGGGGCCGCTGCCAGCACCTTGGTCAAGCGTCAGCAAACCGCCGTAGCGTGGATTCTCGACGTACTTCTCGCCGGGGAACAGGCTCTGGACCTTGTTCATGCCCTCGCGGCGTGCCGTGCTCAGGTCATGAACGCCGCCAGCCTGCTTGGTGGTGTCCAGCGCCCTCCCGGCTTCAATGTCAGTCAACCCGGCGGCTTTGCCGTAGTTGTAGACCTGAGCGCCAGTCTGGCCCTGAGCCATACGGCCAGCGTCGGCTGGACCCATGGGGACCTGCAGGCTGCCAGCGGCGGGCGGTTGGCCCTGAAACATGATGCTGCTGCCCAGCGGGGGCTTGGGAGCACCGGGGGCGGCGGGTGCAGCGCCGGGAGGTATGGCGGCAGCGGCTGAGGCTGCGGCACGTTGCTGTGCAGCGATGCGGGCCGTCTCCTCAGCGCCTGCTCGGCTGGCCGCCATGCTTGTGCGTGCGTTGGACACGCCCTTGACACCAGACGCGGCAGTGCCAACACCAGCGCCCATAGCGCCACCAAGGAAGCGCTCGCCAGCGCTTGCACCAGACTTGTCCTCGGTCGGGGGCGGGGGTGGCGGTGCGTTCACCGTGACCATGTCACCCTCATCCTCTTTTGCTGCCCCATCAAAAGCGCCGTAGCCTTTCATGGCCTTGACGTAATTTTCTGTGACTTTAGGCAGCTCGCCACCAGAAAAGAATGCGCTGTCAGTGCCAGCGTTGTACCCAACCGTGGCCAATTTTGGATCGCCATTAAATGCGTCAAGGTTTTGTTTTAGATACTTCAGCCCGGCTTCGATATTTTTATTTGGGTCACTCAAATCTTTATTTGTGTAGCCCATGCCCTTGCCAGTTTTTGGCATGACTTGCATGATTCCAAATTCACCAGAAGTACCCCTCGGCGCGTTTGGATTTAGACGACTCTCGTGGTACGCAATTGCAATGGCCAAATTTGGTGGCACACCCATCTCTTTGGCTTTGGTTGCAATTATGTCGGCGTACTTGAGTTGACTTTCGTCCAACTCGTCAATGAAAGATAGTTTGGCCATTTTCAACTCCTCATTTCAATTTTTCTTCAAGGCGTTTTTTGGCATCTTCTAAATTTTTCCCACCTTTGGCTGACCCGGCGGCAGGCGCAAGCACCTTGCTGCCAGAAGAAAGCTCTGCAAGATCCTCGTTGTACTTGTCGCGCATCTCGTTGTAGCGATCGGAATCCAAGAACTCGTCGGCGGTCATCTTTGAGTCTTTGAACGCCTTGGCAACACGGCGATCGAACTGCGCACGGCGGGTCATCAAGTCAGCCTTCATGCGGATGGTCTCTGGCGTGTCTTGTCCGGTGATGCCAGCATTGGCCATCAAGCGCTGCTCAAAGTCAGACACAGCGCCCTTCATGTACTTAGACTGCTGCAGCTGCATCTGTGTTGCGTACATCAAGAACGTGCGGTACTTGGCCTGATCTGCTGGTGGCAGCTCTGCGTTGCGCATGACATCTTCGATGGCCTTCGTGCCAACCGTAAAGCCCGGCAACCCAATGCCGTCGCGCACCAGCGTTGCAATACCTGAAGAGATTTTGCTGTTGTTGAGAATACCGAACATTGCCTTGGCGTTTGGGTCCGATGCAAATTTGCGGAACACGTTGGCCGTGGTGATGGTCTCGTCGGCGTCTTTTTTGCGCTGATTGAAGTCTTTGCGAGACTCAACTTCCATAGCAACGTCAGCCTTTTGCAGTTCCTTTTTCTTTTCCATCTCAAGCTCAAGCTCTTGCTGTGACTTGAGTCGGGCAGGCTCGCCGGGCTTGCCTTCTTCAGCGCCAGCCTTGCGCGGCCCATTGACAACGCGCTTGGCCAGATCGTGGTAGGCGGGGTCGTCGTTGGCGGCCAGCATGCTGAGTCTGGCCGCAGTGCGTGCGTCCACCTTGTGCGTGCCGGGGTATCCATAGAGCTGGACCTCTTCGGTCTTGCCTGTGGGGTACTGGTAAAACTTGCCAGTGGCCAAGTCAAGCACGCCACCCTCTTTGTCGCGGTAGCGCTTTTGCTCGATCTCTTGGCCTTCTTTGATCAAATCGCCGGGCGACTTGGTCTTGTCAAAACGGTTTAGTTTGACGTAGTCTCGCCCCGTCATAAAGTTAGGGTTTGGCGGCGCAACCTGAATGCCGTCGATGCCCTCGTAGCCGGGCGGCTTGTTGGCCTCCATAGCCGTCAGTGCGCCTTGGGGTGAGCCAATAACCGTGGCCTTCACGGGACCCGGCGCAGGCGCGGGCGCAGGAGCTGGAACGGGTGCGGGTGCTGGAACCGGGGCGGGTGCTGGGGCGGGTGCTTGTGACAGCGGTCCAGCCACGGGCCGGGCCACTGGCGGTGGGGCAACGGGCGCAGGAGGCTGCGGAGCTCCAGACAAAGGGCCAGCCTGCGGACCAGCAATTGGGGCCGCCTGTGGACCTGACAGAGGGCCTACAGCGGGCGCGGGAGCGGATGTTGGCGCTGTAGGGTTGAGGTATTGGTTTAAAGCTGTGTCTCTTGACTTTAAGCGCTGAAGCTCAAGCCCTTGACCAGCCACTGCAAACTTTTGCTGGGCAAGGTCCTGCTCTTCTTTGGCCGCAGCAGCTTCGGCCGGGCCAACTTTGGCGGCCACGTTGCCAAGGGACTCACCAAAGCCGCCCGTTTGCGTAGGGGCCAGAAAGCCTTGCGCCATGGCCAGCATGGTGGGGTCAAAGAACCTGTTCTTGCGGTTGTCCAGAGAATCGGTGAGCTTTGCCAATGCCTCTTGATAGCGCCGATTGGCCTCGAGCGTTTCCGTATCTTCGCCGGGCAAATAACTTGCTGTTGGGGCTTTTGCTTCTGCCATCTTAATCTCCAGTCACAGGAACTACGTTGCCGCTTGAGTCGTAATATTGGCCAGTGGCCGTATCCCAATAGACACCAACGCCGTTCTCATTTGCGCCAGCAAATTCGCTTGGGTCAACTTTGTAGCCGCCAAACAAATTTGTGTTGCCGCTGCCAAGACCTTTGAGGTAATCGATGAGGCCAGCTCCTGCGCCAGCAACGGTCTGCATGCCCTTGCCGCCAGCGGTGCTGCCCAGCATTGACAGCACACCCATGATGTTGGCCAAGTCTGAGGTTTGATACGAGCCAGCCTTTGGACCCACAAACGTCGAGGTTTGGCCACCCGGCACGGTGTATCCGCGCATGAGGCCAGAGGCGGTCGTTGCGGTCTTGAGCGGGGCGTCCAGCAGGCTCTGCTGGTAGGCTTGACGTTCTGCGCCAGCCTTGGTCAAAGCACCAGCGCCCGTCAGTGCTTGGTTCTGCTCAATGTCCGATAGCTTGCCCTGAGTGCCAGCGGTCTGGTTCAGCAGCGAAGCCTCGTCCAGAGCGCCCTTCAGGGCCTGTGTATAACCTTGGGATAACGCGCCGTACTGCTGGCCAGTCAGGGCGGCCTGAGTGTCGGCCATAGACTGCCCAAGGGCGTTTGCGTAGCGTTGGCTGCCAAGACCGCCAGTGCCCACAAACCCGGCCTTCATGGTGGGCAAGAGGTTGCGCTGGACGTTTTGCTGAGACAGGCGACCCATCTCATCCACCACGTTGGCGGTGTACGGGTTCATCAGGGCCTGAATGCGCTCGGGCGTGATGCCTTGGGCTGCCTGAGCGGCAGTGTCTTGGGCCGCATTGATTCCCTCTTGGCCAGCGGTCGCAGCGGCAGGCAGGTTGTTGTAGCCCATGACCTGCAAAGGGTCGTAGCCAGCCACAGACTGCGTCGGTGAGCGCGTCAGGGCGGTATTGCCAGCGGCAGACAAGCCAGACAGGTAGTTGGTGTAGTACGACGGAGCATTGTCGGTGCGCGTCTCGGTCGTCTTAACGTCTGGTAAGGGTGCGCCTTGTGTGATTGACATGCTTATCTCCTAGCCTTGCGGGCGGTTTTCGTAAGGTAATCCAGAGGGGACTTCTTCGCTGGGGGCGGCAGATCCTCTGGCTTGGCCGACCTGTGGTGCGCCCGGATAGAGTGCATCATGTCGTAGAGTTTATCTGACCCGGCCTTGGTTGAGCCATTTCCAAGGGCCGCGACCACGTCAGCGGGAAACACAAACTCCCCGTCAGCCAGCATGGCCGGGATGTCGTCGGATTGGCCATCGCCGGGGCCTGTGACGGCGTTCCCGGTGCGGAAGTCAATCCGCATCTTGCCAGAGTGCTCAATCACGTTCAGACCGCCGCCAGCGTAATTCCTTTTGTGCGGAGCGCCGCCACCAGCAAACAGCGGGGTGGCAAGGCCGCCAGCCTTGGAGTACAGCATTTGCGTGCCGGGGTTGCCGCCAAGCAGTTGGTCGATGTCGTTTTGGATTCCGTAATTGAAATAACCGGAACCTTGCTGTTCTTTGGGTGGAAGTAGGTCTTCAGTCACTGGGGCCGCCTGTGGTGTTTGTTGTTGAGTCTGGGAATCGGTTTGCTGTGGCTTGGCTGCATAAGTGTTCTCCTTCACCATTTGCTCAAACGGCGACAGGACACTTTCAAATTTAGCTTCGCCAGTGGTTTTGTAGCCAATATCTTTAAAGCCGGGGGTTGAGGTATCAACCAAAGCAGCGCCAGCAGCACCAGCAGCAGGCGCAATGATCGACATAGCGCTGGCTAGGTTGCGTGACGTTGTGTTGGTGTTGGCTGCGCGTTTTGCCTCGAGCGCGGCCTTTGCCTGCTCCTCTGCGGCAATCTTTTGCTTTTCTTGAATGTCAGCAACGTCAGTTTTAATCCCGCTCACGCCGACGTTAATTTCCTTCAGCGCAGCTTGCGTGGCCTCTTGATAAGTCATGCCCTGCTTGACAAGCTCATTGATGCGAGTATCAAAATTTGTACCAAGCGTGGCAATTTGAGTTTGAGTTTCCTTGATGGCCACGTTTGTGGCCTCTTGGTTGGTCATTCCTTGCTTGATCAGTTCAGCAATCCGATTGTTCACAGCCGTGCTGTTGGTTGTGACAAGCGCTTGCGTTTCTTTGATGGCCTGCTGCACAGCCTCGTTCTGAGTCACGCCCTGCTTCACCAACTCAGCAATCCGATTGTTGATGTTGCTCTGGAGATCGGTTATGGTTGAAGTCGTAACACCAGTGTTGGTGTTCGTCCCGGTGTTTGTCCCGGTATTCGTGCCAGTGTTGGTTCCAGTATTGGTTCCTGTGGTCGTCGTGGTATTGGTTCCGGTATTTGTTCCGGTGTTGGTTCCTGTGTTTGCAGTTACCGTATTTCCAGTCAAAGTACCAGTAGTCGTAAAGCTGCCCGTGTTTGTGCCTGTGTTAGCCGCAGTCCCGGTGTTGGCCGCAGTCCCGGTGTTAGCCGCAGTCCCGGTGTTGGCTCCAGTGCTGGCAACCGTTCCGGTCGTGCCAGTTGTCCCAAAAGTGGTTTGCAGTTGGGTGTTGGTAACGGGAGTTGTGGAGGACGTAACGGTGGTTGCTTTTCCAGTGGGCGACACATAGGCCGTGCCAATATCCACGCCTGCGTTTTTAAGCAATTGATTGGACAGGTCAATGTCAGCCTGAGTGACGGTGGGGGTCGATACAGTGTTTGAAAAGAACGTGCTTGCTTTTTTGCCAGCCGTGGATGTGTCCATGCCAGCAGATGCAAATATTGATGCAATGTTTTTTGCGGCAGCGGAGGTATCAATGTTTTCATTGAGCTGCGACTGAATCAACGGTGTCAAAAGCGCAACTTTGTTTGGATCAATACCATTGGCCGTTAAAAAGTCAGAGACGGCAACAGTCTCCATTTTTTCACCCAACGTGCTTGCAATCGCATCAGCCTTGACGGCTGACATGCCTTTGCCCTGCAAAGTTTGAGAAATTAAATCCTCGGCAGACCCGATGTAAGCATTACCAGCACGCACGCTGTTAGTGATGTTGTTTTGCATCGTTGCATAATCATTCTCGGTCAAACCGAGTGACGTGATGGCCTGCTTCAATGAGGGAACGTCAGGCTTGATGGTATCCAGCCCGGTGTTCGTTGAGAACGGGTTGGAATAGTTCTTGAGGTCCATCATGTTGCGCGTGGCGGTCGATATGGACCCAGCAGTACCAACAGCAGCCGTGGTGGCCAGTGCGGTGTCCTGTAGCGCTTTGGTGAAGTCAGCAAGGGTAGCGTCTCTACCCAAACCAAAGCTGGTCCACTTGTCGGCGGCCATTTGAGCGGTCGTGGTCAGCAACTCAGAGACTTGCTCGTTGCCCAAACCTACGCCAAAATTCTTGACGGCGTTAACAATTTGACCAGTGCTGCCAGAAAGCGGAATGCCTTTCATGAGAAGCTTCATTCCGGGAATGCCAGCGGCTTCACCAGCAATCTCGAGTGCCGTCATGACGGCCGTGCGCTTCATGTTCTCGTCTGTCGTCAACTGTCGAATGTTGCTTTGTCCAGCAGCTCGAATGGCCTCTTCTTTTGTATCGTAAGTTTTTCCTTTGTTGTCAATCCAAGTGGTTGCACCCTCTTCCCATGAATTGTTGGCGGCAATAGCACCAAGGGTCATCAAAGATCCGACGGGACCAGTGGCCGCAAAAGCTCCAATTGATTCAAGGCCCGAGGCAATACCGCCAGCAATGACGCGCTGGTTGTCGGTGGCTAGGCTCTTGAGCGTCTTGTCTTTGGAATCGGTCCACATTTGCTGAATGCCGTTAGCGGTGGCGCTGTCCATTCCTAACGAGTCACGAAGCAACTGAGCGCCACGAGTCACTACACCAGCCACGTCAGCGGTGGCAATATTCAAACCAGCGTTGAGCACGTTCTTGCCAGTTCGCACTGAATCAAGAATGCCTTCAACGGTGGTTGGGTTGTAGGCGGAAATCGTACCGCTTGGTGTTCCAGTGAACTTTGCCGTGACCTCACCAGACGGGTTGTAACGCGCCGTTTCACCCAACAGGGTATCAATCACCTTATAGGTCGATGAATCATTGCCTTTGAGCATTGCTGCCCGTTGCAA
>SESF01005230.1_pt1 | contig 11085 bp, 7 predicted proteins | sample 3171521 | NCBI WGS metagenome assembly SESF01 (sample SAMN10866945, study PRJNA518727) | freshwater metagenome | biome: subpolar coniferous forest; feature: holomictic lake; material: water; isolation source: holomictic Lake 227, 6 m and 8 m depth | place: Canada: near Kenora, Ontario | collected...
TCATAATTTTCGGATTATGTGTTTTTGTGGTTATCTCCTTTTGATTTAAAAGTTCTTCATAGAGTTTTTCTCCGGGTCTTAATCCTGTAAATTCAATTTTAATATCCACTTCAGGAATGAACCCTGCCAAACGAATCATTTTCCGAGCTAAATTTACGATCTTTACCGGACTGCCCATATCAAAAATAAAAATTTCACCTCCATGACCCATTGAACCAGCTTCAAGTACCAGCATACAAGCTTCAGGAATGGTCATAAAATAGCGAATAATTTCGGGATGAGTTACTGTAATGGGGCCGCCTTTTTCAATTTGGTTTTTGAAATGTGGTATTACTGACCCATTGGAACCAAGTACATTCCCAAAACGTGTGGTAATAAATTTAGTTGTAAATTCACCTTCTTTCTGCAAATTGCGGTATAATGACTGTACATATATTTCGGCAATACGTTTGGAAGCACCCATTATATTTGTTGGATTAACTGCTTTATCAGTCGAAATCATCACAAAACGCTCAACCTTATATTTTACAGCTAAATCAGCCATAATCTTAGTTCCTTTCACGTTAACCTGAATACTTTCCACCGGATTATCCTCCATAAGCGGTACGTGTTTATAGGCTGCTGCATGGTAAATAATATCCGGACGGTACAAATCAATCATGAATTCCATTCGTTCTTTATTTCGTACATCCCCCAAAAATGAAGTAAAATTCATATCAGGATATTGTTCTTCAATCTGTAATTTCAATTCATGCATCGGTGATTCAGCCTGATCCACCAGTATTAAAAGCTTGGGATTGTATCTAATTACCTGTCGTACAATTTCTCCACCAATAGAACCTGCAGCACCTGTTACTAATATAACTTTTGATTTTAACTGTTTTGCAATATTTTCATTCGAAATATCAATTTTAGGTCGTTCGAGCAAATCCTCTATTTGGATTGATTTAATTTGTTTGATAGAGGGCATATCGTTTTGCCATATACTCATAGGGGGTAAGGTCAACACAGATAGATTATTATTAATAAAAATATCCAAATCTGTGTTCGGATTTATGGTGCTCATTTTAAGAGGAGAAACAATAATTGCCTTAACTCTATTTACAACATATTTCTTTATTATTTCTTCGTTCAGGCTATAAACCTTAACTCCCATAATTATTTTTTCCGTTGCATTTTTATCATCATCTATAAACCCAACTAATTTATATTTATTTTCAGTAGCAGTTTGTAACATTTTCGCGATACCAATGGCTGCAGATTGTGAACCATAAATCATTACAGGTATTATCTGCCCTGAATTTTGGCTGAAATAGTCGTAGATTGTTTTAACTGCAAGCCTTAATATAAAAAGAAGTAGAAAAGATAATACGGCATAAATTATCAAAGCTGAATAGTAGAATGCATGTAAATCTGTAAATAAACAAAGGATAAAATTTCCTGCAGAAATAAAAATAATATTAGTTGTAACTGCGAATAACAATTTAGTGGCATCCACGTATCCCGAATATCGCAAAACTCCGGAATAGGTATGAAAAAACCAGAAAAATATAATCTGACATCCAACAATTAAACCCACCCGTTGAAATACAGATAGAATTCGTTCATCCGGCAATTTTTTATATAGTTTTAATGAAATATAATATGCTATATAATAAGATATTAGACACAAAAAAATATCAAATAATAGAACTACCCAACGGGGCAGATATTTAAGGGAAGTAAGATGAGAAAAAACATCCGAACTCCATAAAGAATTAAATTTTTCCTTCATTTCCGTCTATAGTTATTGGTGTTTTCGGTAGAAAATTAGTTTACAAAGATAAGTCTAAAATACGTAAATTATAACTAAAGTTGGCTATTTTAGTACCAAAAATTGCTTTAATCTCTGTAAATACCTCATTTACTGAAACAAACAAAATTCAAATCAATAAAAAACAATAGAAATAACGCTATAAAAATATAAATGTATATATTTGCACTCACTTTTAAAACTTATAAATATGTCAATTCACAGCGAAGATTCCCGAAGAGTAACTACCCATCGTTTACTAGAAATGAAGCAACGTGGGGAAAAAATAAGTATGTTAACGGCTTATGATTTCACTATGGGAAATATTGTAGACAAAGCAGGGATAGATATTATATTAGTTGGCGATTCTGCATCGAATGTGATGTGTGGTAATATTACCACCTTACCTATTACACTCGATCAAATGATTTTCTTTGGAAAATCGGTCGTACGAGGTGTGAAACGCGCTATGGTAGTGGTTGATATGCCATTTGGGAGTTATCAGGGAAATTCTAAAGAAGCTCTTGCTTCGGCTATTCGCATTATGAAAGAAACCCATTGCGATTGCTTGAAGTTGGAAGGTGGCGAGGAAATTCTCGAATCTGTAAAACGTATATTAAGCGCCGGTATTCCTATTATGGGACATTTAGGCTTAATGCCTCAATCCATTAATAAATATGGTTCGTATGCAGTAAGAGCCAAAGAGGGCGATGAGGCTGCAAAACTTATTCGTGACGCTCACTTACTGGAGGAAGCAGGCTGTTTTGGGTTAGTGCTCGAAAAAATTCCGGCTGCATTAGCCAAGCAGGTAGCATCTGAACTAACGATTCCGGTAATTGGAATCGGTGCAGGTGGAGGCGTTGATGGTCAGGTGCTGGTTTTACACGATATGATAGGACTGACCCAGGATTTTTCACCCCGTTTTTTACGTCGATATGCTAACATTCAAGGAATTATGAACGAAGCAATAGAACATTATGTGGAAGATGTCAAATCGGGCGACTTCCCAAGTGATAAAGAACAATATTAAAAAAAATCCGGTGAATAATTATTCACCGGATTTTTTATTCTTTTATCGTCCTGACAACTACCCAGTTGTTTTTTTCGTGAAATTCGATTAATCTTAACCCGTTTCGGTTTGCTTCAGCCTCAATAATTGGAATATCTTCACGATAAAATCCGCTCATATACAATTCCTTACCCGATTCGAGGCAAGAAGCATAACTTTCCATATCTGACAGCAGGATATTACGATTAATATTAGCTACAACAATGTCAAAATGCAATCCTGAAAGTAATTCTGCACCACCAAGCTTGATTTCAACGTTTTCAATTTTATTGATAGAAATATTTTCAATCGAATTTTCGGTACACCAGGTATCAATGTCAATAGCCAGAATATTTTTCGCACCAAGCATGGAGGCCAAAATAGCCAAAACGGCTGTCCCACAACCCATATCCAGTAAAGATTTACCCTTTAAATCCATTTTTAGGATTTCTGCAATCACCAGACTGGTAGTTTCGTGATGTCCGGTACCAAATGCCATTTTCGGATCAATTACAATGTCGTATTTTGCTTTGGGTACATTCTGATGAAAAGAACTGTGAATGACACATTCATTACCAATCAGAATAGGCTCAAAATAATGTTTTTCCCATTCTTCATTCCAGTTTTTTGATTCAATTTTCGAAAATTTGTAATCGATACTTGCTTCAAATGGAAAATCGTCGAGCAAGGCTTTAATTTTCGACTCATCAAAATCCGTTTCCGAAATATAGGCATCAAGTGTTTCTTCAGTTGAAGCAAAACTGTCAAAACCCAGTTCACCAAGCTCTTCGGCTAACACATCTGAAATATATTCTTCAAAAGGTTCAATAAAAAAACGAACTTCAAAATAATTCATAAACAGTTCTTATGAGTTAATAATATACAAATAATTAAATCTGACACGTAATTTGAATAATATGACTTAAACAATCATGATATTTGTAAGTCTAATACACAAATTCAAGTTACAAAGATAGATAAATCTGAATAAATTCAAGTTTAAATCCTCAAAAGATTTATTATTCAGTGGCACGATTCTTGTTGAATTAAATTTAATGAACAGTCCTAAAACAGACTAAAACTATAGGAGATATTATCATGAAACGAATCATCTTTTTCAGCTTATTGGCATTGAACTCTCCATTCCTGACAATGGCACAAAATCAAAATGTTATTATTGACGATGTTTATTTTAACTCAAGTAATGCTCAGGTACATACGTCAGTTAAACAAATCACCGAATCAAAATCAAAGCCAAACTACAAAAATGGCGCTAAGGAAATTGTTTACAAAGAGAAAAATGTAAAATTTCCGACAGTAATAAAGGATACCATTTATGTCGATGGACAATCACCTGATGGAAATGTTAATCATACTAATAACAGCTTTAGTATGAAGAATTATGATGGTCATACAAATCCGGTATTGATTCATGATACGATATACGTTAGCGGATTTGTAAATGAAGAAGACCAAAACAATGAAAATAATGGACATTATCTGAATGGCTTTAACGGCAATGAATCTGATAAGGAATATGCCGAAAGAATTCGTCGTTTTCATAATCCAAAATACAGCATTTTCATTGGAGATCCCCGATATAACGATATTTATTTCCTGAACAACAGCGATTGGAATGTATATGTTGATGATTCTTATGCGTATGTTACTCCAACCTGGACAAATCCTTACTGGTGGAATTATAATTTCAACTCATTCGGATATGGAGGAGGCTGGGGTGGCTGGAATTCACCTTATTATGGATTTGGAGGCATGTACAGCCCATGGGGCTATGATAGCTTTTACGGATACGGTGGTATGTATGGTTATGGAGGAATGTACGGATATGGTAATTACTGGGATCCCTACGGATATGGCGGTTACGGTGGATACTATGGAAATTACGGATATGGTAGCTATTTAGGTGGAATATCTTCCCGAAATAAAAATTATGATGAAAGTAACCGGCGTGCCACAACAAATTACAGCAACGGAGGAACTACCCGTTTAGGCGGATCAAGAACCGAAGCAGCAAGCAGCACCGTTAATTCAGGAGGATATAATACTTCACAACCCCGAAATCCTTACACTATTATTAGTGGTTCGACTTCAAATAATACTGCAAATACAAGACTATCAACAAATGCAACTTCCCGAACAGTTTCGAATCAGGCAAATGGAATAGGAATTGTCAGAAATACAACAAATCGTGGTATTAGTAGTTCGTCTGGAAGTAATTTAAATCTAAATTCACGTTCTTCAGGTTCAACTGTCAATACACAACCAAGAACTTATACAACCACTACTAATAGTGTTCCAACGGTTAATTATACAACACGTGACAATGGGTCTTCTGTTTCTACATTTAGAAGTTCAGGTTCTTCAATAACACATTCAAATCAAAGTTCAGGCAGTACTTCTGTAAGTCCGTCTCGTGGAAGTTATTCTTCAGGTAGTTCTTCCTCGGCTGTTTCAAGAAGTAGTAGCAATGCAACTTATAGTTCTCCTTCAAGTTCTTCAAACTCAACATACAGTAGTGGAAACTCTGGAAGTTCAAGTTCCGGTAGTAGCTCAAGCAGTGGTGGTAGTCGTTCATCGGGTAGTTCAGGTGGTAGTGGCAGAAGATAATTTTCTTTTTAAAAAGATTTAAGAATTTAACATTTAATTTTGAGAATATGAAAAAGACGATATTAGCACTAACAGCTTTGTTATTAGGGACATTCAGTATGGCTCAAACAGAATTTGATGCACAGAAATTAATTCAACCCGATATTATTGGTACAGCACGGTATATGGGAATGGCCGGAGCATTTGGTGCGTTAGGTGGCGATGCTTCTGCAATTAAAGATAATCCTGCCGGATTAGGCATTTACAGAAGTTCGGAAATTACAGGGACAATTAATTTACAATATCAAACCAGCAATTCTGACTGGAATGGAAATATTTCAAATGATAATTTATTAAATCTAGGATTCAATAATTTATCATACATATTGGCAAAACCGACTTACAGAAGCGAATCCGGAAATTCCGGATTATTGAACTCAAATTGGTCTTTTTCCTATAACAAAATTAAAAGTTTTGATCGTAATTCAGCCATTAGTACTAAAAACTCTACATCTTCAATTACTGATTATATGAGTTACTTTACAGGTAATATCCCTAGTGGAAATTTGGGCAGTTCAGGTAATTATGATCCTTACGGCAATGGAGATATCTCCTGGATTTCTGTTGTCGGTTATCAGGGCTGGCTTATGAATGAAACAGTAACAAAAAACGGATCGGACTCCACAAGTTCCTGGTCGTCACTTTTGTCAAAAAATGAAATGGTTTCTCCTACCTTTACCATACAGGAACGTGGTGCAATTGATGAATATTCGATTGGTTGGGCTGGAAATTTTAGCAATAATTTGTTTATTGGTTTGAATGCTAATCTCCAATCTGTTAACTACTCAATGAACAGTCAATATAAAGAATCGTTTGGAAATAATGATGGAATGACATTAAGTAATTCATTATCAACAACGGGTGTAGGAATTAACTTGAATTTAGGGATAATTTACCGACCTGTTGACCTGTTGAGATTAGGGTTTGCCGTTCATTCTCCGACAGTTTATGGCTTAACTGATAGTAATTCTGCTAATCTGGATTATTATATCAACTATTCAACCATAATCAGTGGTAACTTCGATACGCCAAGCTATTCAAAATCATATTTAATGGCAACTCCCTGGAAAGTAAATGCCAGCGGAGCATTTATTCTTGGTCAAAAAGGATTGATTAGTGCTGAATATGTAAGGGATTTTAGTACATCAAGCTATTTTATGGATGATAGTTATAGTATCCAAAATTATAAAGAAGAAAATAAAGGAATGAAAACTATGCTAAAAGATGTTCAAACCATAAAAGTTGGTCTGGAATATAAGTATACAACTAATTGGGCATTTAGACTTGGTTATGCTAATATGTCTTCGGGAACAAATCCGAATGCAGATTTGCTTTTACAACCCACTACTACCAGAACTGATGTTCAGTACTTTATAAACAACAATACTAACTTTTATACTGTAGGGATTGGATATCGGGAATCTAGCTGGTTCATGGATCTGGCATATGTAAATAAAAATGTAAACGAGACATTCTATGCTTATAATTCTTTTGCCAGTGATTTCCTGACAATAATGCAAAATCGCTTTCCAACTGAAACAGATACTTCAAAATTAATGGTTAAACCTGCAAATGTGAATACTATGACTAATAATTTAGTTTTCAGTATTGGATTCAAATTTTAATAATATAAATATCTGTTGTTATTATTTCGAATAAAAAGGTTGGTTGCTAACTGGCCTTTTTGTTTAAAAATCAATTGATTAAACTATTATTGTTTTTTGTGCTAAAAAATGTACCTTTGCACCCGCAAAAAACAACGAAACAAATAAGCAAATTACCAAGCATACAATGAGTTTAGAATCCGAAATACAACGCCGACGCACTTTTGCTATTATCAGCCACCCTGATGCAGGTAAAACCACTCTGACTGAGAAACTGTTACTTTTTGGAGGAGCTATTCATGTGGCAGGTGCTGTAAAATCAAACAAAATCAAGAAAACAGCCACGTCAGACTGGATGGAAATTGAGAAACAACGTGGTATTTCGGTGGCTACTTCGGTTATGGGTTTTGAATACCGTGATTATAAAATTAATATACTCGATACACCAGGTCATCAAGACTTTGCTGAAGATACTTACCGCACCCTTACTGCTGTTGACAGCGTAATTATTGTGGTGGATACCGCTAAAGGTGTAGAAGCTCAAACGCGGAAATTGATGGAAGTTTGCCGAATGCGCAACACGCCCGTTATGATTTTTGTCAATAAAATGGACAGAGAAGGGAAAGATGCCTTCGATTTACTGGATGAACTGGAGAATGAACTCGGAATTGATGTTCAACCGCTTAGTTGGCCTATCAATCAGGGATTTTCATTCAAAGGCGTTTATAATATTTACAAAGAAAACCTCCAACTTTTCACACCAAATAAACAGTCAATCAGCGAATCTATTGAATTATCAGACATTGATAGCTCTGAATTGGACAAACTGGTTGGTGAGTCTGACGCTAATGAACTGCGTGAAGATATGGAATTGATTAAGGGCGTTTATTCTGAATTTGACAACGAAAAATATCTTGCTGGTCAATTAGCCCCTGTGTTCTTTGGTAGTGCGTTGAATAATTTCGGGGTAAAGGAATTATTGGACTGTTTCGTTGAAATAGCTCCTTCTCCCCGACCAATTCACTCGCTTGAACGGGAAGTAAATCCTTATGAAGAAGCATTTTCAGGCTTTATTTTTAAAATCCATGCCAACATGGACCCGAATCACCGAAGTTGTATTGCTTTCGTGAAAATTTGTTCCGGAAAATTCGAACGTAATGTAAACTACAAGCACATTCGCCACGGAAAAATGATGCGCTTCTCATCACCTACTGCTTTTATGGCACAAAAAAAGGAAACGGTAGACGAAGCCTATGCAGGCGATATTGTCGGTTTACCTGATACCGGAAACTTTAAAATAGGTGATACACTAACCAGTGGTGAAAACCTTCATTTTAAAGGGATTCCAAGCTTTTCACCCGAAATGTTCAAATATATTGAAAATGCTGATCCAATGAAAACCAAACAGTTGGACAAAGGGATTAATCAATTGATGGACGAAGGTGTGGCACAATTATTTATCAATCAATACAACGGTCGCAAAATTATTGGTACAGTTGGGCAGCTTCAGTTTGAAGTTATACAATACCGCTTGTTGCACGAATACGGAGCTCAAGGCCGCTGGGAACCAATTTCGCTATATAAAGCATGTTGGATCGAAAGTGATGATGCTATCGAACTCGATAATTTCAAGAAACGTAAAGCTCAATATATGGCTAAAGATAAGGAAGGTCGTGATGTATTTTTGGCCGATTCAGGTTATATGCTTCAAATGGCTCAGAACGATTTCAAGAATATCAGATTCCATTTTAGTTCAGAGTTTTAGTAACCGAATTTCGGCGAATTTGTTCGAATAATGTTTGTCGGATTAGTTGAATTTTAATCGAATTCAGTTTACAAGCTTTTCGAATCATCTCTTATAGATTGTAATCCCCTTCTCAGCCAACTCAACCACTCGTTTAAATAGTAACTTTGAATCCGCTCGGAAGAAATTACTGCCCCGGACAGAGAATTGAGTAAAAGTGGCTTTATTCAAATATTTTCTAACAAATGTGGGTAAATCACGATTCGTAATGTTAGAATGTGCCGCTAAAGTGTCGACAGTAATTACGCTATCATCCCAGAGTTTCACTTTGCCTGCGAAAACCTCATCAGTTCTGGTTTTAAGAGGAAATTTATCTTTTAAAACATCTTCCGGACAGTGGATAAATGACAGAAAATGGCATGTTACCCCCAGACCGACTATACTAGCATCGTATTTCATCATTTTATAATACGGACTCATTTCAGCACAGGGATAAATTGATTTCTGGTGATCCTGAATCAATTCTTCAGCGTGTTTTCCGATAGCCAGAATGGAAGTTGTGGGGTGAATACTTCTGAATGCTTTTGGATGATGACGGGCTATTTCGGGCAAAACTCCCATCACTGTTCGGGAATTCTTTATGTCAAAGACTTTATCCTTCTGAAGATAAATTTCGGCACGGTAATTAAAATGCCAGCAGGGAAAAACCAATGTACCTTCCGGACCTACTGTCTCGAGCAAAATATCTAATATTCGCTCAGCCGGCACTTCGGTGTTCAGAAAATCCATTGAGCAATGAATAAATACCACCGACCCGTTTTTAATTCCAAGTTTATGTATGAGTATTTTTCTTAATTTCTCTTCAGTAATTGGTTTATAGAGATTCTGTCTGTAAGTATAAAACTTAAAGCGTATTTTAGAAAATGTTTTACGTGGAAGAATTTTATAAAGTAACTTGTTTATTATCATAAAGTTGAATTATAGGAGTTTACCAAAACCAGCAAATGTAAGAAACTCCACATCCGGATATTTTTTTTTAATTTCGGTTATAAAGCCTTTCATTAATTCGAACGAATAATCGCCCATACTTTTAGGATGTGAAATGATACTCAACATAAGTGTATCAGCTGTTTTGTGTTTCTTTACATTATAATCGATAATTCGCAATAAGTATTTGAGCGAGAGTGTATAATTATCAAAGGTCAGCATTCTCCACGAAAATAACATCTTCAATTTAGCTTTTCTGTCGTTACTAGGATCAGAATGTATCATAGAACCATGAGTAATGGGTGCTCTGTATGCATACTTTTTCAATTTAAAACGTGTTGGCAACTCAAAAGGCGTTTTGGGAATAGTAGCAATAGGTATTTCCATTATTCCGTTTTCGTTCGACGAATTATGATAATTATCAGGATTCAGAATCCAATTAGGTTTTGAAGGAAGATTTCTGAAATCAACTTCCGAAATGGTTGATTTAAAATAATATCCCGGAGCTATTGAACTGTCGAAAAGAATGCCCTGAGAATGCAATTTTCTCAATATTTCAGAAGTAGATGGCCAAATATTGTAACCACCGGCTCGGTATGCCACACATTTATAGTCGGGAGTTGCTTCTATACAAATCTGGTTTAACTCGTCAATACTTTGTTTTATAATCCCTCCAATACCATTAAATTGAAGCTTTTCCGTGAAATCCGATAAGCCAAAATCGAGTGATGGGATAATCGTCGAATTCTCGTATTTAGTTGTAAGCCAGTGTGGATGTATGTGCAACTGCACATCATGACCTCTTTTTAAGGCATCCTGCAATTGTTGAGTGTAAGGCGAATAAAAATTGTTATAATCCCAGTCTTTAAATCGTTCAGCACAAAGAATATCAGTAAACAATGTCACTTTAACTCCTAATTCATCCGCCAAATCCAATACAGCTCGGGTAGGTTCGAAAAGAGAAGCATCAAATGATGTTTTCAACTCTCCTAAAGGCAACTCGTGATCAAATGTAAGGAAAAGTTTTAGTTTCATTCAGCTCTGTATATAATACGTTGAAGTGTCTTCAATGCGTACAAATTGTTGCAATACTTTGTGCAAAAATACAAATAAAATAATCGACTGCAGAAATCTGACCATAAAATGATAATTTATTTTTGCATAAAACTTTTAAGATTCTTTACATATTTAACATTATGTTATCATTATTTCGAATAATATTGCATTACTTTTGTGTTTTATA
>SESF01024362.1_pt1 | contig 11081 bp, 11 predicted proteins | sample 3171521 | NCBI WGS metagenome assembly SESF01 (sample SAMN10866945, study PRJNA518727) | freshwater metagenome | biome: subpolar coniferous forest; feature: holomictic lake; material: water; isolation source: holomictic Lake 227, 6 m and 8 m depth | place: Canada: near Kenora, Ontario | collected...
AGGGTCACATGCCCGACATGGCCTTGCCGGCAATCCAGCCGGTGGTCCAGGCGGCCTGGAAGTTGAAGCCGCCGGTGAGGCCGTCAATGTCCAGCAACTCGCCGGCAAAGTGGAGCCCCGGGCAGAGGCGGCTTTCCATGGTCTTGAGGTTCACTTCGCTTAAGCGCACGCCGCCACAGGTGACAAATTCATCCTTGTTAAGGCTCTTGCCGGTCACTGGCAATTCAGTCCGCTGCAATTGCTGGATGAGTTGGTGGCGGCCGGCTCGGGAAAGCGCCGCCCAGCGCGTGTCGCCCGGGAGGTCGCTCGCCCGGACGAGCCGTTCCCAGAGGCGCGCGCTCAGCGATGCCAGCGGCGCGTTGGCGACGAGACGCGCGGGCTGCGTCTTGCGGCGTGAATCGAACTCAGCCGCGAGCGCTTCCGAGGTCAGATGCGGCAGCCAATTGACCCGCAGCGGGAAGCAGTAGTTGAACCCGTGCAATTCCCGCGCGCCCCACGCCGACAACCGGAGAATCGCCGGGCCGCTCAATCCCCAGTGCGTCAGCAGCACCGGACCTCGCTGGCGCAAGCTTGTTCCCGGCACCGAGAGATCCACGGGCTCAACCGACACTCCGGCCAGTTCCCGCAGCCAGGGCGTTTCGATGTGGAACGTGAATAAGGAGGGCAGGGGAGGCTCGAGCGTGTGACCGAACGCGACCGCCACCTGCCCCAAAGCTGCCGCGCGGCATCCGCCTGTGGCCAGGAGCAAGCGATCGCAGGTGAGGGTGGTCTCATCGGATAGCCCCAACTCAAATCTGCCGTCCGGGTGCTTGGTTACAGCTTCGAGCCCCCGGTTCAGGTGCAGCTTCACGCCCGCCGCCTTGGCCGCGCCTAACAGGCAGTCGATGATTGTCTGTGAGGAGTCGGTAGTAGGGAACATGCGTCCGTCCCTCTCGGTCTTGAGCTTCACACCCCGGGACTCGAACCAGGCGACGGTGTCCGTGGCTTGAAACCGTTGCAGCAGGCCAATCATTTCCCGTTCTCCCCGCGGATAATGGGCCGCGAACTCGCGCGGATCGAAACAGGCATGGGTCACGTTGCAGCGGCCACCGCCCGAGATGAGGACCTTGGAGAGGAACTGCGGGCCCTTTTCGAGCAGGACGACCTCAAGGTCAGGCGCGGCTTCGGCGCAGGCGATCGCTGCAAAGAAGCCCGCCGCCCCGCCGCCTGCTATTACCACACGTTGGGAATTCATGCGCGGTCCGAAGCTGGCAGCACCTGCACCTGAAGGGGCGGCGTGGCGTGCAGGTGGATGTCGCGCTGGGGATAATCAATGGAGATCCCTTGCTGCGCCAGCTCGCCGGCGATCATCAAGCGCAAATCACTCGATACCTGGGCCGAGTTGGTCTCGGACACATCCAGCCAGAAGCGGAGTTCGAAGTTCAGCGTGCTCTCGCCGAAGTCGGTGAGCAGCACCTGCGGCTTGGGGTCCTTCTCCACCAGGCCATGCCGCTCCGCGGCATCGCTCAGGATCTGAATCACCCGGCGCGGTTCCGAGCCATAAGCCACGCCGACGGTGACGGTAAAGCGCACTTTGCGGTTGGAGAAAGTCCAGTTGGTCAGGCTGGATTCCAGCAGGGTGCTGTTCGGGATGAGGGCCTCCGTGCTGTTCCAGAGTTGCAGGACGGACGCTCGCAGGCCGATGCTCGTCACCGTGCCGCGCTGCCCGCTGACCTCGACCACGTCGCCGACGCGGAACGGGCGTTCAAAGAGGATGATGATGCCGCTGACGAAATTCTTAAGCATGGTCTGCATGCCGAAGCCCAGGCCGATGGCCAGCGCGCCGCCCGCAAAAGCGAATACGGTCAGCGGAATCTTCACCGAGGTCAGGCTGAAGAGAACGAGCGCGATTACCAGGACCACCCGGAGCCAGCGACGAATCAGGCCGGCCTGGTTCGACTCGATCTTCAGGCGCTTCACGATGACTGGTTCCACCAGCTTGGTAACCAGGCCGCTGATCCAGTAGCCGACTAACAGAATGAGGATGGCCATGGTGATCTTGCCAACGGTCACGCTGCGCTTGCCGGTGATCGGCTGCCCGTCCACGATGATCGTATCCTGGGAGGTGAACAGTTCGAAGGTCCAGAGCCGGTTGAGGAAGCCGTGGGCATCGAAGAACAAATTCCGCACGCGGTCGGTGAACGGCAGTTGCTTGGCCGTGTTCTGAAGCCCCTCATGCCAGCGATCGACCAGCCCTTCCGCTCGCTGGATCCGCCCCACAATGCGGGTCAGCAACTGATCGTGCTCGCGCAGGCTGGCCAGCCGCTCCCGCGCCAGCGGCGCCAGATCGGAGCCGGGGTCCAGCTTGCTCAGGCGCGCCTCCTGGAGGGAGACCTGGCTGGAAGCGACATCGAGCCGCTGCTGATAGTAATCCTTCCACAGGGCCACGCGCCGTTTGAAACCTTCCAAACCGCGCTCGGCCTGCCGCAGCGTCTCCACGTTGTGGCTGCGGTAGGCGGCGTAGCGCTGCTCCCACAAGAGGCGCTCGATATTCCCGGCCTCGACCAACACGCGCAATACGGTGACCGAGCTATCTGCGGTCTCCAACTCTATCCGGCGCAAGTCAACCAATTCCGAAGTGCGGGCTAATGCCGGCGCGCCCCCGTCTGGCGAGCCTGGCAGGCGGGCCAGTTCCTGGCGCACGGCGTCGAATCCGCGGCGGGCCGCTTCGCGTTGGGCTTCCGCGTTTGTCAGCTCACGCTCAAGCTGACGTCCTTCGGCTTCGATACGGCCGAGCGCCTTGTCCAGATCGGCCTGTGTAAAGGTCACCCCGGCCTCCGCCACCACCAGTTGGCGTTGGAGCAGCCCCAGGTGGACGCGGCTCTGGGCCAGGCGCTCCTCGCTGAGTCGGCGCTCTATGTCGAGCGACGCAGCCGTTGCGCCGGCCACCTGGCTCTGCAGGCTTGCCTGGTCGCGCCGCCACGATAGGCGCAGCCGGTCTGCGGAATCCCGGACGCCCTCCAACTGGTCATTCAACCGGCGGATCTTCTCCTCGGCTTGCGTCAGCAATTGCCGGTTGCCCTCGAGAATCTGGTCCAGCACGGAAAGGGCCGATTCGCCGCTCTTGACCTTCAGCCGATCGGCTTGCATCTCCTCACGCAAACTGTCGGTCAGCAGGATCGAGTAGGGCCGAGGTTCGCTGAACCCCGTCCAGGACTGAGCTTCACGAACCAGCTCGGTCTTGCGGCTCTTGAGGGCTTCGAATTCCGCACTCGCATGGATCTGCTGCTCATAGACCATCACCAGCCGCTGGTAGAGGGACCGGCGCAGCAAAATCTCCTGCGGCAGGATTCCCAACAGGGTGTTGGTCCAGGCGGCCGTGTCGGGGGCCAGCGCGGCAAGATTGGCGCGGGCTTCGGCCAGCTTGGCTTCCGTGGATTCGGCTGATGCATTCGCCTCGCCGCCACTCTCAGCAAGGTTGGTTGCTGCCGAAACCGCCAGCAGGCTGGCCGGCCCGGTCTTCGCAAGAGGCGTCTGAGCAGCAACGGCACCGGTAAGCAGGCCCCAGCTCAGAAGCACCAGCACCAGACCGAACGCCAGCCGCGACGCTGTTTCGCGGCAGCCTGCCGGGGAAACCACGAATGAATATGGGGCGCGCACCTTCGGAACCATGCCCGCACGGTAAGCAGACCCCGGCCCCGTGGCAATGGAATATTCCGGGTTGAGTTGCAGCGCTCCAGCCTTATCCTGCACGCAGGCATGTCGCTGACTGAAATCCTAAGCTTGATGATCGCTGCGGCGGCGGGCGGCGCCATCAACGCTGTGGCTGGAGGCGGCACCCTGATAACCTTTCCGGCCCTGCTATTGTTCGGCACGCCGCCCATCGTGGCCAATGCTACCAGCACGCTGGCGCTGGTTATCGGCACCTCGGGCAGCATCTACGGCTATCGCAAACACCTCGGTCCGGTGAAGCCCTGGCTGGGGCGCTTTGCCGTGGTCAGCGCGGTAGGTGGGCTGATCGGCGCCGTGTTGCTGACCTGGACCACCAATAAGACCTTCTCCAAGCTGGTGCCGTTCCTGATCCTGTTCGCTACCGTGCTGTTCCTTGCCCAGGGCACCTTCCGCCGGTTCGCCAACGTGAACGGCACGGCTTCGCCGGACCAGCGGCACCAGGCCGTCTGGGGCGCGATCCTGTTCCAGTTCGCGGTGGCAATTTACGGGGGTTACTTCGGGGCGGGCATTGGCATCCTGATGCTGGCCACGCTGGGCTTCCTCGGCTTGAGCAACATCCACGAAATGAACACGCTCAAGACCATCCTTGGCTCGCTCATCAACGTCGTCGCGGCGGTGTGGTTCGTTTGGAAGGGGCTGATCCACTGGCCCAAGGCGGGCGTGATGACGGCGGGGGCGCTGATTGGCTATTTCCTGGGCTCGCACTTTGCCCAACGAATCCCGCAGCAGCGGGTGCGGCAGCTAATTACCCTGATCGGGTTTATTATTTCCGCTGTGACTTTCTATGAACAGTTTGTCCGCTGAGGACTGCTACCTCAGGCGCCAGGTAATACGCGCCTTGTCCAGATCGTAGGGGGACATCTCCATTTTGACGCGGTCGCCGACCGTCAGGCGAACCCAGCGTTTGCGCATCTTGCCGCAGATGGTGGCCAGGACCAGATGCTTGTTGTCGAGTTCGACCCGGAACATCGTGCCTGGCAGCACGGTCTGGACGCGCCCTTCTACTTCAATGTGTTCTTCTTTCATAGGTTGCTCCAACGATAGCCGGGTTAATGGGTCAAGGCAACATCCCACCGACCGGCCGAAAAGGACGCAACCAAACAAAAAGCGAGGCCCGGTGCACCCGGGCCCCGCACGAAAATGGACTGTCCGACTAGTAACGGTCGCGACCGCCGCCGCGACCACCGCCGCCGCCGCCGCCACCGCCGTAACCTCGGCCACCGCCGCCGCCACCGCCGCCGCCGCCGGTGCGCTCTTCCCGAGGCCGGGCGATATTGACGGTCAGGGCGCGTCCGCCCAGTTCTTTGCCGTTCAGGGCGTCAATGGCCTTCTGAGCCTCTTCGGGATTGCTCATGGTGACGAAGCCGAAACCGCGAGGACGGCCGGTTGCCCGGTCCATCATCAGGTTGGCTTCAATAACCGTGCCGTGCGCCGCGAAGGCGTCCTGCAGGTCGTTTTCGGTGATGTTGAAGGAAAGGTTCCCAACAAACAATTTTGCGCTCATGTGATGCTAACTACTTACTGTCTTAGACTAACTTTTGCTTTCTCCTGACTGTTCCCGCTTATCGGGTTTCAAATCATCACTGAACCGAGTTCACCTGAAGATTTTCCATGCCATGGAAGTGACAAGCTATCTAACAGACGAGCGAACAGTGACTCTTTCTGAGCAAATTGCAAGAACTATTTATAGGAATCTTTCATCCTCCCAGGGATCCGCTGGTGGGTGCATTCGCGTACCGGGTCAAAAAGGGCTGGCTTTTGGCCGGCAGAATCTGGACTTCGGCCTCCGCTATTCTACTCTCTTGCCATGTTGATCGCCTTCAATAAGCCCTGCGGCGTTCTCTCCCGCTTTACGCCGGATGGCTCGCCCAACCGCACGCTGGCTGAATTCGGCCTCCCCAAGGGCATTTATCCGCTGGGCCGGCTGGACGCGGACTCCGAGGGGTTGCTGTTGCTGAGCGATGAAGCCGCGCTGAACCAGAATCTGCTGCATCCCCGCCACGCCCATGAACGCGAATACTGGGCCCAGGTCGAGCGGATGCCCACACCGGAAGCGCTGCTTAAACTCGGCGCGGGACTCGCCCTCCAGCAACACCAAACCCTGCCTTGCCGGACCTGGATTCTCGATCCGCAACCGAAGATGGCCCCGCGCGTTCCGCCGATCCGGTTCCGCAAGACCGTGCCAACCTGCTGGATTGGGTTGGAACTTATCGAGGGCAAGAACCGCCAGGTGCGCCGCATGACCGCGGCCATTGGTCATCCCACCTTGCGACTTGTCCGCGTGAGAATTGGCCAGTTTGAACTCGGCAGCCTCTTGCTCGGAGGCTGGAAAATCCTCACTGCCGCCGAGCGCAAACTGGTGCTCTCCTGACGACCGAGGAAGCCTTTCCACAGTGTACTCACCGGATTTGCAATGCTTCCGCTGGTTGTTATTCTAGCCCGCGTGCAATTTGAGACTAACTCGACCAGCAATACCACAAACCAACCCCTCACCCGTCCTGCGGACACCCTCTCCCCATCCGATGGGGAGAGGGACGGGGTGAGGGGCAGTTCGTCTCATTTTGAACGCAACTTGGAATTAGCCTGCGTTCGATGAAGCTTCTTGATCCTCAGTCACCCGCGGCACGTCAACTCGCGAGTGGTCAGTATGTCATTCGCCAGGCGGATGCCACCGTGCTTGCCAAAGTGCATATTCCCTGGATGCGCGAGGCCGGCTGGAATCCCGGTCGGCATGACTGCGAGACGTATATCTGCGCTGATCCGCAGGGGTTTCTGGTCGGAGAATTGGACGGCCAACCGATTGCGTGTGTCAGTGGCGTGCGTTATGACGACTCGTTCGGGTTCATGGGCTGCTACCTGGTGCAGGAAGCGTTTCGTGGTCGGGGCTATGGCATGGCGATCCACGAAGCAGCACGGGCCCGCCTGAAGGGTTGCACGCAGGGCGGCGACGGGGTGCTGGCGAACGTGGAGAAATACAAGCAGATCGGTCGTGCTTATGCCTATCGCAATGCCCGCTACGAGGGCAGAAAGCAAACGACCGACTGGCCCCGGGGCGCCGCCATGGTGGACCTTCGGGAAGTTAACCTGTCGCTGATTGAAGAGCTGGACCGCGCCTGTTTTCCCGCCCCGCGGCGATCATTTCTTGCCGCCTGGATCAACCAGCCCGAGGCCCACGGATTGGCGATAGCAAAACCTGACGGCAGGCCGAGCTTGCGAGGATACGGTGTTATTCGCCAGTGCTTCATGGGATGGAAGATCGGCCCTTTGTTTGCGAGGGATCCGGAGACGGCGGAGGCCATTTTCTGTGGCTTGATCGAGCGAATACCGACTGGCGACGCCTTTGTATTGGATGTCGCCGAGCCCAACTGCAAGGCATTGGGCCTGGTCAGGCGCTACGGCATGTCGGAAGTATTTGCCACCGCCAGAATGTACACCGGGCCGTTTCCCAAAGTGAACCTGGACTGGATTTATGGCGTGACCACTTTCGAGCTGGGCTGAGGCGGCGCGTATGGTGGGGGATGGGCGGGCGACAATACTGACTATAAACAGGGCACTCCTGCGGAGTTGAACACCCTCGCCTGCGCGAGTGATTTTGTTCCTTGGCATTGCGGAGTATCATACGCTTCTCTGCGTTCCTACGCGCCTTGGCCCGTGAAGTTTTTCGTATACTTCACCGGGCCTTTGCCTCTGGGAGTCTTTGCGTTAACTGCCGTTTTTGGGGTAATCGATCCGCCGGTGTTGGACATTGGCCGGCGGGGCTGTTAGCCTGCGCGCTGTATTCGATGATTATGGAAAACAAACCTTCTGGACCCGAGGCCCCTGCCGCGCCCGCACCTGCTCCCTCCGATTTCATCCGGGACATTGTCGCCGCCCACGTTTCTGAGAAGAAGTATCCCCAAATCCACACCCGCTTCCCGCCCGAGCCGAACGGCTATCTGCACATCGGCCACGCGAAGTCCATTTGCCTGAACTTCGGCATCGCCCGCGAGTTCGGGGGCGTCTGCAACCTCCGCATGGATGACACCAACCCGACCAAGGAGGACGTCGAGTACGTGGACTCCATCACGGAGGATGTTAAATGGCTCATCAGCGGCTGGGCTGACGACCGGCTCGGGCTAAAGCCGAAGGGCATGACGCTTGAAGCTCAGCAGGTCAACGGCAAGCCGGATTTCTATCTGCCGCCGAAGCTGTCAACTCTCAGCCCTCAACCATCAACCTCCCTGGAGCCTTTCTACGCCTCGGACTACTTTAGCCAGATCTACGAATACGCCGTGCAGCTCATCAGGAAAGACGTCGCCTACGTGGACGATCTTTCAGCCGAAGACACCGATACCTATCGCGGCTCACCCGACCACCCAGGCAAGGAGAGCCCGTTCCGCACCCGCTCGATCGAGGAGAATCTCGACCTCTTCACCCGGATGAAGAATGGCGAGTTCCCGGACGGCGCGCGCACACTGCGCGCGAAGCTTGACATGGCCTCGCCCAATATCTGGATGCGGGACCCGATCCTCTACCGCATCCGCCACTCGGAACACCATCACACCGGCGACCAGTGGTGCATCTACCCGATGTACGACTTCGCGCACTGCCTGAGCGATTACATTGAAGGCATCACGCACTCGATCTGCACGCTGGAGTTTGAGGTGCACCGCCCCCTCTATGATTGGATCCTCGAACGGCTCGACCTGCCTCGCCCCCTACCGCATCAGTACGAGTTCGCCCGGCTGAGCCTCGGCTACACCGTGATGAGCAAGCGCAAGCTCATGCAGCTTGTCCAGGAGGGGCTTGTCTCCGGTTGGGACGACCCCCGTATGCCAACCATCAGTGGCCTGCGCCGCCGCGGCGTAACCCCGCAGGCCCTGCGCGACTTCGCCTATAACATCGGCATCACCAAGTATAACGGCATTACCGACGTTGCCGTGCTGGAGTATTGCATCCGCGAAGACCTCAACCGGCGTGGTCTGCGCCGGCTGGCGGTGCTGCGACCCCTCAAAGTCGTCATCACCAACTACCCCGCCGGCCAGGTCGAGGAACTCGAGGCTGTCAATAATCCCGAGGACCCGAACGCCGGCAAGCGCAAGCTTCCCTTCAGCCGCGAGCTGTTCATCGAACACGATGATTTTAAGGAAGTGCCGCCGCCCAAGTATTTCCGGCTGCGCCCCGGCGGTGAAGTGCGCCTCAAGTACGCCTACATCATCAAATGCGACGAGGTCATCAAGGACGCTGCCGGCCTGGTGGTCGAACTGCGCTGCACCGCCGACCTGGACAGCAAGACTGGCGGTCCGACCGCCGGCCGCAAGATCAAAGGCACCATTCATTGGGTCAGCGCCGCGCACGCCATTGAGGCCGAGGTGCGTCTTTACGACCGCCTGTTCACCGTGGCGGAGCCTGATGCCACTGGCGATTTCAAGCAGCATCTGAACCCGCACTCGCTGGAGGTCGTGGCAGCCAAATGCGAGCCAAGCCTCCAGGACGCGCAGCCCGAAATCTGCTATCAGTTTGAGCGCCTGGCCTACTTCACGCTCGATAAGAATAGCGCGCCCGGCAAGCTGGTGCTCAACCGGACCATCACGCTGAAGGACAACTGGGCCAGGGAAGCGCAGAAGCGCTAGCCGGGCAGTCCACTGCATGGTTCCAGTTTGACATTCGGCCCTCTGGCAGCCATGCTTTGCTCACGTCTGCACAATATGAACAATCATCCGAACTCCGCTCCCATAATGAAATTCAAGTTCCTGGCTGCCCTTTTGATTTTCGCGTTGTCACTGTCCCTACAAACCGCCTTTGCCGCGGACACAAGTGGCGCCGCCGTCGAGCTCGAGGCTCTAATCGCCAAAATCCGTACCAAGCTCGGCGCAGGCGCAAAGACCGAGGCTGCCTTGGCGCCGGAACTCAAAGAGTTGGACGCCTTGCTCGCCAAGCACAAGGACGAGAAGACCGACGACGTGGCGCAGATCCTGTTGATGAAAGCCCTGGTCTACCAGCAGGTCCTGAATGACCAGGCTAAAGGCGGCGCCCTGATGGAACAACTCCAGAAGGACTACCCGGACTCGAAGCAGGCCAAGATGATGAAGCAGCAGGAAGCCACAAAGAAGCTTCGAGCCTCCCTCGCGGATGGGGCCAAGTTCCCCGATTTCGATGTCAAAGACACTGCGGGCAAGCCGCTTTCCATCGCCAATTACAAGGGCAAGGTGGTGCTGCTCGATTTCTGGGCGACCTGGTGCGGGCCGTGCGTCCGCGAACTACCCAATGTGATTAAAGCCTATGAGGCCTATCACAAGAAGGGCTTCGAGATCATTGGCATCAGCCTGGATCAGGACGAGAAGAAGCTCGCCAGCTTCACCAAAGAGAAGAACATGGCTTGGCCGCAATACTTCGACGGGCTCGTCTGGCAGAATAAGCTGGCGGTCAAATACGGCATCAACAGTGTCCCCGCCACCTTCCTGCTCGACGGCCAGGGAACCATTATCGGCCACGACCTGCGGGCTGAAGCCCTGGATCAGGCCGTGGCCAAGGCTCTCGACAAGAAGTAGCCGGCCAAGCTCTGGCTCGTTCGCCTCGGCGTCGCGTTTCCTGAGTGGAGCGACGCCTAGCCCCGTGAAGTCTTTCCTTTACTTCGTAGCAGCCGACGTCAGTCGGCTCTAACTTCACTGGGCTATCTCTTCGCCGCGTCGTAGTAGCTCGCCGCTGCCGCCCAGTTGACGACGCTCCAGAAGGCCTTGAGGTACTCCGCCCGGCGGTTCTGGTACTTCAGATAGTAGGCGTGCTCCCAAACGTCGCAGCCGAGCACCGGCGTGCCTTCCACGCCCGCCACTCCTTTGCCCATGATCGGGTTGTCCTGGTTGGCGGTGGAGACGATTTCCAGCTTGCCGTTGTTGACGACCAGCCACGCCCAGCCGCTGCCGAAACGGCCTATGCCCGCGGCCTCGAACTTTTCCTTGAAGGCGTCGAAGCTGCCGAAGGCGGCCTTAATGTCTTCGCCCAGCTTGCCTGAGGGCACGCCGCCCGCTTTCGGACCGAGCAATTTCCAGAACATGGAATGGTTCGCATGGCCGCCGCCATTATTGCGCACGGCACCGCGGATGTCCGCCGGCACCGCATCGAGATTGCGGATGAGGTCCTCGACGGATTTTCCCTCGAGGTCGGCCTTGCCACTGATCGCCTTGTTGACGTTGGTGACGTAAGCCGCGTGGTGCTTGTCGTGATGAATCTCCATGGTTTGCGCGTCGATATAAGGTTCGAGCGCGTCCTTGGGATATGGAAGCGGAGGTAGTTCGTATGCCATAGTTTTCCTGATGTGTTTGATTTATCGTCTTAGTCTAACGCCCTTTTGTTCTTTTTGGGTAACGTTTACAGACCCAGCAACATAGCAC
>SESF01018542.1_pt1 | contig 11079 bp, 12 predicted proteins | sample 3171521 | NCBI WGS metagenome assembly SESF01 (sample SAMN10866945, study PRJNA518727) | freshwater metagenome | biome: subpolar coniferous forest; feature: holomictic lake; material: water; isolation source: holomictic Lake 227, 6 m and 8 m depth | place: Canada: near Kenora, Ontario | collected...
CAGACAATTGCCTTCAATGCCTGAATTTGGCAGTTCAATGCGTCAAAGTTTGCATTAACATCAGCGGCTTTTGCGGGCGTTCCAGATGTGAACTTTATTATATCATTTGTGCATGTGCTTTGTCTATCATATTTTGCTTCGCCTACAAGCACCCATGAAGTAGTGCCGTCATAGCTGTCTCCATAACCAGCCATTAATCTCCCATTTTTTACACTGTCATTCCATGAATCTGCTCCAGAGCCCCATGTTACAAATGTATTATAAAGAATTTTGCCTCCTAATGTGTCGTAATTTTCGGTAGAGGTAATAACGGTATATGTCATGTCTGGATTATAGTCGATACGGGTGAAGAGCCATGTATTTATTGGAAGCAACGCTGACCCATTATATGACCATCCTGTTGTACCGAACTGACCCGATTGACCTAAGTAAGTTGTTCCCTTGGCATTTGCTACACCAACGCCTGTCCCCATATACCCAGTTTGAGAGCCACCATTTACCATCCATTTAATATAAACGACAGCATCTGAAAGGTCTGCCACATGGTTTGACAACATTACAGCACTGCCTCGATATCCATTACCCCAAAGTTTGATACCTTCGCTGGTTCGTTCCATAAGCCCTGAACCATAAGAATGGGTCATATCAAATTGTGACCATGCACTTAACTCAATGGGAATCACGACTGTGTTTGCTCGTGCTGCACTCATCACGCCAAACATCAACACCCCCGCCACAAGCCCTGTTAATAATTTTTTCTTCATCTTTCCTTTTCTCCCATGGTTACTTCCAGCGAAAGTACCCCGCCTAACACCGCGTTCAGCGGGCGCGGCGGCTATGAACATTGAATTCAGCAAAGCCTGTCCTCCGCGCTCCGCTGGAACGTATTGTTAGGCCAGGATTTGCAGGCTGATTCCAAACCAATAGCAAGTCGTTTGTGCCGACATACTACCGATCACTTCACCCAGAACTGCACAGATGGGTTTTCATTCACCCTCCCGTCCCAGGCATGGATGTAGGTGCCGATAGTACCCACATAAACATGATTATCGCTGTGGCTAGTGGACATCTCTAAAATTATAGGATCGCCAGAAGTTTTTGTTGATACCAGACCCCAGTGCCAAGAGGGCGCTGTCTCATCCGAAGTTGATGTGCGGTGTGTCAGAGCAAAATCAGTATAAGCGTTGCCACAATTGGCAGCAAGTGTGGAGCTTGAGTATTTACAATTGGCTGCCCAATACAACGTCGTATTCACGCTGCAAGGGCCTTGGGCGCATACCGTTGCTGTACCGTGTCCGCGGTAAGCAGTAGTCTTAATTGTATTAATCGTTTCATCGCTTAACTTGAACGACTGGGTCTGGTTAGTGAACGATGTGCCCACCGCGTTGCCGCTGTTCCATCCCGCGATGCCATTTGTATTCCCAGGCCAAATAAAGTTACCCACCAATGTCCAGCCACCCCCGTCTGTCGTCATGTCACAGTAAACTTGGAAAGGCTGTGGGCTACCAGCAGGCTGAATCGAATATATCCCACTCGGAAGCCCACTTGATCTGGCATGAATTGTTGCACAGGACATGTCTGTGGTGCCTATTTGTCTTTGCAAAGCATTCACTGCATTGTAAATTGTCGTAAAATTCTCATTTACTTCCGACGATTTAGCTGGTGTTCCTGGAGAAAAGGTATGCGGAACAGTCAAGTCCGCAGCATATACACTTCCAACCAATACAAACACAACTGCCAAGATTGCTGCAATCTTTGTCTCTTTAAATTTCATTGTGATTCTCCCCCACGCCTGATTGAGTACGCCGCCTAACGATAAGCTAAGCGGCGCTGCGCGGCCTTATCGCGCAGCGTCCGCTTGAGCGACTTGTTAGGTGCTTTTGACTTTTATTTGAGCTAAAGCACTTTTATGTGCTTGCTTTACTGCATACATTTTTTCATCAGCAAGACGAATTAATGTAGCGAAATCAACATATTCATTAGGTCCAGTTTGTGCAATACCGATACTCAAAGACACATCATTTAACTCTTCTTTGATCTTCGCATTAAGACGATCAACAAATATTTTCTGAGCTTGATCTTCTCGACAATTGGCTAAGATGATACAGAATTCATCGCCACCATAGCGAATACAACTATCTTCTATCCGAGCCGTACTTTTAATGGAACTTCCTACGATGCGTAAAATTTCGTCGCCTCGCTGATGCCCATAGGTATCATTAATTTTCTTGAAATCGTTTATATCAAGGTAAATTGCCGTAACCGGTTCAAGGCGTCGTTGAGAACTGCGTAGGATTGTAGTAACTATTCTATCCAAATGTCGAACGTTTAATAATCCTGTAAGCGAATCAGTGCGTGACATCTCTTCAAGCTGTCTAGTTCGTTCCTTAACCTTTTCTTCCATAGTGTGCGCGTATTGTTCCGATTTGTTTTTAGTAACTTCAATCTCAAAAAGCAGGCTTCGGATATAAGCATCGAATACAAGCGTATTATCAAATAGGAGCAACTTGTTTATGGCTGACAATATTGCGTGATGATTTTCTTTGATCTGTGTTGAATTTATTATTACTCTGTTCAATAGTTTTCTGAGCTTATGAATGGCTGAAAGGTAGAGCTTTGGTTCGACGCCGATACGCTTATGCACAAGACCAATACGTAAACGATTATTTACGTATTCAAGGTCATACACACCACTGAAGAGGTCTAGAATATATCTGCGTTGCGCACTTCGTAAACGGATAAGGGTATCAGCATCACCAATCAAAAGCGCAATTTCAACCACGCTAGTTTGCATCTCATAAAACTCTATAACCAAAGAATCTACATTTTTTTCAATTATCTCCCTGCAAGAAACAAGTAATTCTATATCTACTTGAGAAAATGAGAATAAATTTTTACGATGTTCCACTTCAAATTCGGTGATTCGCATCTGCTCTAATAGAGTCTGGTCTGTTTGTTTCATTCTTAAGTCCTCATTATTTTGGTTACCACTGTGCTTCAATAAAGCCAACTACGCCAAAAACAATTGCGGTACCTAACACAATGTTCACCTGCGAAGTCAGGTGCAACAAATGGTTAGGAGCTTTGTACCGAAGTTTTGTAAAGGTTGTTAGCCATCAATTCGCGCTCCGCTGAAACGTAATGTTAGGCCAAGTGCGCTTACTGGCATATACTTGCCGATGGATGATCCGTACAGACAATTGCCATCAATGCCTGAATCTGACAGTTCATCTGAGTATAGATTGCATCAAAATTTGCATTAACTTCGGTAGCTTTTGCTGGATTTCCAGAAGTGAATGTGTAAGGTTTTACCACTGCTTCATTGCTACATGAGGCGGAAGAGACTATTCTAAGTTCCCCCAACACCGCATATGCCGCAGCTGAATAATTGTCCCCACCGTTCAATCCTAAACGTGCATTCCTAAAAGCGTCCCAATCAGAATTGGAGATGGTACCTGTCACATGCTGAATGGGTATCCCCCCGTTTGAGTCATAGTTTCCAGTTGATAGCGTAGTTTCAAATGTTTTATCAGTTTTCACCTTAAACTGACCAAAATACCAGGTTCCATCGTTTATAACCACACTGCCGTTATAAGAGTGATGAGTAGTTCCAAAAGGGAAGCCAGATGGAACCAGATAGTGAGTAACAGCGGGGTCGACAGCAACCAAACCAAAGCCAACATACTGTCCATCGCCAAAAGGTTTAAACTTAATAAAGACTTCCGAACCAACAAGATTGTAAGTATTTTTTGTAAATGCACCGAACCACGCAGCTCGATATCCACAATTAAACACTTTTATCCCTTCACTGGTCAGTTCCAGCTTACAGTTATCATTATTCACGGTTTGGAAGTTATTTAGATCTATGGGAATATTTATCAATCCATCAGCTATGGCAGTATGTATGATGCCACAAAACATAAAAATAACCGCACAAACAGCAAACACTCTCGTTTTCATAACTCCCCTCCTAACAGTTGCCTGAGCCAGCCTAACACAATGTTCACCTGCGAAGTCAGGTGCAACAGATGGTTAGGAGTATTGTAACGGTTTGCCTTTTACTGGCATACACTCGCTGTTGGCTCATTCTTGCAGACAATTGCCTTCAATGCCTGTAACTGGCTATTCAGCACTTGAATTTGACAGTTCAAGGTATCAAAATTCGCATTGACTTCGGCAGCTTTGGCAGGTGCTCCCGCAGTGAATATCACTATGTCATTTGAACATGTGCTTTGGCTTTGGTAAAGCTGTTGAATTTCTGATTCTGATATAGCACGGTTGTAAATGCGTAGTTCATCAATTCGTCCTGAAAAAACCTCATAACTCCCTGGATAACTTGAACCGATGTAAAGTGCTTCATGTGAAGTATGGATTGGATGAGTAAAATTGTACTCAGCCTTAATTTTACCATTTATGTAAAATTTAACTTTCTGACCGTCATAAGTTGCTGTTAAAAAATACCATGTGTTTTTTGATAGGGCACCCGAATGGTAAAACTCTGAAAATTGCTCTGAAGTATTCCAATTTAATAACAAACCTATTCCATCCGGAATTGCCCAGAGTGTGTAATCCTCCTTATTATATCCCTTAGTTACAACAGCCATTTGACCTATATCAAACTTGGAATTAACCCATGAACAGATTGAAAGAGAAGTTGTAATTGATAACGAAGCAGAATCTGAGATAAGAATATACTCATTCATTTTCCCGTCAAATGAGGCTGCTTTTCCAGTTATACCATCTCCGTAAGTTACTCCCCCGTATTCTTTCCCATTATTACCATTCCCGCTTTCGTCATTGGCATTACCATTAAACGGATAATATGCCACCAGTCCATCACTCAAGCCAGCATGTGTAATGCCACAAAACAGAAACACAACCACGCAAACAGCAAACACTCTCGTTTTCATAACACCCCTCCTAACGGTTGCCTGAGCCCGCCTAACACCGCGTTCAGCGGGCGCGGCTAACGAATATTGAATTGAACAAAGGCTGTCCTCCGCGCTCCGCTGGAACGTATTGTTAGGTGTTTCTGTCTGTCTTCAGACCGCTTTACGGCTGTCAAAATATAAAACAGGTTCTATTGCAAGTCTGAATCCGAGTGAACAGAGAACTGACCGCAATGTTTTTATTCTCGGATTTCCGGTTGCTGAAAGAGTTCTGTAAAGAGTCTGTCTGTTCAGTTCCGCTTTTTTTGCAAGCCCCGCTATTCCGCCCTGAGCCTCCGCAACACTTCGGATCGCAGCCAGAAAGGCTTCAAGATTTCCGTCAGCAGAATACTCCTCAAGAGAAGACCTGAGATATTCGGCAGCTTCGGTACTGTCTTTCATCGTTTCCGTAACAAAATCTCTGTAATTTCTCATACCGTTCTCCTGCTGATATAGTCTCTCCAATATGCTTTCGCTTTTTTCACATCTTTTTTCTGCGAAGACTTATCTCCGCCGCAGAGAAGCAGGACAAGTGTATTGTCAACCTCGCCGTAATATACTTTGTATCCTGAACCGAAAATGAATCTGACTCATAAACATCTTCGCCGACCGATCTGTGATCTCCCGGATTTCCTGTTTCCACCCTATCCAGCCTTACAATTACCCTTGCTCTGTCTCCGGCTGTCAGTGTTCCGATCCAGTCCGAAAAAGGTTCTCTGCCGTTGCAATCCTGATAAATTCTGAGAGTCTTTTTTGTCAAATTCATGTGATATTGTCGCTTAAAAACGACAATATGTCAACATTTTTAACGGCATTTTCGCCTTAAGGAGCTGTCCGTAATTAACTTATACATTTGGTGTAATTTTGTAGTTCCATTCACCATGAAATCCAGCTCGTCTTATTTCAATATTTTTCACTTCTTCATCACTAACTTTTTTCCCTTTTTGGTACTGATTTGAATCGATTTCAGCTTGAACGGTTAAACCTTCACGTGTTGTAGTGTTACCTATTAATTTTACCATTACATCATAACTCACCAATGGTTTGCCACGCCAATTCATACTAATATGGCAAAATAGACGATGCTCAATTTTATTCCACTTACTTGTTCCGGGCGGAAAATGACAAACTGATATTTTTAACCCAGTTTCATTTGAAAGCTTCTGCAAAGCATATTTCCACAAGCGAACCCTGTAGCCATTACTTCCACCGCAATCGGCCGTGACAAGCAGACTGTCCGCATGAGGATAATGAATAATGCCCATTTTTTCCCACCACCGCCGGATACTTTCTACAGCAAACTCAGATGTATCATGATCAGTACCTATGTTTACCCAACCTACATTGAGTGTTTGATCATAGACTCCATATGGATTTACCCTATCTTTTCCAAAATCATGTGTGTCGACTTTCCTTGGATTGCCTTTAGGTTCCCACTCTTTCCCCTTGTTTGCAAAGTTACCGATCAGCTCCTTTTTCTTTGTATCGACTGATATAACCGGTTGACCGAACCTTTGAAATATCTTGACCCGGCGGTTGATAAATCGAAACTGGGCATCCCTATCAGGGTGATCATCGCCTTCCGCAGCTTTTCGGTTTCCTTGAAGACTGTAACCAAGCTCATCAAGCAGCTCAGATATTTTCTGGCGACCGACCTCATATCCTTTGCTACGAAGATTTGTTTCAAGATTACGAGTACTCTTACAAGTCCACAATAGAGGAGATTCCGGGTCACCTCTGGTTGTTCCTTCAATAAGGCCTTTTAGCTCATCCATGATTTCAGGTGATTTGTCTTGAAGTCGTTTCCTGCCACCTCCTTGAACTCTAATTCGATCTATAGAATGTGTGCTCGAAATTTTGTCAAGCTCACGAATCCCACGATCAATGGTCATTCGGGATACCCCTGTTGCTTCTGCCACTATGACCCTACCACCTCGGCCAAGAGCATTTGCTTCAGCACCAGCCCATAATCGTCTTATCCGTTCGTTGAGAAAAGGCGATAGAGAACGGTATTTTATTCTTATAGTTTCAACAATGTTAGCATCCATTGCTATTAAATAGCAGATAACCAATAAATGTACAACTTATTTCCGGACAGCTCCTAACTTACAAATGCCTAACGCAAAATTAACCGGCGCGGCCCACGAACGCCGTGAAAAAATAAAGCAAGCTGTTCCGCGTTCGGTTGAATGCCGGGTTATGCGTCACGCGCTCACCTGACGGAGTTTGGCTGCCAATTTGCTGATCATGGCGTTGATACCTTCCCCATTTGGTAGGTACTTTAGAATTCGATGGTGTGCCATGTCAAAAGGAACATCATCAAGTGACTGAGATATGGGCACCACATGCTTGCCAAGGGTGTGGGCGATGCCCGTTTCGTACATCACGTTTGGGTTTTTTCCGGTGAAGTCGACAACCACCACATAAGCCCTGAATATAAGGTTGAAGATATCTTGAATAACAGTGCTCTCTTCCCATATATCATCGACTCGGAGGCACCGGTATCCTGCCGCACTGCAAGCGCGTCGGATTCCATCATGTACCGAGTTGAATGCCGGGTTAAACGGCATCATGACTGCGACCAAGTCACTCTCAATGGATGTGTTTTCTGGAACCTGAAAGACATTTGGTGCAAATGTAATCTTGCGTTCTGATGGCTTGGCAGACACGAATTGACTTTCTTCCGGGTACTTTTCCGCGACGTGTTTCTCGAAAACCGCGAATGCGCCCTCATCTTGTTGAGCGATTTGCTTGATTATGTTCAGTGCGTTCCCCGCGTAGTCCTCATCACCCCAGGAGAGACTACGCAGAAGACGCGGATGCCTCGAAATTAAGTCGGAGAAGCCAGTGAGAAGACCAATTTCCTCCCAGTCTCCGGCATCAAAGTCGGCAACTACGCGTTCGCGCAGCGATAAGATTCTTTTCCCAAGTTCGAATTCAACCATTGGAACAACCTAGTATAGCGTTTCATTAAAATATATACAAATAAAACGCATTAGTCTATAATGCCTTCAATACTAATACTTTCATAGTGGAGGCAACTAATGTCCAGAAAATGTCAGAGAGCAAAACTTAATTTGTCTGACGAACAAAAAGATTCGCTCGTCAAGATGTCCCAATCAAGAATACTGCCTTTGCAAGAGGTACAACGGTCGAGAATATTGTTAAAATATGTCGATGGAATAGGACTCTCTGCTATTTCTAAAGAATTAAAGACAACACGAGCTACCGTCTATAAGTGTATCGACAAGGCCCTTTCGATGGGTGTAGAAGCTGCCCTAAAAGACACTTTCCATCGACCGTTTGGCCCAACAATCACTGCGGAAGCAAGGAGCTGGGTTATTAGCCTTGCTTGTACAAAACCCAAAGAACATGGTTATGCTGCTGAATTTTGGTCTCGAAATTCTCTGGCCCAACATGTTAGAAATTATTCTGTGCAAAATGGATATCCATGCTTGCAAAAAGCAGCCAAGGCAACAATCCAGCGAATCCTATCAAGCCAGCCGATACGACCGGACAAAATCGCTTATTATTGTCACAGCCGGGACCCTGACTTTGACATCAAGATGAAAGAAGTATTAATGGCCTATAAAGGGGTTTCAATGCTTCAGGGAAATCCTGAAAACTTTCAACAGGTCGTTACTGTATCGGTAGATGAGAAACCTGGTGTACAGGCTCTTGATAATCTTGCCGATGATATTATGCCGAATCCGGAAAAAAATTCTCGAATACTTCGAGATCATCAATACAAAAGAATGGGTACCGTATCAATACTGGCTTCCCTTGATCTTCAAGATGGACATGTAATTGCGCAGGTCCATGATAGACATCGCAGCAAAGAATTTATATGTCTTCTCGATGAACTCGATAGATATTATCCCAAAGAGTGCCAAATTCGAGTGATTTTGGATAATCACTCAGCACATATTTCCAGAGAAACAATGGCATACCTTGCCACAAAGCCTAATCGTTTCATTTATATCCATACTCCTACTCATGGTTCCTGGCTGAATTTGGTTGAAACATTGTTCGGTAAAATGGCAAGAACCTTTTTAAAGGGTATTCGCGTCAAAACACTGGAAGAACTCAAGGAGAGAATCCTTCTGGGCATAAAGGAAATGAACTCCGCTCCTGTAGTCTTCCGTTGGAAAAAATTTGATGCAGTCGCTAAATATTAGTTTGTATATATTTTAATGAAACGCTATACTAGTTTGACGCATAACGTTGCAAATCACCAGCAGCAAACGGAGCGCAGCGGAGTTTGGCATCCGTGTGCATTTGCTTTGTTAGGCATAATCATTTCCGTGAATGGGGTCCCCATTTTTCTCAATTTCTTAATATAAGATTAGTTCTCTTCACATAAACCGTCTAAAATTTTGCTAAAGTATCTCTAAAGTCAGAAAGAGCATCTACTTTCTCTGACGCAAGAGTAGTCTGGAAGTTAATGTTTTTTTCTATCATTTTTTTCGTTTCGTTAATCTTGTTGCCTTCTGAAAAAAAACAAAGGAAACCATTTTGAATCGTTTTGTTGTAGTTAAAATTGCCCGAAATAATTACTCTAAATGCTTTTCGCCGAAAAAATCCTTCCGCAAAAGAATTTTTTTCTTCCGCAATAATTATTTTTTTAATGTTGTCAACGTCTATATAAATAGCTGCTCTATTTTCAATTAACTGATCAATTATATTTAGATCAATTTTTTTATCCTTTGTTAGTTGTTGGTATTTCTCGAGTGCTGCTGGTAGCGCAGTCCCAAGCGTAATCCCAAAGAGGCCAAATATACCAGCAGCTGGATTGGGATTAAACTTTTCTCGTGGTGTTGTTGCAACTAAAACGATTCTATTATTTGTAAATACCATATCGTAGAAACCCCAACCTTTAAAAAGAAGATTTGAGTATCGCAGGATCCATCCGTTTTTGGTCTTGAGCATTTTGGCTTCCATTATGTCTGGTATATTGATTTTTTCCTTTTTAAAAACCTCTTCAGGAAGATACTTCTCTGGAAGGTTTGCCGATTGCTCAATTGTTTCGCCAATATCTACAAAGGCTGTGAATTGCCGATATATTTCATTGATTTTTTCAAATATTGGGGGATTATTTTGGACTGAACTGTTTGTAAAAACCTTTGATTGCTCTGGAGCGCCTTTGGCCACTAGCCACTCACCGCAATGTTTGCATTTTATTGCCTCGTCTTTTATCTCTTCTGCACAAAATGGACATTTCATCATTTTCTCTCATTTTTATGAGTCCAACAAATCAATAAAAACTTGCTTTTCATGCCAAATTGTGGGCGCATCCGAAAACCATTGCTAACACCGCGTTCAGCGGGCGCGGTGGCTACGAACATTGAAATTACCAAGGCTGTCCTCCGCGCTCCGCTGGAACGTATTGTTAGGCCGAGTGCGTTTACTGGCATATACTTGCTGTTGGGTGATCCTGACAGACAATTGCTTTCAATGCCTGAATCTGGCAATTATGAGCATCAAAGTTTGCGTTAACATCAGCAGCTTTAGCAGGTGTTCCGGCGGTGAATGTCACTACAGCCTTAGAAAAACACGGACTAGCAGGTTGGATTGTATTGAATTCCAGATCATCAAAATCTCCCGGCGCAATTACAGAGTGAATTCCACTTGATGCAATTTTTAGTTGGGTGCCACCAATATCATTACTAATAACTTCCTCAATCAACTTACCATCTACGCCAAATGCCTGCATTACTTGACTAGGTCCGCCACCCCACTGATCTAAACGGAGCGAAACATAATCTGTTGTCGCGGGATTACCAGTTTCTGGATCAAAAAATTTCATAGTAATGATACCATAATTCAATTTCCCTGAAGAGTCGACACCACCTACACCATTAGTGCCGCTTGTCGCATGCCCTACTCCTAAATTAACTACAGCAACATAGTTTGTATCTGATGAAAAATGGATGCCATACTCAGGAACACTATATAATTTTGATAGCTCCGGGACATATTGTCCAGTACCTCTGAAAGACATACCTGTTAATGAATCGAAGTTTAGCCGAATGGAATCGGCTTGGACAACGCCACTAAACAGAAAAATAACCGCACAAACAGTAAACACTCTTGTTTTCATAACCATCCTCCCGCGGCTCTTGGTTGAGCCCGCCTAACGTAGAGCTAACCG
>SESF01032228.1_pt1 | contig 11077 bp, 7 predicted proteins | sample 3171521 | NCBI WGS metagenome assembly SESF01 (sample SAMN10866945, study PRJNA518727) | freshwater metagenome | biome: subpolar coniferous forest; feature: holomictic lake; material: water; isolation source: holomictic Lake 227, 6 m and 8 m depth | place: Canada: near Kenora, Ontario | collected...
TACTTGGGATTTTACCTCATGAAGCTATTCTATCTAAGGGTGCCGCCCGGACTTTGCTCCTTATATGTCAGGCGCTGGCTTCAGGCTGCGCTCTCGGTCGCCCTCCTGGCAGGCCAGGCCGCAGTCGCTCAATTGCCCTCCGCCAGCTCCGGGACCGGCGTCAACGCGGCCTTTGTGAAGCTCTTCGGCTCCGTGAACGCCTTCACGGCTAAAGCGGAGACCCGGGTGCTGGACCGGTCCCAGGAACAGCTCCTCCGCATGCCAATGGAATTCACCTTGCTCGACGGCAAAGTGCGCCTCGACATTGACTTGAGCCAGGCGCAGAGCAAGAACTTAGCGCCCAGCACCCTTGCCAGCCTTAAGCAAGCGGGGATGGACCGCCTGGTCAGTATCTTTCGGCCCGATAAGAAGGTCACGTATTTGATCTACCCCGGCGTCCAGAGTTACCAGGAGCTGGCTCAATCCAAGGGCGAAACCGAGGCGGCGGAGAAGGGCCTGAAGCTGGAGAAATCCGGGCTCGGCAAGGAGACCCTCGATGGCCATCCTTGCGTAAAGAATAAGGTCGTCGTCAGAAGCAGCAAAGAGCCGGTCCTGACGGCTGTAGTCTGGAATGCGACCGACCTCAAGGACTTCCCGATTCAGATCGAGATGAAGGAAAGCGACAACACTACGCGAATGCACTTTACCGACGTCCGCTTCGTCAAGCCGGACGCGAAGCAGTTCGAAGTCCCGTCCGCCTATGGCCACATGAAATGAAGATTCTCAACCTAAACCCCGCCAACGACATCGGTGCCTCCTCCTGGTTCGTCGAAATGGAGGGGCATCGGCTGCTCATGGATGCCGGCACACATCCCCGACTCGAAGGCCGGGACGCTTTGCCGCGCTATGACCTGATTAAGAAGGAAGAGGTGGACGCCATCGCCATCTCCCATTGCCATCACGACCATGTGGGGTCGTTGCCCGTTGCCCTGCGCCAATTTCCCCAGGCCCATGTGCTCATGACCGAGCTGAGCTACTTCCTGGTTGAGCGGGTGCTGCACAACTCGGTCAACGTCATGAAGCGGCAGCGCGAAGAACTGGGCATCCAAGAGTACCCGCTCTACAGCCATGACGAGGTGGACGAACTGGCCCCACGCATCCAGGGGTTCAAATACAACCGCGACGTCGAGTGGGCTTCGTTCCACAAGACCCGCGCCGGATTCATCTCACCCACGCTGGAATTCTATGACGCCGGCCACACGCTCGGCTCCGCCGGCATCATGGTGCGCGGCCGCAAGGAAACCCTCTTCTACACCGGGGACGTTTGTTTTCATGACCAGACTATCCTGCGAGGCGCCCGGTTCGAGGACGTCAAGGCAGAGGTGCTCCTCATGGAAACCACGCGGGGCCAGCGCCAGTTGCCGCCCGGCTTCTCGCGCGAGAAAGAAATCGAGCGCCTCAGCGCGGCCATCCTGCGCGTGCTCCACCGCCGTGGCTCCGTCCTCATTCCCTCCTTCGCCCTCGGCCGCACCCAGGAGATTCTGACCCTGCTGGCCATCATGATGCGCGAAGGCAAGCTCAAGCCGCAGCCGGTTTACATCGGCGGCCTGGGCCGCGTCTTCACAGAAATCTACGACCTGGAATCGCACCGCACCCATCGGCAGTATCCCAACCTCCAGATGCACGATGCCCTGAACCTCACGGTGCTGGAGAAGGGGCAGGTGAACAAAATGAAGCTCACGGGCGGCCGCCTCTTCGTCGTCACCGCCGGCATGATGAGCGAGCATACCGCCTCGCACAACCTGGCGCTCCGTATGATCGGGGACAAAGACCAGGCAATCTTCTTCGTCGGATACGCCGATCCCGAGACGCCAGGCGGCCGCCTCAAGGCCGCCAAGCCAGGCGAGACGTTCATCCTGAGCCCGAGCGCCGGGGAAGTCACCCGCCGTTGCGAGGTGGAGGACTTCGACCTCACCGCTCACGCCAACCGCGACGACCTGCTGGACTTCGTCGGCGAGGTCGACCCGCGCGTCGTCCTGCTCAGCCACGGCGAAGATGGGTCGCGCGATTGGTTCGCCGAGCAGATCCACGCTCGTTATCCGAAGATCAAGGTGCTTGCGCCGAAACCGGGCGAAGTGCTGGAGGTCTAACTCGGATACTCCATGCCGCGCACGATTCTCCAACAGCATGTAGCCGCCGACGTCAGTCGGCTCATTCTTATCGCAAGCAAGATGGCGCCGACTGACGTCGGCGGCTACTTCTGTGTGACCTTCCAGAGCTAGCACTTATGAGACTTGGCTTCGTTACCCTTTCCTGGCTGCTTCTGGCTGTGGCCGCCGGTTACGCCGCCACTCCGGCCGATCTGAAGCTCACCGGCGACTGGGACGTGCTGGTCACGGTGAAGGAGCGGCGCCCGCTTGCCACCACCGTTCACGTCGCCCCGCCCGTGCTCGTGGCGGTCGCCGGCGAGAAGTATGATTCGCTGCCGCTATACGACGCCAAGGCGGCGGGTTGGACCAAAGGGGCACAGCTCCACGGTGTGCAGGCGCAGGAGACTACCACGCCGCACCTGTTTGATCCCGAGAGCCTGGTGCTGCGGGCCGGGCCGGAAGCGGACGCTCCGGTCTTCCGCCGGGGCGAGGACTACGAGGCAGACGCCACCTGGGGCACTTTTGGCCGGTGCACGAACAGCGCTATCAAGGAAGGTCAGCCGGTCTTCGCGAGCTACCGTCATGCGCAACTCCGTCTGGACGCCGTGGTGCTGACGCGCAAGGGCCAGATCGAGCTGCGGCAGGGGGAGCCACGGTCCGCGGCGCCCCTGCCGCCGACAATCGAGAAGGGCGAGCGTCGCCTGGCAAACATCTGGCTGCCGGGCCGAGTGGACCGCCTGGCGCCGGAGCACCTGTTCCCGGTGCTGGAAACCGCTTACCCTGAGCCACGGAAGGCCAAACCCACACCCGCCGAGCAGTTCTGCCCCAAGGCCATGAAGAAGCTTCGTTCGGGCCAGCCCTTGCGCATTCTGGCTTGGGGCGACAGCGTCACCGTGGGCAGTTTCGTGCCGGATTGGGAACACAACCGCTGGCAGGAACAGTTCGTTGCGCGGCTCAAAGCCCGTTTTCGGCATGCCAGGATAGAGCTGCTGACCGAGGCCTGGGGAGGACGGAATACCTCCAGCTACCTGGGCGAACCCCCGGGCAGCCCGCACAACTACCAGGAGAAGGTGCTGGCGTTGAAACCCGACCTCATCATCTCCGAGTTTGTGAACGACGGAGGCATGACCCCGGCACAGGTTAATGAGCGTTACGGCAAGCTGCTGGCAGATTTTCAGGGCATCGGCGCGGAGTGGATCATCCTCACGCCGCATTATGTGCGGCCGGATTGGATGGGGCTGAACCGCGAGCGAGATGTGGACAATGACCCGCGTCCCTATGTGGCGGGTCTGCGGGAGTTTGCCCCGCAGCACCAGCTCGCCCTGGCTGACGCCTCCCGCCGCTACGGCCGGCTCTGGCGCCAGGGCATCCCTTACAGCTCACTCATGCTCAATTCGATCAACCATCCCGACGCCCGCGGCATGAAGATCTTCGCCGACGCGTTGATGGAAGTTTTCCCCTAAAGCATCGTCGGACGGCGGGGTGTATCAGGGAGCCCAGCGGAGCCTCAAGGCGCCCCAGGGAGTCTCAAAGTTCTCTACGGTGAGGCTACGGCGCGTGTCCGGCGCGTCTGCCGGCTGCTGCCATGAATGCAGAAGGGAGAATGGCGAAGGCAGTGAAAACGGCGCAGCGTCGGAAAGGCGGTAGTCCCATAGCGGTCTGGGGGAGGTCTGGTACTGGTCTGGGGGCGGCCTGACGTGGATCTCACAAAGACCTCGTAATAATTGACTTATGACATTAGCAAGGTAGCTCTGGATACGCGTGTGTACCCCATGCAGGGACAGCGCTGGAAGGGTGCAGGCCCTGCGAATCCCTGATGTGGATTGCGCAAAGAGCTGGCATTAAAGGAGTTGAGCGGCTGGGGAGGCTTCGCCCGCAGTTACATACCAGGATAGAGATTCATGTTGTAGAGGGAGGGCTTTTCGAGGGGGCGGGTGTTGGCATAGACGCTGAAGCCGCGGGAGCCAAACAGAAGGACCTCTTCCCGGGCGTCGCCCCAAACGTCGGCCGCCATACCGTAGCAATCGGAATTGAAGTCCTTCTCCCCGGGCAGCCCCTCAATCTGCAAGGGCAGCTCGTCCACGATTTCCCCCTGGCCGTTATAGATGCGCGCGGGCTTGGACGGTCCCTGGCGTTCGACGGAATAGCCATAGACGAGCAGGCAGTCCGGCTGGCCGGGCCCGAACCACTGAAGGTGGCGGGCGGCGATGCACCATTCGCCCTTTTCCATCTGGCGGTGCCACAATTCGTGCCCCTCGATGTCGTAGAGGTAAAGAATGGCCCAGGCGTTCGCATCGCGGCGGTGAGTGGGCACCGGCGTGCGATCAACCGCCATGACCTGGAGGGGCGAGTCCGAACGAAAGTGTCCCACCACGACATGCTGCGCTTCGCCCAGGGGCCGGAACCAGAGGTCGGCTCCCTTGGGGTCCAGACAGTGCAAACCGCCATCGCCGAAGAGCAATCGCCACTTGCCGTCCGGCGGCCTGGCGATGAACGCCGCGTCCTGGTGCTCGCCCTTGGCGTCTTTCTGGAACAGGACCTTGCCGTCATGATCCACCAGGGCGAACCCGACAAAGACTTCATCCCTGCCGTCCCCATCAACGTCGGCGATGGCAGGGTAATGGCCGGTGGAACCGGTGTAGCTCCAGAGGACCTTGGCGTCGTGCGACACGCCCCACATGTTCCAGTAGCGATCCTTCACCACCAGGTCTTCGCGCCGCCCGCGACCGGTCAGATCGGCAAAGAGGAAGCTGTCATCGGCCGGCGCGGGCAGGCTGAAGCGGGTCTTCTCCTTCCCCGTGCGGCCGTCGAGCACGAGCATGGTGGCGTCGCCCTCGTAGCGAGGGGCTCGCTCGCGAACCGTGCGCGCATCCCCCGGCGGGCAATCCAGATACTTCGACTGCTGGACGTAGAGGACTTCGTTGGTCCCGTCGTGGTCCCAGTCATAGATTTGCACGGGGAGATCACAATAGGCCCGGCCGTTATCCTTCGAGGGCGTGCCGGTCTGCCACAGGATTTCGCCTGCGAGCGTGGTGGCGGTCAGGCACGTGATGTTGCGCGGGCCGTAGAGGTTTTGCACGAAAAGGACATCGGGTGCGCCGTCCCCGTTGAGGTCGCCAATCCGGATGGTCTCGGACAGGAAGTCCTTGCCGAGGATCTTGCTGACCAGGTGGATCTTGCTGGTCTTGTCAGGTGGGGCGGCTTGGCCGTTGGCAAACACCGGCAGGACAAGCAAAGCCAGCAGCAGTTTTGTGGGCGTTAACATAAGGGGATGAGGTTGATCATTTGAGTCTGGCCGACGTTAGCTCTTGCTCGGCTGTTAAGGGGCCTTCTCCCCTTTGGGTGAGGCGTTGATGGCTTGCGAGGCCGTCGGGCCGGGTTCCACAACCCGAAACGTGGATCGGCCCGAGGTAATTTCGAGTTCACCCTTGCCATGTAGCCTGGGCACCGTTCTGAACGCGGTTACCATATACGTTCCTTGGGATTTTAGATCATACTCTCTGCTTAACTGCACCTCGTGCTCACCCACTTCCCCAGGAGCGATTCCCCAGGAGCGAGCGGAACCACTTCCTCCAGCCCAAGGATCATTTGTTCGGTGGACCAACGACGGCAGAGCATTGGTGCCCTTCAGAACCGAAAGGCCATAACCATCATAGACGGCATTTGGTCCGCCAGAAACGCTTGCATCCACTTGAATGTGCGTAGCAGTGAGATTGTGCAGCAGAATCTTGGCTCGAATTGGCTCGCCGACGACGAAAACGACATGTTCAAGCCGGATGCCTAGTTCAAGACCCTCTGCGGGGGCTCCCCACTGGATCACCGGAACCTGATTCGTGGAGGCCGTGAGGGCGTTCACGGCAAACGCGATGAACAAGGCAGACGTGAAAACCCGAAGAATGGCCTTCATAAGTTTGGTGCGCCTATGATCCTCTTAACAACATGGCTGGGACAAAGTCATTGGTGTAAAGACAAAGACAGCCAACCAGACCTCTTGGTGGTAGAATGCTGGAAGTTGCCCCTCCGGCACCGGTGGCATAAGGACGAAGTCTCGGAAGCCGCCCTTCGCGCTCTGCACTCCCACGCCGCCGGCCGCCCAGCGCCGAGGTTCCGGTCTCCTGACTTACAGGAATTGCCCATCACGTCAGCAAGGCTAACAGGCAGTCCAAAGCCGTCAAGCGCCAGCCACTGCTTGCGTCCAATGATAGAAGATATGAAAGCGGCAGAGGGCTGCCGCTTTTCAATGTATCGCCAACTTAGGCAATTGGGCACTCGCTTCGTCGTAAGGAGCGGCCGCATCTCTAAACTGCCAGCGCCCTGCACCGTAGCGGCGGGCATCTTGCCTGCCGTAGAACTGGGCGTCTCGCCAGGCGGTATGGACGTTCGCGTGGTTATAGTGCTCGAAGGTTCGAATGCTGGGCCGGGCGGCAAGCTGCCGCCCTCTACGGCAGGCAGGATGCCTGCCGCTACTTCAAACAGGCCTCCTCTCCCCTGCCCTCTCCTCCATTGCATGGAGGAGAGGGAGCTCCGGCGCGGGTAGCTCGATGGCCGTGGCAAGCTGCGCCCGTCAGAACCTTCGAAGTGCCAGCGAAGGGGAGAAGGTAGCACGCCCTCCGGCCTATCGGCTTAAGGGTAGTTGTTTAGAGCAGCGGCGGCGCCGCAGGGTGGCGCAGGTTGCCCAACCTGCCGTATCCAGTGGAATCGAGAGTCAGAAAAGCTCCGTTAGGAGCGCCATGCTTATAGAAGACGCACCGCGGAACACCATCCAAGCTCCGTCAGGCATGGGGATGAGCGCCACAAACACAGTCGCGGCCACGCGTTAAGCTCGAACCATGCCGCTCCTGACGGAGCTGTGCCCACGGGCCAACATCCCTTCCACCGAGAGTAGTAAAGAACGGCCTGCGCTACGCTGAATAAATACGCTCAGGGAGTCTTTGAGGGAGCGGACTGCCAGTGAAGCCACATGGCGGCGTGGCCGGGGGAGAGGTTCGTGATGCGGCGCTCGGAATGGTCCGCGAGGCGCATGACGTAGAGCTGCCGCACGCCGGCGCGCTTCGAGCCGTAGGCCAGCCACTGGCCGTCGGGCGAAGGCTCGGGATGATAGTGCAGCGTTTCATCCGGCGTCTTCGTCAATTGCTCGCTCTTGCCGTCGAGGGTGACTTGGAACAGCTCGACGGCCTTGCCGACTTGCGCGGTGTAGAAGACCGACTTGCCGTCCGTGGACCAGACGGGCACGTCGCTGCTGCCTTCGTGATAATCCAGCACGTCGAGAAAGAGGATCGAGCCCCAGTAGCCGTTGCGGTCGGCGAGCTTGCGCAGGCCGGTGCCGTCGTGGCGCACGATGTAGGGGTTGCTTTGGCGGGGGACGCCGCTGATGAACAGCAGCCACTGGCCATCGGCGGACCAACGGGGGCCGAAGTTGAACGCGTTGCCGGTCTCGATGTGTTTCTTCTCCGAGCCGTCGGCGCGGGAGACATAGATCTGGTAGTCCTCGTGATAGCTGATGAGTTTGCCGTCCGGCGACGCGCTGTAGCCGTAAGTGAAACCCGCCCCCTTGCCTGAGACATCGCGCTTGTTCCGTCCGTCCAGGTCCATCAGGTAGGGTTTGGACACGCCATTCATAAGTGGCGTGAAGCCAAGCCCCTTGCCCTCGGGCAGGTAGAACAAGCCGCCGTTGTAGTGGCTGACCCGCTCGACGGCGGTGAGATTGGTCAGCTTGCCGGAGGTCAGGTCGAGCAGGCAGGAGTCGAGCATCCACTTGCCCGGCTCCATGCGGAACGTCTTGTGTTCCTCCTCCCAACGCGCGTTTTCCGGGTCCTCCCAGCCGCGCATAATGATCGCCTGCTTGCCGTCGGGCGACCAACCGGCGAACTGCGTCCAGGCCTCGGGACCGTCGGCAAGCTCCGCGGCAACTTCGCGGCGGCCCGAGCCGTCCGCTTGGGAGAGGACCGCTCGCATGGTGCGCACGTTGGGGTGGCGGCCGCCGGGCAGGTCGGTGCACAGCTCCGTGTAGCCAATGAGCGGGTTGTAGCCGCCGACGTCAGTCGGCGCATTTATATTGCCCGTAAGTTGGCGCCGACTGATGTCGGCGGCTACCTGCGTTTGAGGTGCCAGCGTTAGCGCTCCGTTTTGGCGGATGACACTGAGGCGGGCGTCTATGGCGGCACCGACCGGGTCGAGGCCGGTTTGGCCGAGGCGCTGGCGGACCTGGCGGCGCAGCCACCAAAAGCCCGAGTTCCACGAATAAAGGATATGGCCGTGCGGATGTCCATCCACAGTGCTGATGGATTCGTTGAAGGCGGGGACCCGGGCGATTTCGCGCTGGATACGCTCGGCGAGGAGCGCATCCACCTCGGCGTCGGGCAGGCCATGCACGCCGGCCAGGAGGTAATTCGCGGCGTCATTCAGGAACCAGGAGCCGCCGTAACAGTACACTCCGCTATGGCCCGGCAGCAGCGAGCCATCCGCCTGCGAGATTACGCGCAGGCCGTAGGGCGTCTTCACCTTCTCGGAGGTGCGGACGTGGGTGAGCACTTGCTCATCGGTGAGCAGCTTCTTGCCGAACACCGCGTAGGTGAGCGTGGCGCCGTAGAGCGTGTCCTGGCCGAGCGTGTCGCGCTGCTTGCGGCTGGTGGGCATGAAGCCCCGGTCGGTGTTGAAGAGAGAGCGGTAGACAGCAATTGCCCGCTCGATGTCCTGGTCGGTAACGCTGAGCCCCAGCTCCTTGGCCGCAATCAGCGCGCCGCAGTGGAAGCCCTGGTCGCTGGCGGGCGAGTCGTCATCGTCGTAGAGCAGCACATCGTGATAGGTCTTCCAGCCTTTGGGGTTGGGCGAGCCCGGCAACGATGGCGGGATGTAGAGCCCATCCTTCTCGTGGCTGCGCAGGAATTCGTAAGCCTTGCGCACCAGCGGCTCGTTTACGGTGCCTCCGGCCCGTTTCATCAGCACGGCCCAGATGAGGTAGTAATGCGCGTTGTCCTCGTAATCCATGCGGGTCCAGAACACCGCGCGGTTGGACTCGATGGTCTTCTCCGGGTCGTCGAGCCCCAGGGCGGTGTAGAAGCCGTCGCTCACCCACTGTTTCCAGCCATAGCCCGGGCCAGAGATGAAGATATAGCGCCCGTCGCGCGGCTGGTCATTGGCGTCGCGCGCGAGGTTCCGGCGCAGGAGGTAGAGCGAGGTGTTGCGCAGGATCGCTTCGAGCGCGCAGGAGTTCCAGCCCTTGCCGTTGGCGACCGCAAGGTGGGCGGCCACCTGGGCGTCGTAATGGTTGCGGGCGGGACTGGCGAAGACCCAGGTGGTGAAGCGCCGGGTCTCCCCGGCGGCCAGCGATTGCCAGCCGTCCATCTGGTATTGGTAGGTGTCCCGCGCGTCCTCCGGGGGCTTGATGATCAGCGGATAGGGGGCGCGACCGTCGCCGGCCAGCACGGCCAGACGGTGGGCCGGGGGATCGAGCAGCACCTCGCAGCGGTTCTCCCACAGGCCCGGTGAGTCGGCGGCCAGGCCGAGGACCTTGCCGGATGCCCTCAGCATTGCCACCGGGAACGTCTCGGTTTTGGCTGTGCCGCGCACCGTGTCGCAGAGCGTGCGGGACTTCACCGGACCGGAAAACGAAGCGAATTCGCCCTCCCACGCGACATCGATCGGGAACCAGACCGAGAAGCGCTGGGCGGCGTCGGCCCGCACTTCCAGCGTGCGCTCTACCAGCGAAGGCGTCTTCTGCACCAGCCGCAGCCGCAGGGTCAGCGCGCCCACTTGGGCCGGGCCAAGCTCGATCACACCGTCGCGCTCGGTCTTGGCGCGGAATACGACCGGCTTGACCTCCGCGCCGGGCAGCAGAAGCTGCACGCCTGCAGGCGCTGCGTCGGTGGACCGCACGGCAAGGGTGCCGCCCGAGTAGTATTCGACACCGATGCAGCCGTCCTGCTCGACGAGTTTGGGGTGGAGTTCGACGACTTCCGCGGGTGCCGCCAGGGCCAGCGCGTTCAACAGCAACGCGGCGAGCGCGAGCAGCCGGGCTGGGCGAAGGCTTGGTACAGATGGTCGGTGTGGATGCGGGTGGAAACCCAGCCAGATTGTCAGGTGTGCTGCCAGCGTCTGAATCACAGCAGAGCTTCTACCCTTCCCGCCTGCGGAGAGCAAGTCGCAGAATTTCAATCTTGCAGCAGCAATGGCTGAGGGCGACCGGACAGGGCCGCACCAGTTGATCCAGGGAGTTGCAGCCGAACAGCCAGTCGTTGCCGCACAGTCCAACGCAGCGGGTCAGGTTGCCGCGTGAGCTTGCCATAAGTCCCAGCGCTACACACAACCAGTTTGACTATTCCTTAATAGCGAGTATAAGTGTATCTCGCTTACACTCGGTTCGGCTTTTGTGCGGTTCGCCATAGCAATCGTTCTTAGAGCGAGCTTTCACGGGCCAAACCCCGGGAAGAACGACTCAATCAAAGAAATGTTAGTGAAATAAATGCTAGTGAAAGCAACGTCCGGATTATGAAAACATGTCACTTATCGGTCCACGGTTCGCTTCAAGTTCTGGCTTTACGCCGTTTCCTGCCAGCGATTTCCATTGTGCTGCTTACCTGCCTCGCGGTCTTGCCTGGGCGCGCTGCAGCCCAAATCTTCGACGACTTTGAAACTTACGCCGAGGACTCCAACCTGCACGGCCAGGGAGGCTGGGCCGGCTGGGGGGGCAATGCGAGCGCCGGCGCCGCAATTTCCAGCACCTTCGCGTTCAGCCCAACCCGGTCGGTGAACATCACCGGGGCCAGCGACCTTGTCCGGACCTTCTCCGGCGCGACTAACGGGCAATGGGTGTTCAGCGTGATGCAGTACATTCCCTCCACTTCGACGGGCACCAACTACACGATCCTGTTAAATACCTACCGGCCACCTTATGGGACTGCCGACCTGAACTGGAGTGTGCAACTCCAGAACAATATGACGAGCGGCCA
>SESF01005013.1_pt1 | contig 11072 bp, 7 predicted proteins | sample 3171521 | NCBI WGS metagenome assembly SESF01 (sample SAMN10866945, study PRJNA518727) | freshwater metagenome | biome: subpolar coniferous forest; feature: holomictic lake; material: water; isolation source: holomictic Lake 227, 6 m and 8 m depth | place: Canada: near Kenora, Ontario | collected...
ATGGAGCGATAAGGCCGTTGTGGAGATGGTCGCCGAAAAGGCATCCAAAAACTTTAAATAGTTCAGGAGTGTTATTTGAGTTGTTCTTTTTATTTATTCGGACCAAATCCTGAAATAGCAAAATTTATTTTAAATCTGAAATCTTCCGTCGAATGAAAAATATCAAACCAGTCATCGCGATAATAGCCTGTTTTTTTGCAGCTCATCAGTCCTATTCGCAGTCGAATGCCAGCAACACTGAACAGCAGAAATATGTGACTTCATACGAGAAAAGTACGCTCGGAGGGAACGAACTGCCGGTCTTGATGCCTTATAACCGCTGGATTGATCCTGCCGGGAAACAGCTGTACTTTGGAGATAAGGAAAATGAAAACCATGCGCTCGATTGCCTCGTTTCGCCCGATGGTAAATGGGTGGCTGTTGAAGGCCGTTACTCGGTTGCCATTATAGAGCCGGTAAGCAAAAAAATTCTCAGTCGCTTCATCCTGCGGGGAAATTTCGGAACTGAAAACTTAATGAATTCATTCTCAGGAATCCAGTGGCGCAAAACAGCCAAAGATTATGAAATCTACTGGAGCGCTGTTGCCGGTGCCGGCAAATCTTATGTCATTCAGGCCAAATGGGACGGAGCGAATATTTCGGTCATCAATAAATTTCTTTTCGAGGCTGTTCCTCCGGCACAATCGGCTCTGCCTAATGAACTCCTTCTTTCTGAGGAATCTGGAACTCCCATTTTGTATGTTGTTCTCAACGGAAACAATTTGCTTGCAAAATTGGATATTCTATCGGGCAAAATAATCTGGTCGGTTCCAACAGGAGTAGCGCCATTTGGGATTGCTACAGCCAGCGGAAAACTATATATTACCAATTGGGCAGGCTCCATTCCTGAAACCGGTGATGTGAATGTGGCCGGTGTTCCATGGGGAAGTGCCAAGGTGGATGTCAAGACTGGTGCAACGAGGGAAGGAACGGTCTCAGTTTTTGATTCAAATACTGGTGATTTGTTGAAAAATATTACGGTTGGATTGCATCCGAATGATATCCTTTCAAGCCCTGACTGCAAGTTTGTCTATGTGGCCAATTCGAACAGCGATTTGGTCTCGGTTATTCAAACAGAAAAGGATCGGGTAGTGGAGAATATTCCTGTGAGTCTGTTTCAGGAAAAGAAGACCTATCTTGGTGATTCGCCCAATGGATTGGGAATAACCAGCGATGGTAAAACGCTTTATGTTGCCAACGGAATGGATAATGCCCTGGCAGTAGTTCATCTGGGAAAATCTGCTTCCAGTTTATCAACCGAAAAAGACAGTCGGGTTGCTGGCTTTATTCCGACAGGAGCATATCCGGGTGCTGTTGCTGTTTTTCGCGATAGTTTGCTGTTTGTTGCCAACATCGAATCGGAAGGATCGCGGATAGCTACAGTTTCTGCCACAACAGGCAAATCGTCTTACAATACTCACCGGCAAATGGCATCTGTTTCAGTTATTCCGGTTCCTCAAATGCAGCAATTGAAGAATTATACGGAAAAAGTTGAAAAGATTAATCAGAAATTCCGGATAGCCCTAACTGAGCAAATGCCACGCAAAAATGTTGTGCCGGTACCTGTTCCCGTAAGGATTGGCGAACCATCGGTGTTTAAACATGTGGTATATATTATCAAGGAAAACAGGACCTACGATCAGGTTCTGGGCGATGTAACTGCAGGAAACGGGGATTCGACTCTATGCATTTTTGGAAAAAAGATTACTCCAAATACTCATAAAATAGTCAATGATTTTTTCCTGATGGATAATTATCATGCAGCCGGAAAAAGTTCAGCAGAAGGCCATCAGTGGACCGATATGGGGATGGTGACCGATTATGTGGAGAAAAATGTGCGCGGCTGGTTCCGGAGTTATCCTCATGTTCAGGAAGATGCACTGGTTTATACGCCAACTGGATTTATCTGGAACAATGCACAAAAGAATGGAAAAAATGTCCGTATTTATGGTGAAGCCTGTGTGCCTGCATATGATCCGGCTTTCACATGGACTTCGATGTATGAAGGTTTTAATAAGGGTGAAACGTTGAAATTCGTTAATCATACCACGATAAAACCGGTTGAAAAAATCCTTAGTCCGAATTATCCGGGATACGATAATCACCAGATCCCTGATATTCTTCGGGCAAAAACCTTTATCGATGAATTGAATGGATATAATCAGATGAAAGGTGATCAATGGCCTGAATTGATGGTTATTGCCCTTCCGAATGATCACACCGGCGGAACACGTCCGGGACTTCCTACACCACGGGCCATGGTGGCTGACAATGATCTGGCCCTTGGGCAAATTATTGAGGCCATATCCAAAAGTCGCTTTTGGAACAACACGGTCATTTTCATTACTGAAGATGATTCTCAGGATGGCTGGGATCACGTTTCTGCCTACCGGACTGTCGGTTCGGTGATAAGTCCGTATTCGAGGCTGAAGTCCACCGTTCACACGAATTACAATCAGGTTTCAGTATTCAGGACCATCGAACAAATTTTAGGAATTCCGGTAATGAATGTCAGCGATGCCACCGCCATGCCCATGTTCGACTGTTTTTCAGCCACTCCGGATTTGACTCCATTCCAACCCGTACCCAATCAGATTCCATTGAATGAAATGAATAAGCCACTGACAGACTTAAAAGGAACTGCACTCCATTATGCAAAAAAAAGCATGGAACCCCAATTTGATCACATCGATTCCGGAGATGATGATTTGTTTAACCGGATCATCTGGTTTGCCATGAAAGGGAAAGAACAATTTCCGAAAAAGTACAGTGGCAAAGAGGAAGAGGAATAGTAGCACAAATGTTTAATAAATAGCTCATCAAATGGACGCTGTCTGGAACGATACCTATAAAGTGAATTCTTATCACGTTGATTTTCAAAAGCGTCTGAAACCTTCGGCTTTAATGCAGTTTTTTCAGGAAAGCGCCGGGAATCATGCGGAACACCTGGGAGCCGGGTATGAATCACTTCAGACTCAAAACTTGTTCTGGGCTCTTTCGCGCTTTACCATGGAAATGGAAAGCTGGCCACTCTGGGGCGAACAGATACATATCCGGACCTGGCCATGTGGAACCGAGGGTTTGTTTTTCAGAAGGGATTTTCAGTTTTTTAATGAAGCCGGGAAGCAAATCGGTAGAGGCGTTTCAGGATGGTTGCTGTTAGATGGAGGAACTATGCGGCCGCAGCGGATGGCACGTCTTACCCTGGATCTTCCGCTGAATGAAGAACGGTCGATGGATACCTTTCCGCAACGGGTGATGAGTTCAACCGATACAGAGGTTTTCACAAAAACGATTTTATACAACGAGATAGATGTCAATCTTCATGTAAACAACACCCGCTACCTCGACTGGGTGATGGATTGCTTTGACAAGGAGCATTTTATTCAGAATGTGTTGAGTTCTTTTACCCTTGAATTTCTCTCCGAAACACTTTGGGGCGACGAAATCAAACTCTATTCCGGTAAATCGGAATTGGGATACAGCATTGAAGCCATTAGTCAGGGCACTCAGAAAGTCGTTTTTAAGGCTGAAACCAAATGGATTAAATCCTGATTTGAATTGGCGTTGGAATCTATTGTTCGGCTATTTTTATGATTTTCCATTTTCCGTTTTGCTTTACATGCGCCTCACCTTTGTAGCAGCAGGTGCCGTGAAAATTGTTCGCATCTTCGTAAATTAACGGGATCACTTCCTTTCCGGCCTTATCAACAAAGCCATATTTTTCCGCTAATCCGACTGCTGCATATCCACCAATGAATTTCCAGGTATGGTCATATTTTGGAGAAATAATCTCATGGCCTTTTTGGTCAATATAACCATATTTTCCGTTTATCCTGAAGGCTGCCATTCCCTCATTCAGGTTATATGCCAGATCATATTTTGGTTCAACGATCACCTGTCCCTTTTCGTCAATGTAACCGTATTTGTCATAGATTGTTGAGTAGAAAGGAACTATTTGGGCTTTCAACATCATACCAAACAGAAGGGTAAAAAGTAATAATGTAATTTTCATGCTTGTATTTTTGTCATTTTTTGATGTCCGCTGTTGTGTGAAAAGTCCCCTTTCGGGGGATTTAGGGGGCTTCTTTTTTATTTCCCCGGCCAGTCTTCCGCCTTTGTGCCCCAGGTTTCAGAAGGTTTTTTATCCATGAACAATATCAACTCGCCGCCTTTCAGGATATCCGAATGACGGATGAAAGATTGTGCATAGGGTGTTCCGTTCAGTGTTGCTTTTTGAATATAGATATTCTCCTTACTCAGGTTTTTGGCTGTGATTATAAAGTGTTTTCCGTTTTCCAATGTCAAATCTGATTGATCGGCCAACGGACTTCCCAACACATATTCGCCACTGGCAGGATTTACAGGATAGAATCCCATGGAACTCAAAACATACCAGGCACTCGTTTGCCCGCAGTCGTCATTTCCGCACAAGCCGTTGGGTTGGTCACTGTAGAATTTGGTCAGGATATGATTTACCTTTTCAGCAGTTTTCCATGGCTTTCCGACATAGCTGTACAGATATGGAACGTGGTGGCTTGGTTCATTCGAGAATTCCGATAAACCGTAATATCCATTATTATCGCGATCCCTTTTAGTAGGATCCGGTGCGTTGTAGAGCGTATCCAGTTTCAACTCAAACCGGTCAGCTCCACCCATGGCTGTAATCAATCCAGCCACATCCTGTGGAACGTACCAGGTATATATCCAGGCATTTCCCTCCTGAAAACCAATTGATTCCTTTGGATTGAAAGGAAGCATCCACTTTCCCTGAGAATCTTTTGGCCTGGCAAAACCAGTTGCCGGATCAAATACATTTTTCCAGTAACTGCTTCTTTTCATGAACTCATCATATACCGGCAGGTTGTTCAATTTTCTGGCTACCTGCGCGATGCACCAATCGTCAAAGGCATATTCCACCGTTTTGGTCACTCCCCGTTGACGAGGATCAAGATCGTCGGGCACATATGCATATTTCCGGTAAAAATCCGATTCGCGGATATCTTCATTCGCGGTGGCAATCATTGCACCTAAAGCAAACTGATAATTAAATCCCTTGATATCCTTTAAAATAGCATCGGAAATGATTGGAACAGCATGATATCCGGGCATCACATTGGCTTCGTTGAAATACAATTCCCAGGATGGTAGCAACCCATGTTGCCGGTAAAACTCCAGGTAAGAATTGATAATGTCTGGCACACGTTTGGTCTGTGTAAGTGTGAAAAGTGGAGCCGTCGCGCGATAAGTGTCCCAAAGTGAACTCAGGGTGTAAATGTTTTTTTCGGTATGAATTTTCCGGTCGGCTCCGGAATAATTACCCAAAGCATCATCGAAGCGGAAGGGCGCGAAATAGCTGTGATAAGCTGCGGTATAAAATGTTTCCTTAAAATCCATGTCTTCGGAAGTCACCTTTATTTTACTTAATTCGGCCTCCCATGCATCTTCAGCATTCTTTCTTACGGCATCAAAATCCCAATCTTTTATTTCCTGAAGACCTGCCAGTGCGCCTTCTATATTTGCTGAGCTGATGGCCACTTTAATCAAAATTTGTTCACCGCTGGTGAAGGCCGGAAACAACAGCACAGAACTTATTCGGACTGCCCTGGCTTCTTCATTTGAGTTGATCTTTACGCTGTCGGCAAAAATCACCAGATCATTAAAACTTTTGCTGGTTCGTGCAGCAAAGTAAACACAACGTTCACCCACAAAACCAATGGAGCGGCGAAAGCCAACCAAGGTGCTGTCGTTAAGTTTTTTTAAGTAGCATTCCAAAGGCTGATCACCATTATGGCCAACCCGTACTTCATTTCCATTTCCAAATCCAAGATCAAGTTTTATTTTTGGTTTTTTACTTTCCGGATAAGTGTAGCGTTGTAAGCCACAATGAACGGTAGCCGTTAATTCTGCTTTTATATTGAATGTTTGAAGCAATACTGAATAATACCCGGGACTGGCGATCTCCTCCTTGTGTGAAAATTCGCTGGATATGGATTTGGCGGTTGTTTTGGTATGAACCAGTGGAAATACCGAAATATCGCATAAATCTTCGGCTCCGGTGCCGCTGTAATGCGTGTGGCTGAAGCCAACTATGTGATCACTGCTATAATGATAGCCGCTGCACCAGTTGTAGCCATGCTCGCCATTGTCGGGACTAAGCTGTACCATTCCAAAAGGCACCAGTGCTCCGGGAAAAGTGTGCCCATCCTCATCGGTTCCGATCAGTGGATTCACATATTCGATCAAACGGTCCGGGGGTGCTTGTTTGCAGGCGGCAAATGAAATAAAAATCAGTAAAACAATTACAAATATTCTCATGGCAGTTTCTCAGTATTCAATATGGCTATTATTTTAAAAACTAATTAATGCTTGAAGGCGGAGCCGCATCAAGCGATGCACCCCATTTTTTGTTTGGCAACGGACCCATTTCCAACTCAAGTGTAGCACCATTCATCAGATCGGCATGTGTAAACCACGGACGCTTTAAGGATTCGCCATTCAGTCTGGCCGATTGAATGTATTTGTTTTCTTTGGCGTAATGATGCGCTTTCAGTGTAAAAACCTTGCCGTTATTGAGCTTAATTTTGACTTCTTCAAAAACCGGACTTCCAATATTATAGATGGGAAGTCCGGGAGTAACCGGATAAAATCCCATCGAAGAAAAAACCACAAACGCAGTCATTCCGCCACCATCTTCATCGCCCGGAATTCCGAAGATATTATCCTGAAACCAGACATCAAGTAAAAACCGGATTCGTTTCTGTGTTTTCCAGGGTTCTCCGGAATAATTGTACAAATACGGAATGTGAAAACTTGGTTCGTTTCCCATTGAAAATTGGCCAACAAGACCGGTTGCATCAGCAAATTTGGCCCAGAACTGAAATTTGGTGCGTCCAAGATCTTCACGGAAAAGCTGGTCGAGGTTGGCTGAGAACTTTTTACGGCCTCCCATCAGGTCAATCAATCCGTGAATATCTTCCTGAACCTGCCACTGGTAGGTATATCCGTTATTTTCGTCGTAATAGTCACGTCCGCCGGGACCGCCGTCAAATTTCGGATCGATTTCAATCCATTGACCTTTCGCATTTTTAGGCCAGAACATTTTTTTATCCGGACGATATAAATTGCGGTAATTGGTGGATTGTTTGGCGAAATATTCATGATCTTCCTTATGGCCCAAATCTTTGGCCATTTCAGAAAGTGCCCAGTCGTCGTAACTGGCTCCAAGTGTGACGGCAACAGCCTGTCTTTTTTCAAAATCGTGAACCTCTTTCACTGTTTCTAATTCGCCCGGCTTCAAAGCCGGATAAAAACCTTTTTCGCGGTAAAACGAGTCAAGAGCACATTTTGGGCCGTTTCTCCATGGAAGCAAGGTTGCATCCGTTCCATTTTTCAGGATTCCTTCGTAGGCTTTATCTACATTAAATCCACGGATTCCTTTCCGCCAGGCATCCAGAAAAACAATGGTCGAATGGAAGCCATTCATGGCCGGATCGTCCTGATAAAGAAGTGGAAATTGGGGCATCCAACCACCCTGTTCATACATGGTCGTGTACGATTGAAGCATGTCGGATTCTTTTTCAGGCTGAAGAATCATACGCAAAGGATGATTGGCAAGGTAGGTATCCCAAACCCAATCGTCGATATAAAAATCACGGTCGGTTGGATGAACCTGATGATCGTAATTGCTGTAATACTTTCCGTATTCATTGATATTCACCATGCGTTCGTATGTCCGATAAAGTGAAGTGAAGAATGTTCTCCGTTGAGCATCAGTTCCGCCTTTCACCTGAATCTGGTTGAGGGCCTTTTCCCAAATTTGTTCTCCATTGTTTTTGAGCGTCTCAAAATCCCATTCAGAAATCTCATTTTTCAGATTGGCTTTGGCCTGATCGACGCTAATAAATGAAATTCCGTATTTGAATTCAATTGGCAGAATTTCAGCTTTGTCAAATTCAAACCAGGCAACAGGTTCCTGTCTGGTTGCATTGGTTTTTTTGATCTGTTTGGTTTCATCCTCCAGAGTGGATGAAATGCAGTCTGTGCTGAATTCTCCATAAACAAATGCCTTCATTCCGAAAAACTGTTCCTCTCCGGAGAACGATTTTTTGGAGATTACATTCCAGTGCCCTTCCTGATTGATCTGAAGCCGTATTGTTTTTTCTTTTCTCGTTGGGAAAGAAAACCGGAAGAAGCCTGTTTTATTTCCTGGAGTATACAAAACCCTGATATCCTCATCAATCAAATAAGTGGAATAGAAATACGGGCTCACAATTTCCAGATCGTGATCGTAGGTTTGCCGTTCCTTCCAGGTTCCGTCCTTCTTTTTTCCGGAACCGGGCAAAACGCCAAAAAGCTCACCTTTCCGATGTGAAATCATAGTGAGAGGGAAGAAGCTAATCTGATCGTCGAGGTAATCGGCACGCATCGGGTGCATCCGGATCATCTGGTTGGGTAATTGTACGTTAGGTCGGGTAGGGTGGAGAAGATGCCCCATTCCTCCGATATATGGATCAACCGATTGGAGGTTTGCTTTATCCGGATTGCGTGAAATACAACCAGCAATTAACAAGGCAAAAAATCCGGCAGAAATTACAGCTATAATTTTTATCTTCATTTTAAGTTTAGTTTGGCTCGTTTCAAAAGCTGACAATTATTTGTATTTTATTGTCGGTAAAGACTTTGCTATATACTTCCTCCGGATTGTTCAGTATTCACTTTTTCGCCCTTTATCTGGCGGAGGCGGTTCATGTCATTCTGCAGTTGATCAGCAAAAAGAAACATATCGGAGCTGTGCATGATAATATTTGCACCCGCTCTTGCCCACTCCATTTGAAGATCTAAACTGCCTCTTGAACCATTGTGACCACCGGCAGCAACACCAAAGGCTCTCGCTTTTCGAATAATATCGCAGCTCAATTCAATGAATTCCTTGCTTTTGTATTTTTCAGGCATGTCGAATGAGGTGGACAAATCATGTGGTCCCAGAACAATTCCATCAACACCCGGTCCGTCAACTGATTGAACAGAAAAAAACTGCTCCATGTTAGCCACTCCGGTCGGACTTTCGATGTTCAAAAGCAAAGTGTGATTTTTATTGTGATTTTTCAGGTATGCTTTAAGTTCTTCAGTTGGCTTTTCCTCTCCGGAAAGGAGTTTTTTTAGCTTTTTACCTTTCAGCGGGCGGTATTTAACGGCACCAACGAGTTCAAAAACATCCTCCAGATTTTCAACATAAGGAACAAGTATAGCACAGGCACCGGCATCTAAAGCCTGAGTTGCCAGGAATGGATCGGGTGAGAGAATGCGAACGACGGGATTAATTCCGGCCGCTTTGTAGGCACGGCACATCCAGCTCAAAGTTTCCGGATTGTAGGTTGAATGTTCAGTACATAAAAGTACATAGTTGAGCCCGAGGCTGACTGTCAGGTCAAACATTTTTGGCGAGGTTGAAGTGATCAATGTTCCAAAAACCGTCGTGCCTGAGCGCAATGCGTCTCTGAATTCTTGTCCGGTCATTTCCATTCTCCTTCCTTGCCTAATGCTTCAACTGCGGCTTTGCCAAAGGCTACGGCTGCTTCATTCATATTTTCGGCAATTTTTATTTGTTCATCTGCTTGTTTGTATTCCATTGCAGCACTGATCACCGTTTCACATTCATTATTGTCCATGAACAAAGATGCCTGAAGAATTCCAGCCTGATCTTCTTCCGGAATGATTAAAAAGCCATGTTTATCGGCATGAATAAGATCACCTGTTTTTACCGTGGTTCCGAATACTTCGACCGGTTCGTCCCAGCTGATGGGAGCTGCGTAGGCATGTCCAACACAAAGACGGCGGGCCAGAGCCTTAAAGCCGGCATTTTTCATTTCGTCCAAATCGCGGATTGCACCATCGACAATTACTCCGACACAACCTAAGGTGCGATGCGTATTGGCACTCACTTCACCCCAGAAAGAGCCAATTACATTGGGTTTATCCAGATCCTGCATCACAATGATTTTGGGTCCTGGAATGGAGGCGACATATTTCCGGTATTCGGCCCATGCATTTGGATTTGAGCATGGTTCCGAAGGTTTAATTTTTACGGTTACGGCATAACCAATCATTGGCCCGAATTCAGGCATAAAATCACGGGTCTCGTCCAGATTAAATCCGGAAGTCCGGGGTTTCTTAGTAATCTGCTCCCAACCGTTATAAATGGTCGGAGTATTCCAGCGCTTCAGTTTGAGTAATTCACTTAATGGAAGCATATGCATTGTATTGTTGGTACTAAAATATTTTCAGGTAAAGATAGTCTACAGTTTAATAAACAGTTTCATTCTAAAAAGAAAATATGCGATCAGAAAACAGGAACCAACAGAAATCAATGCCCAGATCAGAGAGGCATTAGGTGCTGCCATGCCAAGGTCAGTCAGACCAAAATAAACAAGGTCGTGAATATGCGAATATTTGTAGATGGTTTCGAAAACATCAGCCATCACATAAACAGCAATGGCATTCATTCCGAAAATAATTCCGGCGCGTGCGAACAGATTATTTTTATATTCCATGAAATCGATCAGCCACATTGAAATTGCCAAAACGATCGATGCCCAGCCCGAAGTATAAAGTACGAATGAACTGGTCCACAACTTTTTATTGATCGGGAACTCATAGTTCCAAAGCGTTCCGGCAATAACACCAAGAGTACCGGCAGTAAATAACCAGATCAGCATTTTCTCTGACATTTTTTTTGAGACAATGAATTTTCCGGCCAGCATTCCTGCAATTCCTGAAGCGATGGCTGGGAAAGTACTATATAATCCTTCCGAATTCCAGCCGTGTTTTCCCATCATTTCTGCAGAAAAAAACAAGCGGTCGAACCAGGAAGCAAAATTCAGTCCGGGTTCCATTGTTCCGGCGCTGAAAAGGCTGGTGGAAATAAGCGACATGGTGATCCAGTAAACCAAAAGTATTCCGGAGAAGATATAAATCTGAGTTTTCCAGCCAGTGAACAGGAAGAGCAGGGCGCACGCCAGATAAACCAAGGC
>SESF01003235.1_pt1 | contig 11070 bp, 7 predicted proteins | sample 3171521 | NCBI WGS metagenome assembly SESF01 (sample SAMN10866945, study PRJNA518727) | freshwater metagenome | biome: subpolar coniferous forest; feature: holomictic lake; material: water; isolation source: holomictic Lake 227, 6 m and 8 m depth | place: Canada: near Kenora, Ontario | collected...
GTTTCCAATCTGAAGTGTGAGTCTTTCCTGCGGTCTGTGAAAAACGGTGTGTCCGTGTGAGGAAACCAAATCAGGTTTTCCGGGGAGGTCGGAGCAGAATTCGGCGACCTGTTTACCGATAAATTTACCATATTCGTTATTCAGCAAGGCCAGGTCGAGGGCATTCAATTCGGCAGCATTAGAGAGTTTGCTGACCCATTTGTGAGAATATGGAATTGTGACAGCTTTCAAAACCTCGAATTTCCAGGAGGAATCGAAGGTCAGCCTGCAGGCCACCAAATCGAGTCCATCCAGCGAGGTGCCCGACATACAACCAATACTCAGATAGGTTTTCATTATTTGTGAAAATTAGCCTTGTACGTACTCGCATTACCTTTAAAATCAGTAACTACAAGAATCAGCGAATGGTTCTTATTAAACTGAAATCTCGTTTTATCAAACGTATAGCTGAGTAAATTGTTCTTCATATCGTATTCAAACAGAACCCATTTCCCGTCAATAGTTCCCCGGAAGGTTTCAATTCCTGAAAGGTTATCGGTTACCTTGAATTTTAAATCGTTGGTAATTTTCTGAGGTTTTTTGGTTCCGATGCTCAAAGAAGTGATTTTCGGCGCAACATTATCAACGGCAACGACATAATTTCCGAGTATTTTTATATTTCCTTCCACCCATCCGTCAACATATTTTCCGGTCGCCGAATATATCTTTCCTGAAGTCGGGTCGATTTGTGCCAGCATAGCTTTATCCTGAAGGTTCGCCGGAAGATTGCCTGCTTTTATTCGCAACGGACAGGCAAAATGCAGCGGCACAAAAGCATTGTGAAGCTGGAAGACTGGTGAATAGAATTTCGGTAAAGCAGGTTTCTTTGAATACAAAAAATTGACATCATCATACAAAGCGCCTTCAGGTATCGAAAATTCAAGCTCGTCATTCCGGATGCGATTATTCCGGTTGTATTTAAATTCTTCGCCTTTTGATTCTTTTGGAGTGGTTTTAATTTCTTTGGATTGGATTTGAAATGCCAGACTGGTTTCGTTGCCATAAGCATCGGTAATTTCATATTTCACCTGATGCAGCTTTTCGTCGGTAGCTTTATAAATTCCACGCTTTTCCACCGTGTCATAAATATTGAGCTTGTTTCCCGGCTGAAGCCAGGTCCTGTATAGTCGCTGACCTGTCCGGATGGCCCGATCATAATCCAGAAGTGAATTGATGTATCTTGACTCATTCTGAGCAAAATCATCCAGGGTAAAAGAAAAGATAAGTTCATTGTCAACAGTGAGTTTCATTGAGTAGATACCGCATTGATTGGGATTTCCATCAAGCTTATCAATAGATTGAATTCCAAAACCAATTTTTCCATAAACCTGAATCGTTGGATTTGCTTTTATCTGATATGTATTTCCGGCCAAAACGGTTTCGAACCTCTGCGGAACTTGCTTTCCGGAAACCGTTGCATCGTCCGAAACCGGGTAAACCATTACCGCCTGAATCGTTGGTTTGATATCGTCTTTTAGCGGCATATGAAACAACAGCGGATTCAGAACGATTTGTTCCTTTGTACGCCGTATTTCGAAATGCAAATGTGGTCCGCCTGAACTTCCTGCGTTACCGCTTCTGGCAATTTGTTCACCTTTTTTTATCGGAAATGTTCCTTCCGGCATTTCCTGTTCGATAGCGAAGACTTCCTTTTCGTATTGAATTTTTCGGATGTATTCTTCAACCTGCGGCGCAAAGCTTTCGAGATGACCATAAACTGTGGTGGTTCCATTCGGATGGTTAATGTACATGGCATTGCCGTATCCCGATGGTGAAATGGTTATTTTTGAAATGTAACCAGCTGCCGCGGCATAAACAGGAAGCCCGGTTTTACCCTGGGTTTTTATATCAATTCCGGCATGAAAGTGATTCGGTCGCAATTCGGCAAAATTTCCGGCCAGAAAAAATGGAATTTTAAGAGGTGGGGCATAGTAGTTTGGATCAATTGGATCGAGCTGCTGTGAACGGACTGAAAGCCCGATGGTCAGAAAAAGCAGAATATTTAAAAGATGTTTCATATGCCAGGTTTGGACTGCGAAAATATAAAACTTATTTACGCCTCGACAGAATCTATTTCTGTTTCAAACGAAATAAAATGAATGCAAATTTCTTGTATTGGCCAAAAATGTTAATTTTGTCGATGAAACATACCTTGATGAAATGGAAAGCATTTCATTGGTCATGTTTCTTACAATGAATAAAGGATTTGTTTTCGAGTGAAAGTAACCCAAAATGACTGATCAGGAGAAGAATTTGCTGGTAGATTTTAAGGCCAAAGTGAAGCAGATTATCGCTAAAAACGAAGCACTTAAGCAGGAGAAAAACCAATTGGATGGAAAAATTGGAGACCTGGAGAAAACCATCAGCCAGATTCATCAGGAAAACAGTTTACTTCAGAAGAAATACGATAATTTGAAATTAGCAAAAATGTTGCTTGCATCGGATGATGAAAATAAAGATGCAAAAAACAGAATACAAAAAATAGTGCGGGAAATTGATAAATGTATTGCTCTATTAAACAAGTAATACACCAATAAATGACAGAGAAGCTTTCCATAAATATTAAGATTGACGGACGAACATATCCGTTAAAGGTTGACCGGGAGTTTGAGGAGAGACATAGGAAAGCTGCCAAAATAATAAACGATATTGTTCTTCAGTACCGTCAAAGGTATGTCAATAGCGATTCGCAGGATATGCTTGCGATGACTGCTTTTCAGTTTGTTTTGAAAACTATTGAATTGGAAGAACAAGTTAATCAATCGCCAATGTTTGATGAGTTGAAGAAACTTGACGAGGATTTGGGTGATTATTTGTCATTGAAGGAATAAATTTTATCATCGGTTCGATACCCGCATTTTTAATTTGATTTCCGGTATTCTCAGGGATACCCGGTTTTTGAATCAGAAATGCGGGTTTTTTTTAATATAAACAAGTCTAATAAAATAACAAATGGAGGTATTAATATACGTAATTGCCGGCCTTTTGGGAGGTGGGGTTCTCTCATATTTTATGTGGAACACTGCTCTGAAAAGCAAAAAGAGTAAAATCGTTACTGAAGCTGAAGCTCAGGGCGAAGTGATTAAAAAGGACAAGATTTTGCAGGCCAAAGAGAAATTTCTCCAGTTAAAATCGGAACATGAAGAATACATCAACGAGAAGAGCATCAAGGTTAACAACTTCGAAGCCAAACTAAAACAACGCGAAACTTCGATTGATCAGCGTCGGAACGAACTTGCCCGCGAGGTGAAAGATTTCGAAACTTCAAAACATGAAGTTGACATTATCCGCGAAAACCTGACCAATCAGCTTGAACTTCTGGAAAAGAAAGAAGCTGAAGTGGAAACCCTTCACCGGAAACATCTGGAAAAACTGGAAACATTGTCAGGACTTTCTGCCGATGAAGCTAAAGCCCAACTGGTTGAATCGCTGAAAAATGAGGCAAAGACTGAAGCCATGTCGTACATCAACGAAATCATGGAAGAAGCCAAACTTTCGGCTAATAAAGAAGCCAAAAAAGTGGTGGTAAAAACCATTCAGCGTGTCGCAACCGAAACGGCTATTGAAAATTCAGTGACCATTTTCCACATCGAAAGCGACGAAATCAAAGGACGCATTATTGGTCGCGAAGGTCGGAATATCCGTGCTTTGGAAGCTGCTACCGGTGTCGAAATCATTGTGGATGATACTCCGGAAGCCATCGTACTTTCAGGATTTGATCCGGTTCGCCGCGAAATTGCCCGCCTTGCACTTCATCAACTGGTTACCGATGGCCGTATTCACCCGGCCCGTATCGAGGAAGTCGTTGAGAAAGTTCGCAAACAGGTTGAAGAAGAAATTATTGAAACCGGTAAACGGACCACCATCGATTTGGGCGTTCACGGTTTGCATCCTGAACTGATCCGAATGATTGGTAAAATGAAATACCGTTCGTCATACGGACAGAACCTGTTGCAACACTCACGCGAAGTGGCCAATCTTTGTGCCATCATGGCAACTGAATTGGGACTGAATGCAAAGGCTGCCAAGCGTGCCGGACTGTTGCACGATATTGGTAAAGTGCCCGATGATGAGCCGGAATTACCACATGCTGTTCTGGGTATGAAGCTGGCTGAACGTTTCAAGGAAAAACCGGATATCTGCAATGCTATTGGTGCCCACCACGATGAAGTGGAAATGACCACCTTGCTGGCACCGATTGTTCAGGTTTGTGATGCAATTTCAGGAGCCCGTCCGGGTGCACGCCGCGAAGTGGTTGAGTCATACATCAAACGTCTGAAAACGCTGGAAGAGCTGGCACTTTCATATCCTGGAGTACTGAAAACCTATGCTATTCAGGCCGGCCGCGAACTGCGTGTAATTGTTGGAAGCGACAAAATTGGCGATAAGGAATCAGAACAATTATCGTTTGATATTGCCAAACGTATTCAGGACGAAATGACCTATCCGGGTCAGATCAAGGTTACTGTGATCCGCGAAATGCGTGCTATCAGCTATGCCAAGTAGATTTTAATCCAATTTCAGAAATATAAAAGGGCCATTTGTCAACTGACGGATGGCCTTTTTTTTTATTTGATTCCAGGATTCCAGAATTAAGTATAATTAATAGAACTATTAAGCGTCGCATTTTAAATGTTCAAAAATTTCAACTTACCCCTTTACATCTTAGTTGCTTTACCCATATTGATTTTAGCCATTTGGATCAATCAAGATCATCAGTATGGCAGAAGTTTCTCAATTCATTCGTAGTTTTTTGTTTTAAATCATGGAGATACTATGAATAGTTGTACAGTGGTTGTTTTCAGGTTAATATTTAATGCGCATTATCCAAAATAACGGAAGTATTTAGCATCAGGCAGATATACTTTTATCTGATTCAATATTTTGTTTTCGCTTGGCAATGAGATTGTCCGGACAAATGCATAATTGTTGAAAATCCGGTATATGAAGTGATTAAAGTTGAAAGTAAAAAACAAGAATGAATAGCAGTTCAACTCGATTTTAACCTGTTTATATTGAATTGAAGATAATAAACATCAGGTCTGGAATTTCGAAATGAACATTAAAATTAAAGCTCGAAAAATGAAGTTAAAATCCAATCTAATACTGGGAACTTTGCTATTAGGTTCTTGTGCCACAACTGAAAAACAGATGAAAGAAATTCAGATTACCAGCGATAATTCCAAAAACCATGATCTGGATAACAACGACAACTTTTCGCCGGACGGGAAATGGCTGGTTTACGATACCCGGACCGGTGTTGGCGGCATCGGAGGAAGTCCTTCCGTAGAAAGGGTGAATATCGAAACCGGTGAAAACCAGGTTCTCTTCGGAATTCCTGATAACAAAGATTTTGGTCCGGGTGCCGGGGCTGCCAGTTATCACCCGCTTGAAAATAAAGTGATTTTTATTCACGGATTACCGGTTTGTACCGAGGCAAATCCATATCAGCAATGGCGAAGAACAGGCGTGATTGTAAAAGATGTTCAACCCAATGTAGCTATAAATATGGATTCAAGAGATGTAACTTTCCCTTTCACGCCAGGAGCATTACGCGGCGGTACGCATCGACATGAATTCAGTCGTGATGGCAAATGGGTTGGTTTTACCTACAACGATGCCATCATGAAACACATGGAAGATTCGACCGGCATCAAGTGGAACCTACGGACTGTTGCGGTTTCAAATCAGCAACACCCGGTGGCTGTGGATGTGAATGATGAAAATGTTCAGGGAACATGGTACAGCGCAGTAGTGGTAAGAGTTGTTCCTGATCCGAAACCGGGAAGCGATGAAATCAGCAATGCCGCGTCTGATAGCTGGATTGGTGCCAGTGGATACGCCAAACCTGATGGCACCAAACAGGTTGCCAGGGCATTTATTGGCAGTGTTCGCGATAAAAATGGTAGGCCGGTTGACGAACTTTTTGTGGTGGATATTCCTGATTCAATCAACTTGCCCGGCGAATTTGGGCCACTCGAAGGAACCCGCAATTCTTTCCCGATGCCGCCGAAAGGAACAGTTCAGCGAAGACTGACTTTCACCTCTGGCAGCAAATACCCGGGTTGTGGAGGAGTGGTGCGTTCTTCTTTCGATGGCAGCAAGATCTCATTTCAGGCAAAAGATCAAAACGGAATTCAGCAGATATTCCTGATTTCACCTTCGGGGGGTCAAGCGACCCAGCTAACAGAACATATTTCAGGTATTCAAAGCGGAGTGCGGTGGAGTCCTGACAACAAATCCGTCATCTATGTTTGGGACAACAGCATAATACAGTGCGAGGTTTCAGATCGCCCGTTTGAAAAGAGATACAAGAGACTGACTGCTAAAACAGCAGGAACTCCATCAAATTTGGTCTGGTCGAATGACGGGAGAATCATTGCTTTTAACCGCTCAGTTTCAGAAGGAATCGCCGAACCAAAAAATCAAATATTTATCATTAGATTGGATTAAAAATAATTAGCCGTATTCCCGTGTTACATTCATAAACGATTGAAGCGCGTCATGCTGAACTTGTTTCAGCATCTCTGAGTGAAAAGACCCTGAAACAAGTTCAGGGTGACTACATAAAGACAGTTTTATGCATACAAAACAAGGTATTTTCATTCAAAATTATGTATTCCAAATCAAGTCTTATAAATTCAAAAAATCATAAATTGAAAATACTATTTTCATTAATCATCGCATTAATTCTGGCCAACATCGGCTATGCTCAACGACCTGCACAAGGTCCCATGTCAGATAAAAAATACACGCCTGAAGAACTGGGTTATAAGCTATTCTGGCAAGATGAATTTAATGGAAATCAATTAGATACTACCAAATGGAAAGTTCGTGGAATCGGAGCCAGAGCTATTGCATACGTTTCGAAAGAGGCAGTGAAGGTTGAAGATGGCTACGTAAAACTATATGCTTTACAAAAAGGTGACAGTCTGCTGGGAAGTGCCATTGGAACCCAGGGTTTGTTTATGTCGAAATACGGTTATTACGAATGTCGTGCACAGGTTCAGAAATCGCCCGGAGGCGTATGGGGAGCTTTTTGGATTCAGTCTGCAAAAATATCACAGGGCGAAGATCCTGCGGTTTACGGCGCTGAAATCGATATTATGGAGTGTTTCAGGAAACTCGGGCCCGATATTGTTTCACACAATGTCCACTGGGCCTACGGACCGCACCAGCAATCGACCCATGGCATGCAAAGTTACCTGAAAGGAGTTGGTGAAGGTTTTCATACTTTTGGTCTGGAATGGTTTCCGTACAAATATGTTTTCTATGTCGATGGATATCGGTTTTATGAAGTAACTGCCGGAATATCAAATATCGACGAATATATGATCCTCAGTATGGAATATCCCGGAAATAAAGAGGAAATCTCCAAAAGTATTTTTCCTGATGTCTTTATCGTGGACTACGTGAAGTTTTATCAAAAAATTAATGGGCAATAGTACGATCAAACGAAATAAAAATGGATACTTCGAAGATTCAAAAATAGAACCAACGATTTGAAGTTTAACAATTCAAAATACAGAAAAACAGATGAACTTAATCCTTCGCTTTTCGCTAATTGTACTTTTTGCCTTAGTAGTGTATAGTTTGCCGGCTCAAAAGAAAGTTGAAATCTTATCCGTTCCTGCCGGAAACCAGTTTACCCAAATAAACAAGGGTGGCACAACCATTTTACCAAGCGGGCGGTTTGCTACTCCGGCCGGCCAATTAATTCAAATAACAAACGACCCTTATGGAATGGACATTTCGCCCGATGGTAAAAAATCGGTTACTCTCCATAACGGAGTATTTACTATCCTTGATCTTCAGACTTTGGGCTCAACCCGCGTACCAAGCTACGATGGCAAAATAAAATCCCCTTTATCGAAAGGATCATTTTTGGGAGTTGCATTTTCCGGAGATTCAAAAACTGTTTACCTCAGTGGCGGCGACAACGGCGCGGTAATCACCTACGACATTGAAAAACTGATCCGTACCGATTCCATTTCGTTAAACGGAACGGTTGGGGGTGTGGAATATGACGATAGTTTCACTTCAGACCTGGTTCTGAATGATGCCAACAATGAGTTGCTTGTTTTGGACAGGGGAAATTTCAGGATGGTCCGGATTGATCTGACTACCCGGAAAATTATAGCGTCTATTCCGGTTGGCAGGCTACCTTTCGGATTGACTTTAAGTCCGGATAAAAAGACTGCATTGGTGGCCAATGTGGGCATGTATTCCTATCCGCTAATTACCGGTGCAACGCCGAAAAATATTGATTCACTAATGATTTCACATCATCCGTATGGTAATAATACTCCGGAATCAATTAACGGAACAGAAGTTGAAGGACGCAAGGTTCCCGGATTGGGAAGTCCGCTTCATCCGGATGCCATGAGTGTTTTTACCATCGATTTGCAGACAAATAAAGTCTTGGATAAATTTAAAACCGGCCATCAGATCGGGCAAATGATAGAAGGTGCTGAAGTGGTTGGCGGTGCCAGTCCAAATTCGATAGCCGTTGGAAAACAGTTTGCCTATGTGACCAATGCAACCAATGATAACATTTCTATCATCGACTACAAAAATCACAAGCTGATCGGCGATATTCCCGTTTTAGTTAATCCGAAAATTGACAAATACCGCGGTTCGCTTCCGTTTGGAATTACACTCAGCAAAGACGAAAAAACGCTTTATGTTGCGCTCCTTGGTTTTAATGCGGTAGCAGTTATTGATGTGGATTCCAGAAAAACTAAGGGCCTGATTCCTTCCGGATGGGGACCAACACGGGTGAAATTATCAGCCGACGAAAAGGAAATTTACATCATAACCTGCCGTGGATTAGGTGCTGGTCCTAATGGCGGAAAAGGTTTTGTTCCTCCGGTTCAGGGGTATTATATAGGTGATATTCAACTCGGAACTTTCCAAAAAGTGGCAATGCCTGATGCAACGATATTGGCCGTTTATACAAAACAGTCGATAGATAATACCTTTAAAATTACCACTATTGCGGATGATCCTAAAAATCCATTGCCAGCTTTGCCTGGTTTGAGAAAATCACCAATCAAATATGTGGTCTATATCACCAAAGAAAACAGGACTTATGATGAAATTTTTGGTCAGATGAAAAATGCTGCTGGTGACAGTACGCTTGCCCGTTTTGGTGTGAACAATAGTTATACCTTGCCTGTAGAATTCAGAACGAAATTTCCATTTCTCCGAATAAGTCCAAATCACATCAAGGCAGCACGACAGTTCTCATTTTCTGATAATTATTACTGCGACAGCGATGCTTCCATTCATGGCCACCATTGGATGGTCGGAGTTATTCCAAATGAATGGGTGGAAGCCAATGCCAGTGTTTCCAAGACTTCCGGGCTTTTTTCCAAAGCTCCGGGTAGGCGTTTCCCCGCATCTACCGGAAGTATTGATCCGGAAGATTATGCCGAAATAGGTGGTCTTTGGGAGGCGCTGGAACGTAAGAAAGTTTCCTTTTATAATTTTGGTGAAGCGAATGAAACCGGGCATGTTCGGGAAGAATGGAACGACACCAATACAGGTGCTGCACATGCAGTAATGGTGCCCATGCAAAATGCACTCTTCACCAGAACCAGCCACGATTATGCAGGATTTAATACCAATATCCCGGATCAATACCGTATGGAACAGTTTGAACGCGAATTTACAGGCAAATGGATTCAAGGGAAAGAAAAACTGCCATCATTAATTACCATGCAGGTTCCAAACGATCATGGCGCTGGTATCCGTCCGGAAGATGGTTATACTTATCCGCAGTCGTTTATGGTGGATAATGATTTGGCCGTTGGCCGGATATTGCATTTCCTTTCGCGAACCAAATACTGGAAAAATATGCTGGTTATTATTACTGAAGACGATCCTCAGGGTGGGGTAGACCATATCGATGCACACCGCTCGGTGCTGATGATGGCCGGTCCATATGTGAAAAAGGGATATGTATCGCACACTCATGCGAATTTTGGGTCAATCCTGAAAACCATCTACAATATTTTGAACGTTCCTTACGTCAATCAGTTTGATTTGACTGGTTCACTACTTCAGGATTTTTTCACATCGAAACCTGATTATACACCTTACACGCTTGAACTGCACGATTCGCGCGTGTTCAATGCAGAACTGGCAATGAAAAAATACAACAAAACCATCGACTGGCAAAAAATTGAACAAGGTCCGCCACTCGATAATGAAGATGATGAACGCGACAAACATTACAAGAAATAATTCAAATAAAATCAGGTACGGCGTTTACCTGTTAAAATTCAAGATATGAAACGGTTTTTTAAAGTGCTGGGAATCATTTTACTCGTTGTTATTGCAGGATTTCTGGTCTGGTTTTATTCTAATCTGAAGGACCGGAATCCCGGTTATAAAGCCGACTTGAAAATTGTCAGCGAAAAACCTTCGCAATTATCGGCCGGTTTTGCCGCTTTTCCCGTAACTCCTGCCGTTCCGGACCGATGGGTGGATAAAGACGGGAATGCTGAATATGAACCTGAAAAGGGCGATTCGTTTACCGATGGTAACGGCAACGGGATTTTTGATCCGGTTTGTATTGCAGGGTTTGGGAACAATCGTCCGGCCAATGGTATCCACGATGACCTTTGGGCCAGGACCATGATTATCGACGATGGTAAATCACGAATTGCCATTGTTTCACTTGATGCGATCGGTTTCATGAACGACGATGTCATCGATGTACGGAAACGAATTCCTTCCGATGCTGGAATTACCTATACCATTATTTCCTCAACCCATACCCACGAAGGTCCTGATCTGATTGGGCTTTGGGGCGTTTCTCCTTATCATTGCGGGATTAACAAGGCACATATGGAATATGTGAAAAACCAGATAGCAAAGTCCATTCAGGCAGCTGTTAAAAACCTTCGGCCTGCACACCTGGAAATTTCTCAGGATTTGCATGGTGCTGATTCTTTGGCGATCGATACCCGGAAACCGATAGTTATGGATTCCGGATTAAGAATAATTAAAGCCATCGACATAGAA
>SESF01030177.1_pt1 | contig 11070 bp, 9 predicted proteins | sample 3171521 | NCBI WGS metagenome assembly SESF01 (sample SAMN10866945, study PRJNA518727) | freshwater metagenome | biome: subpolar coniferous forest; feature: holomictic lake; material: water; isolation source: holomictic Lake 227, 6 m and 8 m depth | place: Canada: near Kenora, Ontario | collected...
ACACTGAAGTAAAATTTGATCTTTGGTTCTGTTCCCGAAGGCCTAGCCGAGATCTTGCTACCATCTTCGGTAATAAACTGTAATACATTACTCTTAGGAAGTGTAATAGGCCATGTTTCACCTGTGGAAGGATTAGTTCCTTTTGATAATTCGTAATCCAATAATTGCAATACTTTAGATCCATCAATAGTTAGCGGTGGATTTTGACGATAGCCATCCATCATATCCGCAATTTCTTTCTGTCCGTTCATCCCCTTCTTAGTAATGCTGATCAGACTCTCGTAATAAAAACCATATTGCTGATAGAGCTCAATCATTTTATCGAACAGGGTCAATCCCTGATCCTTAGCATAAGCAGCCATTTCGCACATTAAAGCAACGGCACTGATAGCATCCTTATCTCTTACCTGATCACCGATCATTAACCCAAAACTTTCTTCTCCTCCAATCACATAATTTTCCTGTCCCGCTTTAGCTTTAATTAATTCTGCGATCCATTTAAAACCAGTCAATACATTATAACAAGCCACGCCATATCCAGCAGCAAGATCATTGATCATTTGAGTAGTAACGATGGTAGTAACAACCATATCATTGGGTTGCGCAATACCTTTGGCCTTTCGGGCCTCCATCATATAATTAAATGCCAGTACAGCCGTTTGGTTACCATTCATTAATACCCATTGGCCATGATGATTCTTAACGCCAATTGCAACGCGATCAGCATCAGGATCAGTACCCAATAAAATATCGGCATCCATTTGCTTAGCTAAATTCAAACCAATGCCCATGGTAGCAGCTTCTTCCGGATTTGGATAAGCTACTGTTGGAAAATTGCCATCTGGTGTTGCTTGTTCTTCTACAATAGTTACATTGTTGAATCCAAAAGTTTTCAATACTTCCGGAACCAATGTGATACCCGTTCCATGAATAGGAGTATACACAATTTTCAAATCGTTCTGACGTGCAATTACATCTGGGTAAACACTTAAGCCTTTTACCATTTTGATATAATCATCATCCATCTGCTTACTTAAAATGGTAATATTTGCTTCTCCGCCATTCCATTTTACTTCATCGATACCAGCAACAGCTTCTACTTCTGTAATCACATTTTTATCGTGTGGGGGTACCAGCTGACCACCATCGTTCCAATATGCTTTATAACCATTGTATTCCTTAGGATTGTGCGAAGCCGTACAAACCACACCACCATTGCATCCTAGCTGACGAATCGCAAAGCTCAATTCTGGTGTAGGGCGTAATGCTTCAAACAAATACACTTTAATACCATTGGCTGCAAATACATTGGCCGTTGTTTCTGCAAAGAATCGGCTATTGTTTCTGCTATCATGTGCAATGGCTACTTTTATTTCTGCAGATCCATAAGTTTTCTTCAAATAGTTGGCGAAGCCCTGGGTAGCCATTCCAATCGTGTACTTATTAATTCTATTAGTACCCACACCCATAATACCTCTTAAACCGCCGGTACCAAATTCCAGGTTTCTATAAAAAGAATCGGCTAATTCATCGGTATTATTTGCCTGCATTTGGCTGATGGCATCTTTGGTGGTTTGATCGTAGTTCCCATTCGCCCAAACATTTACTTTTTCTTGTATAGCAGCATCCATGTCTAGAAAATTTTATTTATTTAATACGAATATAAACAATGTAATAATTTCTTTAATGACTAAAACAGAATATTAATAATCTTTCGAATAGTATTCTTTCTCTTTTAAGAAACCAACTTGACTACCATTCCCGATTTTGAATTTGGTTTCAATACTTGAGGGATGATTTTTTTGCAGAAAGAATACGGCAAAATGTAAATGGGCACCACTACTCCAGCCTGTATTTCCACTAAATGCAATAACCATTCCTTTTCGAACCTTATCGCCTAGTTTAACTTTCGAACCGTTGAATTGAATATGGGCATAGTCCGCAAATGTGCCATCGCTATGATAGATCGAGATTACATTATTAAACTGTTTACATGCTTCACTGGGACAGGATTGATTATTATTATCAACCACTTTCATCACCACACCATCCCTCGCAGCCACTACCAGTGTATGTTCTGGCATCGTAAAGTCCAATGCATTTTGATTTTGGTGCGTGGTGGCGCCATTATAGCCTTGGGTTAATTTAAAATTTTGTCCCTTTGCAAATGGCAAATCGTACACATAAGCCGTATCATAACCATTCAGGGTAGCATCGCCAATGAAGGATTGATATTTATAGGAAAAACCGAAACGTTTTTTCGGATCGGATGGACCAACCTCGCCCAATAACATTTTTTCCGTGCCGGCAGGGATCACAAATGTTTTTTGTTCTCCCATACTGAAAACCATATTGTTTAAGTTCAATTCGAGGACTACTGTACTCGGACAAAACCCTTTATTAACAGCAAACAGCGTGGCACCATTCGATTTGTTTTCTGAATAAATGGTTGCGTTTTGTTGGGCAGAAACTATATTGAAAAAGCAAAGTGCAACAATTAAAAAGCAAAATTTCATGTACTTCAATTGGCGCTATCTATGGGTAATATAAGCTCCAACAACTTCCCCATTGGCTACTTCTAATTGTATATGATCTTCTAGTGTAGTGGCGACTGACAAACCAACGTAATCGGGTTTAACCGGATAGAGTTTGTGCATTCTTTCAACCATTACCATCGTTTGAACAGTTCTTGGATAGTAGTCCAGAATTGGTTTTAATCCATATAATAAAGTCTTTCCGCTATTGGCTACATCATCAATTAGCACCACGTTGAGGTCGTTCAGATTAATAGCTTCGCTAAGTATTACTTCTTTCGGCATGTCTTTATTTAGACTAACCGAAATGATCTTGATCTCGTTTTTAATATAGGGTCTTAGCAAACCAGCTATTTTATTGGCAATCGTTAATCCGCTGTCTTTAACGCCTACTAATATTACAGCAGCCGTGCTCCCGCTAAGATTCTCTGCAAGCTCTAGGGCCATTCGATGCAATTTCTGATTAGCGGCTTCCTGATTCAGGATAGTTACTTTTTCCAAGTTCTTCAATTTTGTATTTCAAAAATAAGCACAATAAAACCAATCCCCAATCCAATTTACAACAATACAAAACTGTTAACTTAGCGTATAATTTTATATCATGGCCATCCTTCAGCAAATTCTATTTCTGGCTTTAGCCCTGTTTTCAGTCTGGCTTTTCAATAAAAACGCTAGCCAAATCAAAAGGAATATATTCTTAGGATTACCAGAAGACTTGAGCGACAACCCTTCTGCACGCTGGAAAAACTTGTTTTTATTAGCATTGGGTCAAAAGAAAATGTTCAAAAATCCATTGGTTGCCGTGATGCATTTAGTGGTGTATGGCGGATTTATTATTATCAATTTAGAAGTATTAGAAATTGTGCTCGATGGCTTTTTAGGTACCCATCGTTTATTTGTACCCTATATTGGTTTCTTATATAATTGGCTACTCAATGCTTTTGAATTATTAGCGGTTCTGGTAATCCTATTTTGTGCTGTTTTCTTAATCAGAAGAAATATCATCAAGCTAAAACGCTTTGCCAGTAAGGATCTGAACGGATGGCCAAGATCAGACGCAAATTATATTCTATTCACAGAGATCGTGTTGATGAGTTTATTTCTAACCATGAATGCCTGTGATTTAACCCTGCAATCTCATGGAAGCGAACACTATCATCAAACGGGACAGTTCTTTATTTCTGGAATGATCAGTCCGCTTTTTGCAGGATTCACTGATGGCTCATTAATTGCTATTGAAAGAACCTGTTGGTGGTTACATATTGTGGGAATTTTTGCATTCTTGAATTACCTACCCTATTCCAAACATTTACATATACTCCTGGCTTTCCCGAATGCCTATTACGCGCGATTAGAGCCAATGGGTAAGATGAAGAATATGCCTACCGTGCAAAACGAAGTGCTCTATGCCATGCAACCAGAACTAGCACCAACAGATGCACCGCCACCCGCCAGATTTGGCGCGAAAGATGTATTTGACCTGAGTTGGAAAAGTTTGTTGGATGCCTATAGTTGTACCGAGTGCGGAAGGTGTACCGCAGCCTGCCCAGCCAACACTACCGGCAAATTATTGAGCCCGAGAAAAATCATGATGAGCACGCGCGACCGATTGGAAGTTGTAGGAAAAAATATCAACCTCCATAAATCATTTGTCGACGATCAGAAATCTTTATTGCACGATTATATTTCAGTAGAAGAATTAAGGGCTTGCACCACTTGTAATGCTTGCGTAGAAGCTTGTCCCGTTAGTATTTCTCCATTAAATATTATAGCAGAACTAAGGCGCTCTTTGATCATGGAAGAAAGCAATGCACCGCAGGAATGGAATGGCACATTCAGCAATATTGAAAACAATTTTGCACCATGGAAATTCTCGCCAGACGACAGAGATCTATGGACGGCTGAAATGTAATTAAACAAAGGGTTTATACACGATTCGATATAATTGCAGCAAAGCTGTTAGCAGAAAAATAATACCCATGATCATATTCAAGGTTTTATTACTGGCTTTTAATTTGTTCACTAACCAATAACCGCCATGAATATAAACAGCGAGACCTGCAATGGTTCCTGTGCCCGCACCAACAGTAAATAAATTAAAAGCAAGGGAATTCACATCCAAAATTTCTGATTGAATTAAAATAGAGGTCCACAAAAACCAAAATGGAATTTGAACAGGGTTCAGTGCGCTCATCATCATCCCAAGTAAGAAGCGATTAATATTATTATTGAGCACCAACGCTTTTTTTTCAGTCTGTTGCTTGCGCGCGGTAATAAATGCCATTACCCCTAAAACCAAAAACAAAACAACAGTCAGCCATCCCAAACCAAGAAAGATCATTCTGTGTTTCACAACCCAATCCATTCCAATTAATGCAAAACGCAGATACACCATTTCTACAATAGCCACACCAATTGCAAATTGCCAAGCTTTTTTAAATCCCTCCTGCAAACCAACCTGCGTAGCCGTAAAACTCATATTCCCCAGAGGCAATTGACCAAGAAAGCTGACAAGAAAACCAAAAAACAGGGTTGTTAGCATAGGATAAATTTAAACATTCTTAAACCAAGTCGATTGTATTAGTACTTGTAAATTCTTTGGCTGGCTTTTGCTTAGTCCACATATACCCTTTTAAAAATAAAATTTTGTAACTAAATAATTAGTCTTAATTTGGACTAAATAATTAGTTACAATGAAAAAACTAACGCAGGCAGAAGAACAGATTATGCAAGTGCTCTGGAATCTTGACAAAGGTGGATTTTTAAAAGAGATCCTCGAAAATCTGCAGGATCAAAAAGCGCATCACAACACGATTGCAACGCTTTTAAAGATCTTAGTGGAAAAGGGGTTTGTAGGTATTCAAAACCCTAATCGAAATAATTTCTACTACCCCATTGTAACCAAAGAACAATATTCCGAACAAAGGATTGCCGGCATTACAGAAAGCTATTTTGAAGGCTCTTATTCGAATGTGATTTCTTTTTTGGTCGACAAAAAACAGATGTCCATTCAAGACCTGGAACTTTTATTAAAGCAACTTAAAAAGAAATCAAATGACTAGTCAAGATTTACTTTTATACGTTTTAAAGATCACAATGCTATCTGGCATTTTTGTTGGATACTACTGGTTAGCATTAAGAAATAAACGATTCCACTACTTTAATCGTTTTTATCTTTTGGTTTCCATTCTGCTAAGTGTACTGGTTCCCATTCTTCGATTTGATTGGTTTACCAATGAAAAACCAGTATTCATGGGTTCAGGCGAAACGATAGATTTAATCGTGGGTTCGTCTAACCAAACAGCTAACAGTATTGGCATTGGAGATCTTAGTATACTCCTAATGATGATTACAAGTATCCTGCTGATTGCTATTAGTGGTTATCATATTTATAAGATCTATCGATTAAAAAAGCAATCGCAAATCACGAGATTAAATGGATTTGACTTGATGTATACCGATGAAGAATCAGCACCATTTTCATTCTTAGATAATTTATTTTGGAAAAAATCGATCTCAATTGAGGATGAAGGTGGCAAACAAATCTTTAAACATGAATTAACCCATATTCAACAAAAGCATACTTGGGACAGATTATTTACACAAATATGCTGTTCCATCTTTTGGATGAATCCTTTCTACTGGCTAATTCAAAAAGAACTAGAAACCATTCACGAATTCATTGCAGACGAAGCTGCAGTTGACAATCAAGGCGTGGAGAGTTTTGCAAAAATGTTAATACAAACCCATTTTGGGAATCACTTCTTTGAAACTAAACATAGCTTTTTTTATTCATCAATTAAAAGGAGGCTTACTATGTTGACAACAACAACCAACACACGATTCAGCTATTTGCGTAGAGTAATGTTATTACCATTGCTACTCATTAGCATTTCCATTTTTTCGGTCAGGGTACACGCAAAAGAAAAAATTGAAACAAAAATGAATGACATTTCGGAAAGTATTTTCCAAAAGAAAATTGACACCACCAAACCACCACCCCCACCACCAAGCCTAAATGAAAGGATTAGAACAACAAAAGCAATTGTAGTTGTTAATGGCAAAGAAGCAAACAAGGCTGATTTGGCCAAATCGTTAAAACCAGGTGAAGTAATTGAAATCAAAAATTTTAACGCTGAAGAAGCAACAAAAAAATATGGCGACAAGGGTAAATATGGAGCCATAGAAATCAGCAAGAAAACTAATTTTGTTGCACCTAAAGCGAAAGAAACAAACGATTACGAAAAGGTCTTTACTGTTGCTCAAGAACCCGCTAGTTTTCCTGGTGGGTTGCCCGCTTGGATAAAATACTTGGAGCGTAACTTGAACAGGGATTTACCTATAATCAAAGGAGCACCTCCCGGAAAATATACTGTAGTGATTTCTTTCATTGTTGATAAAGAAGGAGCCCTTTCTGACATAAAAGCCGAGAACGATCCGGGTTACGGTACTGCTGAAGAAGCAATTCGAATGATAGCAAAAGGGCCTTCGTGGATACCTGCCAAACAAAATGGTTTAAAAGTAATCTATCGTCACAAACAGTCAATCACTTACTTGGTGTCTGAAGAATAGCGCGTTGTTTAGTTTCTATATAGGGGCCCCTTGCAATTGTAAGGGGTCTTTTATCTTACAGATGTGGGACTAATTTTAAATTTTGTAAAGGAGGGAAAATTACAATTGTAGAACGAAACTTGAAAGTTCATTTAAATAGAATTCCCACTCACTTCCTTGCTGATAAGCTTCTGCGTCATGTTAGGCATATTAGCTGTAACCCAGGGAGGCAGATGCTCAGAAGGAACTGCAAACACTAGTAAGTCATCTTCAAGTCCCACAAGAAGTTGGTATACCATTTCAGATGTATCATAGATCTGGACGCTGTCAAATATGTGAAAATGTTTATCAAGCTTTTCGAGGTTGCCGTAGAAATTATCGGCAACAGTAATAGGGTCGACATAATGCCCGCCTTCTTCTTTTCTTGCTACCACACGAAGTTCTGATAGCGCTGTGTCTTTCAGCCCAAAAAAAATTAGATGAATTTTGTATCCTGCTTCTTTGAACTTACGAGGGATATCCCATGTTGCTTCATTGGTAAAATGACCTTCATAACAGAAATCGGTGTTTTTTGATATGGCAGTTTCAACCAACTCATCAAAATACTCTGTTAACCAAGCGAATGCCAGTTTTTTACATTCTTTGTGGGATTTGATACCAGAAATATATAATTCAGATCGCTTGCGCATGAAAAGCAAGTCACCATCAAATACTGTGCAGTTTTGCCGAATTTGATTAGGCAAGAAATCAGGACCAATTGTAGACTTTCCCGCACCATTTGATCCAGTTATAATATAAAGCTCCGGCATTTGAAAAACTATAATTGGTGTTGCCTGCGCAGGGTATCGGCTTCCAAGCTAGAAAGTTCCCGAATTACCTTCAACCCTCTTGAAGTTGTTTCTATAACCACCTGATTTATGCGTCCATCTGGATATTCCATATAGCACTGACCAGACGCAAGTTCTTTAGTGTTAATCATAAATGGATATCCATTACGAAATTTCTGTTGACGCATCCGCAATACTGCCTGTGTTCCCTTTGCTGCTAATTGATGGTACGTTTTCATGTAGTAAATATAAGAAAAAGGCATGAAAAACTTAAGAACTTTGCCACTTTTTATCTGACTAAAAAGGGTTAAATAAATTGATTTGTGTAGCGATGCTTTCAGTTTGTGAACGGACTTTTGAATAATTTGTCTAATGAATTACTTAAATTAAGAAATGTAAGTTTGGAATTAGTGGCATTATTATTGCTGATTTATTAAGGCTAGAAAATTAACTAAATGTATTTTATGTATTCATTTTTCATAAAGTCGTATAATCCCAAAAGAATCATTTTATTATTTTCACTTTTTTTAGTCAACTATGTTCTAGGCCAGGATAAAATTGATTCTGCCATGACAAAGTTGAGTGAGCAATATCCGCAGGAAAAAGTATACCTCGCTTACGACAGAGCTGATTATGTAATAGGAGAAACCATCTGGTTTAAGGGATTTGTGTTTTCAGGATACACGCTGTCTGATATTTCAACCAATCTTTATATTGAGATGTATAATGCCAATAAAGAAATTGTTGCTAAGAAAATACTTCCCTTATTTAATGGAGCAGCTGAGGGTAATTTTTCAATTCCAGATACAACCAGAGAAGGTGTTTATTATATCCGTGCTTACACCAATTGGATGCTCAATTTCAATGAAGCATTTCAATACCTGCAACCTATTCTGATTTACAACCCAAGCTCAAAACTTAAATTACAAAAGCTGGATCTTCCTTGGACTGCATCTGTATTTGCTGAGGGGGGCAATATTTTACAGGATAAACAAACCAACGTTTCAGTCCGTTTAAATTCTGATGGAGACATGCCTCAAAACTGGCATGGATATTTAACTGATAGTTTAAACCCCAGTGAAAAACTGGTTTCATTTCAATCCATTGATCCCAATGTTGCCCAATTTAATTTTATTCCAAGTGTTGGGAAAGAATACAAAGTAATTATTGAGGATGACAAAGGACATACCGCAACAGTAGCATTACCCAAAGTTTTATCAATTGGGGTTAATTTAAATGTAAATCAAAATGACTCACTATTAGAGTATCAGGTTGACTTTTTGAATATTCCCGCCCAAGAAACTTATAAATTGGTTGGCACCATCGACAATAATATTGTTTATAAAGCCAAAATAAAAAATGAGGGATCCACAGTAGTGCATTCTTTCGCAACTACTCAAATGCCCAAAGGTGTTTTACGCCTGACCCTATTTGATAAAGACTATCAAGTTGCTTCAGAGCGGCTTTGTTTTTTGTATCCCGACTTGCAACCCAAAGTAATCATTGATTCTTTAGTTATTAATAATAAGCCAAGAGCAAATAACGAATTGAGTGTAACTATTGATTCAGGGAAAACTGTTTGTGCGATGGTTTTTGATGCGAATTCTAATAATTCTTTTACTAAAAACAATTTGCTCAGCAGGGTTTGGCTGACCGCTGACTTCAACAATAAGATCCAAGATGCCGAAAATTATTTTTCTAATAAGGAAGCTAGCAAGGCATTAGGTGCCCTCTTAATAACAAATAAATGGGAGCGATTTAATTGGCAAGAAATTCTATCCAATAAGTTCCCAGAAATTAAATACCCCAAGGATAATTATAAATCTTTTATCGGCAATGTTTATTACAAGAAGAAACCGCTTCAAAATGAAGCCATTAATCTGATCTTATTCCTGCCTGACTCTACCAAGCAGTTGTATCAAGCAAAAACAGATGCTAATGGTAAAATACTCTTGGATGGATTACTATTTGAAGGCTCCGCCAAAATGATTTTCCAACAATCGAATAAAAAAATAAATACCGACTTGGTTAAAATAGAGTTTGCCTCTACAGAAAAATTTGTGACATATCAGAATCCCCTTCCTCCTACTGATTATATTTTATCAGCTAATAAAGAGAAAGATCTGGTTTCAAATACTCAAGTAAAAGAAAACCATGCAGAGAGAGTGAAAAACAATGCCAGCTTTAGTAATAAATTTCATCAATTAGAGGAAGTGAGTGTATATGCAAAAACAAAAAGCCTAACCGAAAAATTAGATAAAAAATTAAGTTCTGGTCGTTTTTTTAATCCTAGAGAAACTATTTATGATTTTATAAATATTGAACAACCTGGTGCTACAGGAGGAAATGATCCACATACTTGGTTGAAATCAAGGATTCCTGGTTATGATATTGGATATGAAAAAAAAGGAATCATAACCTATTATATTGAAGAAACAATTGTTGATAAGAATAATATTTTTATTATAGACAACCTTCCATTTGATAATATTGCAATGATCAAAATACAGGGAAAGGGTGAGGGTCATCAAGTATTCATCTATCTGAAGAAAGGTGGAGAAATGAATTCTAAAAGCAAATCACTCAGTATGGAGAACTTAACCGGTTATGAGCACCAAGAGGGATATAAATCTCCCGATTATACTTTGGCAGAAAGTTCAAAAATTAAAACTGATAACCGCGATCTGCTTTACTGGAGTAATAATATTTCCACAGATCTCTCTAATCAAAAATATAAGTTGCAATTTTTCAATAACGACAAAGCAAAACAGTATCGGCTGGTAATCATTAACCTTTCAAATGAAGAAGGACCCGTATATTTTGAAAAGATATTAGAATAGAAAACTCGCTTTTATTGAATTTTTAAAAAATTTTATGGAAATATGAGATTTCTGCATCTAAGCCTTTAAACTGCCTATGCGATACTCATTAATTACTATATCGTGTTTATTCCTTTGGTATTCCTCAATTGGTCAGAATACAATTGAAAATAGTAGTGAATTTGTTTTTAAAGGTAAAATTGTTGGGCAGGACTCTGGATTTGTGCATTTGAGCTATTCCAATAGCAGTGGCAAATATATTCACGACAGCGTTTACTTAACCAAAGGGGAATTTGAGTTTAAAGGGTTTATAAGCGAGCCCACAATCTCCTATTTTTA
>SESF01016881.1_pt1 | contig 11069 bp, 8 predicted proteins | sample 3171521 | NCBI WGS metagenome assembly SESF01 (sample SAMN10866945, study PRJNA518727) | freshwater metagenome | biome: subpolar coniferous forest; feature: holomictic lake; material: water; isolation source: holomictic Lake 227, 6 m and 8 m depth | place: Canada: near Kenora, Ontario | collected...
TTCAGGTTTCGGGCTTCGGATTTCGGTATGAGCTGCGTTGCGTATAATTCCGCATCCGCTGCCGCCGTGGCGACGGAGAACATCTATCTGCCCAAGCTGGCCGTGCTGGATCGGGTGACCGACGACATCCCGGAAGTGCGGACCTTTTATTGGCACTTCGAGGACGCGACCGAGCAGGCCAAGTTCAAGCACTTTCGCCCGGGTCAGTTTGCCCAGGTCTCACTCTTCGGCATTGGCGAGTTCCCGGCGTCCCTTCCTCCGAGCCCGACCGAGGAGGAAACGTTCTTCACCATCCGGCAGGTGGGCAGTTGCACGGCGGCGCTGCACCAGCTTAAGCCCGGGGAGAAGTTTGCGGTGCGCGGCCCCTACGGCAACGGGTTCAGGATGGAGGACTACTACGGCAAGAACCTGGTGTTCGTCGCGGGCGGCATTGGGCTGATACCACTCCGTTCCTGTATTGTTTATGCGCTCAAGCACCGCGACAAATACCAGCGCATCCAGATCTACTACGGCTCCAAGACGCCGCGGGAGCTGATGTATCTGCCCAATCTGCGCGAGTGGCAGCAGTCGTCCGGCATTGAGTGCTATCTGACGGTGGACCGCTCGGCGGACAGTTGGAGCGGCAACGTGGGCGTGGTGGGCAGCCTGTTCAAGCAGCCCGGAGTGCAGGTGCCGGTGGAGAACACCACCGCGTTTGTCTGCGGCCCGCCGGTCATGTTCCGCTTCGTGATCAAAGACCTGCTGGCGATGGGCTTCCGGGAAGGGGACATCGTCTCCACTCTGGAACGGTATATGAAATGCGGCGTCGGCAAGTGTGGCCACTGCTGTATCGGCGTGGCATACGTCTGCGTTGATGGGCCTGTGTTCACCTACGAGCAGATCAAGAAACTCGGGGAGGATATCTGATGCCCGACCTGCGCGAACAACTCCAGCAACTCCTCCAGGGCCGCGTGTGCCTGATGGGCCTCGGCAACATCGCGTATGGGGATGATGGGTTCGGCGTCAGGTTGGCGGAAGCACTTATTAGCAGTGCTTCGGTCGTCGGGATTCGATGTCGAGTCATCATTGCCGGCACGACTCCGGAATGGCTGATTGGCCGTGTGGTTGACGAGCATTCTGACCATGTTGTCTTCCTGGACGCCGTGGAATTCGGAGGGTCGCCCGGTTCAGTCGTGCTGCTGAACTCGGATGAAATGGCTGCCCGCTTCCCGCAGATTTCCACCCACAAACTCTCCCTGGGGCTGTTGGCGAAGCAAGTAGAGGCGAATGGTCGGACGAAAACGTGGCTGCTCGGCGTGCAGCCGGAGTCGCTCCGGTCGGGCGAAGAGCTAACCCCGGCAGTCCGAACGACCTTTGAACTCATGCTCGACCTGCTAGGAGCTTGTTTGAAGAGTAGCAGCCGAGGTGACGAGGCTCTAACATCTCAGGAATGCTGGCTCAAACAACCCGAATGCTTGAGCCTCGTTACCTCGGCTGCTACCAGGACCACGGAGGTGAGGGCATGACACCAGAGCAATCAGTCATCGCTGCCATCGTCATCTGCATCGTCGGCGCAGTAGTGACGTTGCTGGCCTCGCGCAATAAGACCGTCGCGGGCTGGCTGGCCTTCATTTTCACTACGGCGACGGCAGTGGTGATTATCTCGACAGTCGCCCACGTGCTCATCTCAGGTCCGGGACACCAGCAGGAGTTCCCGATCATCCCGCAGATCGGGTTGGTGCTGCGCGTCTATGTGGACGGTTTGACGGCTGTATTCCTCCTTCTGGCGGCTCTGATATCGGTGCCGGCTGCGCTGTATTCCATCGCCTATATGCGGAACTACGAGGGCTATAGCGTGGCGCGCTATTATCCCTATTTCCTGCTCTTCCTGGCCGCGATGTATGGGCTGGTCAGCACCACGGACATGATGTGGTTCTTCTTCATCTTCTGGCAGATGATGACGCTGCCAGGCTATGCGCTGATTCGGTTCGAGCACAAGAACCCCTCCAATATCCGCGCAGCCAATAAGTATCTCATCATGATGCAGATTGCCTGCGCGGCGACCATGATCGGCGCCGAGTTGCTGGCCGTGACCGGCGCGGCGGCCAGCGGCAGCGCGGGCCTGAAGTATGATTTCGACACGGTGAGCGCGAATCTGCCGGCGATGCTGAGCACGAGGCCGACCGCCACGGCGCTGGCCTTTGCGTTGTTCCTGATTGGGTTCGGCATCAAGATGGGGATGTGGCCGTTCGGCCAGTTCTGGCTGCCGGACGCACACCCTGCCGCGCCGTCGCCCGTGAGCGCTATGCTCTCCGGTGTGATGATTAAAACAGGGGTGTATGGCCTGATGCGCTACTTCCTGTGGCTGGTGCCGCCTGCCGGGCAAGCTGATTACCCGCTGGCGAAGTGGGGCTTGCTTGTCGCGCTGCTGGGCACGATCACGCTGTTTACTGGCACGATGCAGGCGCTCAAACAGGAACAAACAAAGCGCCTGCTCGCCTTCCACAGCATCGGCCAGATCGGCTACATCCTGCTGGGCACCGGGGTATGCATGAGTCTCCTGCCGGCCATGGGGCCCAACGCCAAGGCACTTGCAGCGATCGGTCTGTTCGGCGCCCTGCTCCACGTCCTCAACCACGGGCTGTTCAAGGCCCTGCTGTTCCTCAACGCCGGATCCATGCTGCACGCGACGGGCACCCAGGACCTGAACAAGATGGGCGGGCTGATGAAGTTCATGCCGCTGACGGCTGTAACGGCCATGGTGGCCTCCTTCTCGATCTCGGGTGTGCCGCTGTTCAATGGCTTCGTGAGCAAGTGGACCATTTACGTGGCGGCGGTGCAGGGGACGGCCTCGGCGAAGTATCTCGCGGTGTTCGCCGTCATTGCCATCCTGACCAGCGCGCTTACGTTGGCGTCGTTCATCAAGTTTTTTGGAGTGAGCTTCCTTTCGCGGAGCAGCACGCTGGTGACGGCTCGGGCCGCCGAGCACGGCCGGCTCGAAATCGGATGGTCCATGCAGTTGCCGCAGGTCGCGCTGGCCCTGGCGTGCGTGCTGCTGGGAGTGGTGCCGGCGATTGGGTTCCGCCTCATGCAACTGGCCTTGGACGCCAGCAGCCAGGGATACGGAACTGCTCTGGCCAAGGCCGCCCCGATGCAGACCGGCCTTTGGGCGGGTGTGGAGACGTTCCAATCCACGGCTCTGTTTGCGCCGCTCGTGTTCGCTCTGGTGCTGGGCTTGTTGTTCCTCGTGGTGCGCGGGCTCTCCAAACTCGGCAGCGCGTCGCGGCGGGCTGCCGCGCCCTGGCTCTGCGGCTATGTCAGCGAAGCCGACTGCCACCGCTACTCGGCCCACAACTTCTACGGGGAGATCAAACGTTACTTCCGCTGGCTGGGCGGCATGCCCAAGCACGTGGAGGGGCAGCGAAAGGACACTAAATGAGTTCCTGCGCCCTGTTCCCCCTCACCCCAGCCCTCTCCCTCAGGGAGAGGGGGAACCGTATCCAGCCTCGCCACAAATCAGGGCCGGTCCACTTCGTGCTAACCGGGATAACTTGGCTCCCTCTCCCCAAGGGAGAGGGCAGGGGTGAGGGGAAAGGGAGTGTTCGTCCTCCCTGCGCAGGTGCTCTGGTTCTCCAATCGCCAACCCATCCACCATGATCGCCCGCGAACGACTAAACCAGTTGAAGGAGAAGTTCGGCCCGGCCATCCAGCGGGCGGACTTGCCGGGCGATAGTCGCTTGTTTGTCTTTGTGGAGCCGTCCGCTCTCAAGGCTATCTGCCAGCACATCTTCCGCGACCTGGATGCCCGCTACGTCACCAGCATCGGCCTGGACGACCGGCCTTGCTCCGGCAAGTTCCTCGTCGCGCACGATTTCGCATTCGACCGGGACCACCTGCTCTGCAGCGTGCTCGCCTACCTGCCGGCCGACAATCCCAAGGTGGATAGCATCTCCGACGTCGTGCCGGGCGCCAGTTGGGCCGAGCGGGAAATGCGCGACCTGGTGGGCATCGAGCCCGTGGGGCACCGTTACCTGAAGCGTTTGGTGCTGCCCGACGGCTGGCCTGACGGGATGCATCCACTGCGCAAAGATGTGCCCTGGAATCATGTGCCGGCCGGCTACGACGAGGAGCGCGAGTTCACGTTCGACGAACCGCCGGAAGGCTGCATGGTGGTGCCCTTCGGGCCATTCCACCCCACTCTGGATGAGCCGGCGCATTTCCGGCTCTACGTGGAAGGCGAGATGGTGCGCGGCTGCGAATATCGCGGGTTCATGGTGCATCGCGGCATCGAGAAGCTCGCCGAGTCTGTCCTCACTTATAACGACATCCCGATGATGGCGGAGCGCATCTGCGGCATCTGCGGCTGCGTGCATAACGTGACCTACGCCCAAGCCGTCGAGACTGCTGTGGCCCTGCGTGCCCCCCCGCGCGCCGAATATATCCGCACGATCATGCTGGAGATCGAGCGCTTGCATAGCCACCTCTTGTGGGTGGGGCTGGCCTGCCATATTGTGGGGTTCGACACGCTTTTCATGCAGAGCTGGCGCATCCGCGAGCCGATCATGTGGATCGCGGAGAAAATCAGCGGCAACCGCAAGACTTATGCCCTGTGCGTCATCGGAGGCGTGCGCTGGGATATTACGCCTGAAGTGCGAGCCGAACTGCGCCAGGTGCTGGATAAATTGGAGGCTGAGTGGCGGGCGGTTGTCGCCGCGGTGAGCAAGGACAAGAACATCCAGAAGCGCACGCGCGGCGTGGGCGTTGCGGACATGACGCTGGTCAAGAACATCGGCCTCATCGGCCCGGTGGCGCGGGCGGCGGGCGCGGACATTGATTGCCGGCGCGATCATCCTTATGCCGCCTACGACCGTGTGGATTTCGACGTGATTACTGAGTCCGGCTGTGATGTCTGGTCGCGCGTGGTGGTGCGCATGAAGGAAGTGTTCGAGGCCATCCGCATCATCCGCCAGTGCCTGGAGAAGATGGAAGACGGGCCGCTGCAAGTGCCGATCAAAGATGAACTACCCGTAGGGCGAATAGGGGTGTCGTCGGTCGAGGCTCCGCGGGGCGAGAGCCATCATTTCGTCATCACGGGCGAGAATAATCGTCCGCACCGCTGGCGGGTGCGCGCCCCGACCTACCAGAACCTCCAGGCGGTGCCGATGATGATCAAAGACCAGCAACTGGCCGACATGACGATCTCGCTCGGCAGCATTGACCCCTGCTTCTCCTGCACGGATCGGATGGAGACGATTGACCTAAAGTCGGGCGTGACGAAGGTATGGTCGCAGCAGGAGTTGGAGAGCATGACGAGAAGGGGAAAGGCGTGAGGTGAAATCCGAAAACCGAAATCCGAAACCCGAAGGAAGCCCGAAATCCGAAGGCCGAAGGGCCTGCTGCTTGCCGACGCCTTCGGATTTCGGCCTTCGGATTTCGGATTTCAGATTCCACACCCCGGGCTATGAAACTTGCTTGGATCATCCTAAGCGCCCTGTGCAACGTCGCCATTGTGCTGCTCGTAGCCCCCTTCTTCCAGGGCGTGCTGCGCAAGATTACCGCGCTCATCCAATCGCGCCAGGGACCGCCACTGTGGCAGCCCTACTTCGATTTGTTGAAACTGCTGGGCAAGGAAGACATTGAATCAGGCCAGACCCCGGTCATGCAGAGGTTTGCGGCTTACCTGTCGCTGACCACGGTGCTTACGCTCGCCTGCCTCATGCCGATGGGCTTCCCGGCGCCATTAGACGGGGCAGGGGACGCTATCCTGGTCATCTACCTCCTGACGCTTTCCGGCATTTGCACGTTGCTGGCGGGTTTGGCCGCCGGTTCCACCTACTCGCTGGTCGGCACCAGCCGCGAAATGATGACAATGATCGCACTGGAACCGCTGCTGGCCGTGGCAATCGTGACGGGCGCAGTTCATACCGGATCGTTTCGGCTGGACACAGTGCTGAATGGGTCGGTCTATGCCTCCAATGGCTTCCCGTGGTCCGGAGCAATCCTGCTGGGGGTGATGCTGCTATCGTTCCAGGCGTTCGTGCAGCGGGTGCCGTTTGATATTTCAGAGGCGGAGACCGAGTTGATGGAGGGGCCACTCATGGAATATTCGGGGCCGAAACTGGCGCTGTTCAAGTATGCCCAGATGGCGAAGCTGGTCATTTATAGCGCGCTGTTTGTGGGGCTGTTTGTGCCGTGGGGTTCGGCTCTGCCATTCCCGCTGAACTGGCTGATCTTCTGGGCCAAGGTGTCCGGGTTGGTCCTGCTGGTCACGCTCGTCGCGGCTACACACGCCCGCTACCGGATTGACCAGGCCATTCGATTCTTTGCGTCGCTGCTGGTGGTGGCGCTGGGCGCATTGATACTTGCAAGCTATGGATACTGATAAATCCGAAAACCGAATCGTGCGGTCGAGCTGTTGCTGTTCCCATTTCGGGCTTCGGATTTCGGCCTTCTTTCGGATTTCGGATTTCGGCCTTCGGATTACCGCGCTATGTCTGTCTTAAGCAAACTGAAAGAAACGTTGCTCTGCCTGCGAGCGGGGCGTGTGACCTTGCCTTACCCCGCTACAGCGCGGCCCGTGCCCGAGAAGTTCCGTGGGCGGCCGATTTTCGACGCGGCCAAGTGCATCGGCTGCGCCGGTTGTGCCAGCAATTGTCCGTCGCGCGAAATCCTGGTGGTGGATCTCTGCCAGGAGATTCGCATCCTGCAATACCTCGGTCGCCGCTGCACATACTGCGGGCGCTGCGCCGATGTATGCCCCGAGAAGGCGATTACCATGAGCCATGAGTTCGAGACCGCGACCAATTGCATCGGAGACATCCGGCAGCGGCTCGACCTGTTCATGAGCACCTGCCAACGCTGTGGCCGCTGCTTCAAGGAGCCGTCGCACCTGGAGCAGTTAAAGCAGAAGGGCTATCGCTTTGACGATGTGCAGAACGAGCGATGGGTGCTCCGCTCGCAGCCGTATCTGACGAGCGAGGCGGCCGTGGATGACGTCAAGATTGAGATTTAGCGATGTTTAGCGTGTTTAGCGGACAATCCAATTAGCGCGCAACCCCAATGTTAAAAACCCTCTGCCAGAAGATGTTCGGCCGGTCGCTGTGGGTGTATCATGCTAACAGCGGCGGGTGCAACGGCTGCGACATTGAGGTCCTCAATGTCCTCACGCCCTATTACGATGTTGAGCGCTTTGGCATCAAGCTCGTCGGCTCGCCGCGCCATGCCGATGTGATGCTCTGCCAGGGCCCGGCGATGCGAGCCACGGCCAAAGCTCTTCGGCGCGCCTATGAGGCTATGCCGGCGCCCAAGCTCGTCTTCGCCATTGGCTCGTGTGCCTGCGGGGGCGGCATCTGGTTTGATTCCTACTCGGTCCTTGGGCCGGTCGAGAAGATCGTCCCCGTGAACTTCTACATTCCTGGTTGCCCCCCGCGGCCCGAGGCGATCATTTACGGCGTAGCGGTCGCAGTGGGCCTGGTGGACAAAAAGACCGCCCCGGTGCAGTTCAAGCAATTGGAGATGCCCATCCCGCGCTACCATCCGAGCGACCTGCGCGGCTCCGGCGAAATGGTCGTTTACGAAAAGGCCGAGAAGGTATAGGCGCCTTGTGCCTGGCTACTGGCTATCCACGCCATGGACGGCCATGCGTAGCGAGTAGAGGCATTTGCTGGCGGTGATGAACAGCGTCTGCCGGTCCTTGCCGCCAAAGCACACGTTTGCGGTCCAGGGCTCGGCGACGTCAATGTGCTCGATCCGCTTCCCCTCGGGATCAAAGACTGACACCCCTTTACCGGTGAGGTAGATGTTGTTTTCGCTGTCAATAGTCATCCCGTCGGAACCCATCTCACAGAACAGCTTCTTCTCCTTAAGGGAGCCATCCGCCAGAATGCGGTAGCGGTAGGTCTTGCTGGCGCCAATATCGGCCACATAGAGCAACATGCCATCAGGCGTGCCGATGATGCCGTTGGGCTGCTTCAGGTCGTCTATTATGCGCGTCAGCGTCTTGTGATCCGGTGCAAGATAATAGACGCATTCTTCCATCTCCTTAGGGCCGCGTTTCCAATACGGGCGCTTGTAGTGCGGGTCCGTAAAATACAGCCCACCGCCGGGCCTGATCCACACATCGTTGGGGCCATTGAGCAGCTTGCCTTGATAGTCTTTCAGAACCACGGTGGCCTTGCCGGCGGGGTCAATGCGCCACAGCTCGTTCTTTTCATCGGCGCAGGCCCAGAGGTTGCCCCCGTGGTCGAACGATAGGCCGTTGGCGCGCCCGCACGGCTGCATGAAGGTGGAGAGCTTGCCATCAATGCTCCACTTGAGAATGCGGTCGTTGGGCTGGTCGGTGAAGAACACGTTCCCCTCGCGATCGCTGGCTGGCCCCTCAGTGAAAAGGAAGTCACCGGCCAGCTTCAGCAGCGTGGCGCCGGGGGTGATGATCGTGCTCTGCGCCGCCAGCAGGGGCGCGGCGCAAAGGGAACTCAGGAAGAGTTGGATGAAATATTTCATATCGGTCTTACTTCGCAGATCGAAAACCAACGGCGGCGAGGTGTAAAGGCAGAAAGCACCGGCCCAAATCCGAAACCCGAAGGCCGAAGCCCGAAAGAAGTCCGAAGGCCGAAGGCCGAACTCACAGGAAAGGCTGAAGGCTGAAGGCTAAATGCTAAAGGGGGCTACCCGGTTCTTACCCTAACAGCCTCGTCACAAAGGCCGCCCTGCCCACTGGTCTCCGTTGACAACTGCCGCGACGGAAACCAGTCTGGAGTGGTGATCTCCGACGGAACAGGTTCCCGCGCGACAGCCTTCGCCCAGTGGGTGATGAAGGTGCCGCGGGTGCTCTGGAAGAACTTGTGGGCCGCGCCGCTGGTGGGCGCCCTCATCTTCGCCCTGGTCGGACTGTGGGTTCGCAGCCGGGTGGAACAGACTACCCGCGCCGAAATCGCCGCCCGCTTGCAAACCGTCCTGCATGCGAACATTAACGCGCTGCGCCTGTGGTTTACCGAGCGGCAGTACGACGCCAAGTCATTGGCCTTGGATTTGCGGGTCCAGGCCGCGATTGCGGAGCTCGATGCGTTGGCGAAAGATACGAACACCGCGGAGCTGGCCCTGGCCGATTCAACCCCGGCGCGCACTTTGCGGCTCCACTTGCAGCCCCTGCTGCAAGCGCAGGATTATCTGGAATACGTGGTGGTGTCTCCGGACAAACGGATTCTGGCCTCGACCGACCCGTCGCTCATCGGGATACGGGCTCCGCGTCCATACGACCTGTTTCTGAACAAGGCGCTGGACGGGCATCTGGCCGCGTCCCGGCCGTTTGCTCGCCAGGCCAATCAGAGCCAGCGGACGGAAGGCCCAACCATGTTCGTCGCCGCGCCAGTCAAATCCACCAACAACGCTATTATCGGCGTCCTCTGTCTCCGCATGAAGCCGGAGAAGGAGTTCTCCAGCATCTTCTCAGTCGCCCGCATGGGCAAGACCGGCGAATCCTACGCGTTCGATCGCAGCGGCCTGATGCTCACGGCCACACGCTTTGATCCGGAACTCAAGACGCTGGGCTTGATCCCCCCGGGTCGGGGGAACACCGCGATCCTCAACCTGAAGCTGCTCGATCCGGAAGAGGATCTGCGGCCCGGCGAGCAACCCGCCAAGCCGCGCAACCAGCTTAACCTGACCCGCATGGCTGCTTCCGCTACAATGGGCAATAATGACTTCGAGGTGCGCGGCTATCGGAATTATCGCGGCATGGAAGTCGTGGGCGCCTGGGCTTGGCTGCACGATTACGGCATGGGCGTCGCCACCGAGGAATCGGTGGATGAAGCTTTCACGACTCTCTATGTCCTGCGGCGCGCTTTCCTGGTACTGTTCAGTTTGCTGGTCGCGAGCGGGGGCGCCCTCTTTGGCTTCACGCTCCTGGTCGAACGGCTGCAGGCTTCCGCGCGCAAGAACGCTCTCGCCGCCCGGCGGCTGGGCCAATACGTGCTCGTGCAGGAGATCGGTCGTGGTGCCAACGGCATGGTTTATCGTGCCCGCCATTCCCTGCTGCGCCGTCCGGTGGCGATCAAGCTGCTGAGCCCGGACATGACCAACGAGACAAATACCGCCCGCTTCGAGAACGAGGTCCAGATGACCAGCCAACTCACCCATCCGAATACTGTGGCGATCTATGACTACGGGCGCACGCCGGAGGGATTGTTCTACTTCGCTATGGAATATCTGGCCGGCATTGACCTTGACCAACTGGTGCGGCAATTCGGCGCGCAACCCGAGGGGCGCGTCATCCACATCCTGCGCCAGATCTGCGGCTCGCTTTCCGAGGCGCATCGGATCGGTTTGATCCACCGCGACGTCAAGCCGGCCAATATCATCCTCACCCGGCGGGGCGGGGTCTGCGACCTGGTGAAAGTCCTCGACTTTGGACTGGTGAAGGCGGTGAATCGGGGGACGGCGGTCGGCATGAAGGCCGATGCAGTGGTCGGCACGCCGCACTTCATGTCGCCGGAGGCGGTCGAAAATCCGGAGAACGTTGACAGCCGCGGTGACCTCTATTCACTCGGGGCGGTGGGCTACTGGCTTCTCACAGGGAAGACGCTGTTCGACCATGACAATGTCGAAGAACTGCTCGTCGGCCAGGTGAAGGAGTCGGCACCGCACCCTTCCGAACGACTTGGCAAGCCATTGTCCCCCGACCTCGCCGACCTCATCATGCACTGCCTCGCGAAGCAGCCCGAGCAGCGCCCACCCACTGCCGAGGCGCTGGAGCGCGCGCTGGCGGGGTGCGTCTCGGCGGGTGGTTGGACGCCGCAGGACGCCGAGCAATGGTGGCGGGCGAATGTGACGGCCGTGGAGGCCTTGCCCGCGGCTGCTATGGCGGAAAAAACGCTGGTCATTGCGCCGCGCAGCTAGCTCGGGTTGGCCCTGCGGCGCGGGGTCCAACTGGCCAGCAATTCTCATTATGGCCAGGTCAGCCCAAATCCGAAACCCGAAGGAAATCCGAGATCCGAAGGCCGATTCCGCCAGCTCACCCTTTAACGCAGAGGCACTGCAGAGATTCGCAGAGGTTCGCAGAGAGTAGTCTGTCTCTGCGTTTCTCCGCGTTC
>SESF01007418.1_pt1 | contig 11068 bp, 16 predicted proteins | sample 3171521 | NCBI WGS metagenome assembly SESF01 (sample SAMN10866945, study PRJNA518727) | freshwater metagenome | biome: subpolar coniferous forest; feature: holomictic lake; material: water; isolation source: holomictic Lake 227, 6 m and 8 m depth | place: Canada: near Kenora, Ontario | collected...
GCATGAAACATTGGGTCGTAGTAAGGATAAAACGAGACCTTTCGATTACTTACACTTTAATAATATGTCAGTTGTTGGACCCAATAAATGGTTTGATGCAGGTGATCAGCGCTTCAATCCTGATAACCTATTGATTGACTCACGTGAAGCCAACTTTATTGCTATCATCGATAAGAAAACCGGCAAAATAGTTTGGAGTCTTGGCCCCGATTATGAGCCAGTAAATATTGATGGCAAAGTTCCTCGGCATGTTGATCAAATCAGTGGTCAACATGACGCCCATATTATTCCTAAAGGCTTGCCAGGGGAAGGTAACTTGCTGGTATTTGATAATCAAGGGGAAGCTGGCTATCCATTTGTTGTGTTAGGTGTGGGTGGACAATTAGGTTCGCGTGTCTTAGAAATTGATCCGACTAAAAATGAAATTGTCTGGCAATATACAGGCTCAAGTTCTGGTCGGCCAAACTATACTTTCTATAGTTCCTACATCAGTAGTGCCCGTCGTTTACCCAATGGCAACACCTTAATTGATGAAGGGATGAATGGACGGTTTTTACAAGTTACCAATAAAGGTGAGATTGTCTGGGAATATATTAGTCCTTATTTTTCTCAGCCTCGTGTGGATGATCCTCAGCAAGTGATTAGTAATACTGTTTATCGGGCTCAACCCGTTCCTTATGAATGGGCGCCAGCGGGGACACCACACTCAGAAACTTCAGTTAAAGCGCCCGACTATAGCCAATTTCATGTGGCTGCTGAAAAGTAAGCAAGAACGGTACTATTTTAAAACTAAGCTTTGGAAGACATTTTGAGTACAGTTAATAAAAATCGCCGCCGTTTATTGGGTGGTGTATCTGCTTTATCATTAGGTGCTTTGACAGGTGCCTGGAATTTTGCTTCTGCGGCAGAAAAAAAAGCCAAGCCTAATATTATCTTTATTCTTGCTGATGATTTAGGTTATGGCGATTTAAGTATCTACGGCCAAACGGATTTTCAAACACCCAATTTGGATAAACTTGCACAACAAGGTTTGCGTTTTACACAAGCCTATTCAAATTCTGCGGTGTGTTCTGCAACCCGTTTTGGTTTGATAACAGGCCGCTATCAGTATCGTTTACGAGGTGGACTTGAGGAGCCTATTGCAGGTGCTTCTGATACCATTGGTTTGCCACCTGAACATCCGACTTTACCATCGTTATTAAAGAAAAATGGTTATAGCACTGCTTTATTTGGTAAATGGCATTTGGGCTTTTTACCCAAGTTCAGTCCTCTAAAGAGTGGTTATGATCAGTTCTTTGGGAATTATGGCGGGGCTATTGACTATTTTACTCATAAGTCAGGTGTAGGCGAAAATGCCAAAGAGGATTTGTATGAGGATGAAGTCCCCGTTCACAAAGTGGGTTATTACACGGATTTAATTGCTGACCGCGCGGCTGATTATATTGCTAAGCAAACTGCCGCAAAGCCATTTTTTCTGTCCTTACATTTCACTGCACCTCACTGGCCTTGGGAAGGTCCAAAAGACGAGGCTGTCTCACAGGAAATCAGTAGTCTTTTTCACTATGACGGCGGCAATTTAGCGACCTATGCCAAGATGGTAACCAGCTTGGATGCAGCTATAGGTCGAGTACTTAAAAGTTTAAAAGATCGTAATCTGGATAAAAACACGATTGTGGTGTTTACCAGTGACAATGGCGGAGAACGTTTTTCTAAAACATGGCCTTTCACCGGTCAAAAAACTGAGCTCTTGGAAGGCGGGATTCGTGTGCCTGCAATCGTAAGTTGGCCAGCAAAGATAAAACCTGCCGTGACTCAACAAGTTGCGATTAGTATGGATTGGTTACCTACCTTATTGGCCGCAGCCGACACCACACCGGATGAAGCTTTTCCTCCAGATGGTGATAATTTATTATCTGTTTTGTTGGGAACAGCTAAACCCCATCCTCGTACCTTATTTTGGCGTTATAAAGCTAATTTGCAACGAGCAGTTCGTTCGGGTGATTGGAAGTATTTAAAAATAGCTGACAATGAATTTTTATTTGATGTGGTTGCTGATCAGCATGAACGGGCCAACCTGTCACAAAAAAAACCCGAGGTCTTTGCACAGCTTAAAAAGCAATGGGAAGAATGGGATTCAAAAATGTTACCGATCACTGATGATGTGCGTACACATGCGGTTGAAGGTAAAGTCCAAGCTGATCGCTACGGGTCAAAATAGCGGCATATCTCAACGTTAATACCGTATGGGTGTGAGCCAGTCGCACCCATACGGTGTTCGCTTTTATCAAGTTATTTAATTTCTGTTCCTGAATATGTTAAATTGTGCAGTTATTATTAATGCACTTTTGGGGTTTAGTTTTAAATGACAGCCCTTATATAACGAATATATTATTCTGCAATAAAAATCCTGTATGTCGAACACAACTGTTTCACGAATGACCTGTGCCCGTATTCCAACTGAATACGGCGATTTTCAACTTTGCTATTACACTAATACTCTCGATAAAAAGGAACATTTGGCATTTTATAGAGGTGACGTACATGATGCTGAGGATGTTTTAGTACGTATACACTCCGAATGTTTTACTGGTGATGTTTTGGGTTCCAAACGTTGTGACTGTGGGGAGCAACTCAATCTTTCTTTGAAACTGATTTCAGAGCAAGGTATGGGGGTTTTAATTTATTTGCGTCAGGAGGGCCGGGGCATTGGCTTATTACAAAAACTGCGGGCTTATAATTTACAAGACCAGGGTCATGATACTGTCGATGCTAATATTTTGTTGGGGCATGGTGCTGATGAGAGGAGTTACGACATAGCTGCCCGTATCCTGGAAGATTTAGGCGTCAAATCAGTAACGTTGATGACTAATAATCCTTTAAAGATTAGTGCACTGGAAGCCGAGGGGATTAAAGTTAATGCGCGTCTACCGGTAGAAGGCACTATCAATTCAGAAAACAAAGGCTATCTGTTTACCAAAGCGCAGCGTATGGATCATCTCTTACCGCTGACAGCACCTGCATTCCCTAATGAATTACAGAGAACCTGATGACTATTAACCAGAAAATTGAACACTGGTTAATATCCCATAAACGTAATTTAACTCAGGCAAAACGACCTTTTGTGACCCTAAGTTATGCGCAAAGCTGGGATGGGAGTATCACCACTCGCAGCGGTGAATCGTTGGCTTTAAGTGGTGCCGAAGCCACGCGTTTAACGCATCAACTCCGTAGTCTTCACGATGGGATTCTGGTGGGGATTGGTACCGTGTTAACCGATGATCCCCAATTGACTGTGCGGGAGTGGTCAGGCCCTAATCCGCAACCGATTGTCCTGGATAGCCAGTTGCGAATGCCTGTGAATGCACGTCTTTGTCACCATACGGATAAGAACTGCTGGGTTTTAACCCGAATAAAAGATGCTAACGACTACAGTGATCAGGTTGAGATTATTACGCTGGGTAGTGATATTGATGGTCGGGTCAATTTACTGGATGCGCTGTCTTTGCTTTGGGAGAAAGGCATCAGGATGTTAATGGTAGAAGGCGGCAGCGATGTGATTACCGCCTTTTTAAAAGCTCAATTAGCCGATGCTTTGGTATTGACGGTAGCGCCCACTTTGGTGGGTGGCTACAAAGGGGTGGGTAACTTAGGCATTTGCCATAAACACTTGTTACCGCAAATTCGTCCACTGTCTGCCGAGATGTTAGGGGACGATCTAATAATGTGGGGTGACTTGCAATATCAGCCCTCGAGTCTGGAACAGTCAGGCTTATGAGTGTTCGTGAATTGTGGTTTACACAGCCGTATCATGTTGAAGTTCGAGAGAGATCATTACCGCCATTAGCGTCTGGACACATCAGGGTTAAAAATGAATGTTCAGCGATCAGTGCCGGGACAGAAATGCTGGTTTACCGAGGACAATTGCCCAGTGATATTAGTTTGGATGCTACCTTGGAATCTCTGCAGCATAACCAAACCTATCCGCTGCAATATGGTTATGCCTGTGTGGGGCGAGTGGAACAGATAGGTGCAGAGGTAGATTCATCCTGGTTAGGAAAACGGGTCTTTTCCTTTCAACCGCATGCGAGTCATTTTGCGGCAACACCAGAGCAAGTGATTCTGTTACCGGATGATATTGAGCCAGAAGCGGCTGTGTTTCTGGCTAATATGGAAACAGCCGTTAATTTGGTTTTAGATGGCAGTCCTGCGCTAGGCGAGCGGGTGCTTATTCTAGGGCAGGGTGTGGTCGGTTTACTGGTGTCGAGTCTATTAGCGCAGTTTCCATTGACTCAATTAGTCGCCTTAGAAAGCTTATCGCTTCGGAAAGCTCAATCCCTAAAGTTTGGAGTTCAGCAGGTTTTCGATCCCCATTTAGCAGCAGACCTTGCCAGCTTAGAACAGCTATTACACTTACCCGTACAATTATCTGACACGGCCAAGTCAGGTGCAGATTTGATTTATGAAGTCAGTGGTGTTGCCAGTGCTTTAAATTTAGCCATTAATCTCAGTAGTTATGCGGGGCGTATCGTGATTGGCAGTTGGTATGGTAATAAAGCCGATAATCTCAACTTAGGTGGTGTTGCCCATAGAAACCGGCTTAAATTTATTAGCAGTCAAGTGAGTACCATTGCGCCTGAATGGAGTGGGCGGTGGGATAAGTCCCGGCGCTTTGATGTGGCCTGGGACATGATTAGACGCGTCCAGCCTCAGCAAATGATTAGTCATCGGGTGCCTTTAGAGCAGGCACCCTTTCTGTATTCGTTATTAGATCAAGCGCCTGAAGAAATCTTACAGGCCGTGTTGACCTACTAACCCGTTTATCTTTAATCTCTTTATCAGGAAATAGAATGTATACCGTAGCCGTTACCCGTGATTTTATTGCTAACCACTATTTGATTGGAGGCGACTGGGGCAGTGAAAATCAGCCTCATGCCCATCATTATGTTGCAGAAGTCAGTATTGAGGGTACACAACTTGACCAACATGGCTATTTAGTTGACATTGTGGCGATAGAAGCAGGCTTGGATGCCATCGTGGGCCGATTTCGTGATGTCTTATTAAATGATCAAGCCGAGTTTGCAGGACTTAATCCCAGTATTGAACATTTTAGTCGTATTATCACAGAGCAATTACTGGCAGCGATTAATCCCCCTGGATCAGGCGCACTCAGAGTGAAGTTATGGGAAAATGCCACTTGCTGGGCTGCGTTTCGCCAAGAGTTTTAATTAAAGCATGAGTTATCTTCCAGTCATACGGGTAATAATTTCCTAACTCAACATTCAGTGAGTGCCGACTAATTGCTGCTTGACTTTTATCCTGATCGGTTAAACTTAATGCTAACTTACTTAAAGGTGTGATAATGAAAATTCTAATTTTATTGGCGGGCTTTTTTTTATATTCAGCTTCTGCAGCTGGGTCAGAGCCTTGTTCTGACTTACTGAATTATAAAGCGAGCAAATTAAGATCCAGCGAAGAGCTTGATTTTTGCCAGGCATTCCAAGGCAAGGTGATTCTTGCCGTCAATACTGCCAGCAATTGCGGCTATACTCCACAATTTAAAGGCCTGGAGGCGCTGTATCAAAAATATAAAGCCCAAGGTCTGGTAGTTGTCGGCTTCCCCTCCAATGATTTCAATCAAGAGTTTGATGCGGCAGAAAAAACGGCCAAAGTGTGTTTTATTAACTACGGGGTGACTTTCCCTGTGTTGGAAAAAAGTGCTGTTAAAGGCTCTTCAGCCAATGCATTCTTTCAAAAACTGATTAAGGCTACTGGTCAAGCGCCCGAATGGAATTTTTACAAATATCTGATTGCTCGGGATGGTTCATCTGTTGAGGCTTTTTCGAGTGATGTCACTCCAGAACAACTGGATTCAAAAATAAGCGCACTATTAAGCCCCCAATAGTTTAAAACCTCAGCCTATTGCCGATTTTTGGATAGCTGTTAGTGCATGGTCTATTATGCATATAGGACTATTAATTTATGGCGAGATGGAGACCTTAAGTGGCGGGTATTTATATAATCGGCAACTGGTTTCTTATCTGCGTAGCCAAGGTGAGCAAGTCACCATCATCTCTTTACCGTACCGCAACTACTGGCGGCATTTAACCGATAATTTTAATAGAGCCTGTTTAAGGCAACTAACGGATGCAAAGGTGGATATTTTAATTCAGGATGCGATGGTGCATCCGTCTCTATTTCTGCTGAATTATCGTCTTCGTCAACGAAGCAATGTACCGTTGATTTCCTTGGTACACTTGCTGACCACGTATGATCATCACTCTCGATGGAGTGGCTGGTTTTATCGTGCAATAGAGCAGTGGTATTTGCAGACTGTGCCTGGTCTGATACTGAATAGCCAGACGACTTTAAGACAAGTGACTGAATTACTGGCTAAGCCAATAGCACCTTATTGTTTGGCAGTACCCGCAGGGGATAATTTTAAAGACGTTAAGCTGGATATTGATTTTATCAGGCAACGAACTCAGATGGCTGGGCCATTAAAAATAGTAGTGGTTGGAAATGTGATTCGTCGCAAGGGCTTGCATGTGCTGATTAACGCTTTGCGTTTGTTGCCACCTGAAGATTATCAGGTGACAATTGCCGGACGTTTGGATATGGAACCCGCTTATGTCCAGCAACTGGAAAGTATGATCCAGCGTCTGCAATTACAGACGTCTATAATCTTTAAAGGCCCGATACAGGGTCAGAATCTCGCTGCTTTATATCAGGCCAATCAGTTGATGGTTTTACCTTCGGCTTATGAGAGTTATGGCATTGTGTATGTGGAAGCTCAGCAATTTGGTGTGCCAGTGATCGGGACAACTGAAGGAGCTGCCAAAGAAATTATCAGGGATGGCGAGAATGGCTATCTGATTCATCCTGAAGATCATCAGGCTTTGGCCACTGTCTTACGAACAGTGCATGAGAATCGTCAGTTGTTATTGCAGTTAAGTCTAAATGCCTGCATAGCCTATGAGCAGCATCCAAAATGGCAGGATAGTTGCGAAATTATTCGCCAATTTTGCCATCAGTTACAGATATTTTCTAAGAAATGAATCCATTGCTCTAAAAAAATCCACCCTTTCTTGTTCATTTAAGCGCTCACCGACTTTAAAGAATTTTAACCAACGTTGGTCTTCTGTTTCAACTTGAATCGCATTAAACTTTTTTAATTCCAACAACCAAATGCCATCGTGCGGCGTTAAGGTCAGGCCCTGTTCATAACGCATTTTATAATGATGCACATAGGTATTATCATCGACTAATAGATTTTCTGCCAGTAACCAAACCGGAATAGCAAAGTTAATTTGATTTATAGTAGCTCTTAAGCTACATTAGACCCATGTATGAATTAAAACACTATGTAGATCTAAACGGAAATAACCTATTTACGAATTGGTTAAATAGCATTAAAGATAGACAGGGTCTAGCTAGAATTGCGGCAAGATTAATACGTCTAGAAAATGGGAATTTTGGAGATTGTAAATCAGTCGGTGAAATTGTGTGGGAATTGCGGATTGATTGTGGGTCTGGTTATCGAGTTTATTACGCAATAGAAAACAAAAAAGTCATCCTGTTATGCAATGGTGGTGATAAAAGCACTCAGTCAGCAGACATTACGAAAGCAATATCTCGTTGGAAAGACTGGCAAACGCGAGGCACAAATGAAAATAGAAAATAAACATAATGATTGGTTGTTTGAACAACTTAAGGACGCTGAATTTGCTGCAGATTTTTTAAATGCCGCAAGTGAAGATGATGATCCTGCAACCTATCTATCAGCATTAAGAAAAGTTGTAGATGCTAGGGGTGGCATGGCAACTATCGCAGAAAAAACAGAATTATCTCGTGAAACTCTCTATAGAACCCTGTCCAAAAGAGGTAATCCAACTATAAAAACACTCACACGTATTTTAAAAGCTACCGGTTTAAAAATCGAAGTGACCGCTCATTAAATACACTGATTGCTACCTTCTGCATAGAAAACGATGTTTCGTTATTGCATTCAGATAAAGACTTTCAGCCTTTCCAGCAAATTTTAGGTCTACAGGCTGTTTAAAACATGACTAAACTTGACGACTCTCTATACTTCCCGTCATGCAAAAAAAAATAAATATACAAAATGCTACTCAGGCAATGGCTAAAGCCGGGTTAACTCAAACGGTCATCGCTGATGCGCTTGATGTCCCAAAAGAAGCCGTATCTCAATGGCTGAATGACAAATCTTTCCCAAGACCCAACAAACTACTGCACTTAGGCAAACTGCTTAAATTAAGCTTAGATCAGTTGGTGATCAAAGACGAACCTAATGCGCCCGTCATCGCTTTTCGAAAAATGAAAGGCACTAAAACCAAAGATCATCACGTCGAAAAAGCCCAAGAAATGGGGCGATTCCTTCGACACTTAGCGCCTTATTTACCCTTTGATACGCTTGAAATGCCACCGGTATTAAAGCAACCAGAGTGTGACCATGCTTATTTGATTACGTAACGTATGCAGTTAGAAACGTAACGATCACAATTGATTACGTTACGTTTGTAGTTAGAAACGTAACGATCACAATTGATTACGTTACGTATGCAGTTAGAAACGTAACGGTCACAATTGATTACGTTACGTATGCAGTTAGAAACGTAACGATCACAATTGATTACGTTACGTATGCAGTTAGAAACGTAACGATCACAATTGATTACGTTACGTATGCAGTTAGAAACGTAACGATCACAATTGATTACGTTACGTATACAGTTAGAAACGTAACGATCACAATTGATTACGTTACGTATACAGTTGGAAACGTAACGATCACTATTGACTACGTAACGTAAACAGTTGGCAACGTAACGCAAGTGATTTGAAAAAGAATTTTGATATTACTCGGCGTATTCAATGACTTGATTTACTTCATCAATCGCTTGATTAATTAACGCAATCTCACATATTACACATATTACTGTTTTGGAATTTACTATTTTAGTATCGTTGGATTTGTTGTTGAATCATGGACAGCGCCATTCAGCTGGAAGATAAACAGGACTCTATCTTAAACTAAGGCATTATTTGTCTGGACAATGGGGTCCACTTTAGTCTTACCCTATTTAACCATCGCTCCCATAAATGATCAGATATTAATTTCCGCAGCTAATATCTGCGGTCAATCAGGATTAAAACTACCCGACGCTATTCATGCCGCTACCGCATTAACCCATCAATGTTCAGTTATGCTCACAAATGATTTTGGCTTTAATCGTGTGTCAGGTATTAATTTGTTTTTACTAAAGGATTGGATCGGTAGTAATTAAATAGATAGAAGCACTAGCATTGTTCAAAGTGTGACAGATATGCCGTTACTGGATACTCAGAGCATGCACTCTGAACTCACTTAATGACTCAATCAAAAATACGTTATTCTTTTTGAGCCAGTAACACTTTTAAGCGCTCAATCTCTGCTAAGGCTAAATTCTTTTCTTGTTCAGCTACTTTCTTTTCATGTAAAGCTAAAGCTTCCCGCTTGTTCGCTGCTTCCTCGCGTTTATTAGCCAACTCCAATTCAGATTGAATAGTGCTTTGCTCGCGCAGGTACTCCTGGCGGGCTTGGTATTGATAATATTGCTGATCTTTTTCTGAAAACGTACTTAACGTGCTCAAGGCTTGTTTCATCTCCTGACTAATCATCCAATCGGGTAGAGCTTCATCATTTAAGCGCTCACCGTCTTTAAAGAATTTTAACTAACGTTGGTCTTCTGTTTCAACCTGATTCGCATTAAACTTTTTTAATTCCAACAACCAAATGCCACCATGAGGCGTTAAGGTCTGGCTCTGTTCATCACGCATTTTATAATGATGCACGTATACATTATCATCGACTAATAGATTTTCTGCCAGTAACCCAATCGAGTAAGTCGGCCTAAGCTCAAGGTACTCTTGCCCACTTTTAAGTTGCTGACTGTAAATATCCGCCCACAATAAATAATCCGAGCAGGTAAATACTCGTATCTTAATACCCCAGCCGTCAACTTTATCAATTTGAACTGACATATAAAATAAGTATTAGAGTTTATTCAAAATCATCTATAATCAAATCCAGTTTGGTTTTTCTTGTGGGAATAAGTTCATGTCCAGCACACCGTTTTCAATTCGCTTGCCTAATGAATTACGTGAAAGTTTAGCAACAATCAGTCGTATTTCACATCGATCACAGTCTGAAATTGCGTCAAAAGCCATTGCGGAATATGTGGCAAAGAATGAATGGAAACTTAAAGCAATACAAGAAGCAAAACAAGAAGCCGACAAAGGCGTATTTATCTCTCAAGAAGCCACAGTCAGTTGGCTAGATTCTTGGGGGACAGATGATGAACTTGAGGCACCCTCATCTGATATTACTTGATGAAGTTTGTATTACTCCCTTCAGCCAAAGATGATCTGGCAGAAATTCGCCAGTATCTTCAGCAAGAGAGTCCTGCAGCCGTTCGAATAGTTTCAACTCGCATTAAACAAGCATTATTGTTATTGACTGAACAGCCCTACATTGGCCATCCAACTGATGATGCGGAAGTATTAGAATGGCACATACCTGGCTTACCTTATTCTATTCCTTACAGGGTAATAGAAAACCAAGTACAAATTTTACGTGTTTTTCATAACGCGCAACGCCGACCGGAAACTTGGCTTAATACCTTATAAAACATGACTAAACTTGACGACTCTTTATACTTCTCGTCATGCAAAAAAATTAAATATACAAAATGCTACACAGTGGCAAAAGCCGGATTAACTCAAACGGCCATCGCTGATGCGCTTGATGTCTCAAAAGAAGCCGTCTCTCAATGGCTGAATGACAAATCTTTCCCAATTAAAGGTAAAGGGGTCAGACCCCATTTCTCATGGCTGTCTCGGGCTTTAACATCAACGATGCTTAACTTATCACTTAGAAACTCTTTGTCATTATAAGAGTTAAGAATATCAACCCACACTAAAGGTTCGGTTAAATCCTGTGCTAAAAATGCACACAAAAGTGAATCAATAGGTTACGGTTTTCTTCAGAGCCTAATAAAGCTTTAAAGAC
>SESF01005746.1_pt1 | contig 11064 bp, 10 predicted proteins | sample 3171521 | NCBI WGS metagenome assembly SESF01 (sample SAMN10866945, study PRJNA518727) | freshwater metagenome | biome: subpolar coniferous forest; feature: holomictic lake; material: water; isolation source: holomictic Lake 227, 6 m and 8 m depth | place: Canada: near Kenora, Ontario | collected...
ATAAATGGCAGGACGCCCGCGCCTCGGCGGACAAGGGCCAGGAGATAAACTCCGTTTCCTCCCAGCTGTTCGTGATGCCGCGGTCCAATTCGTATTATAAGCTGTCCACCGCCTACGATCTGCGCAATTATTACGAGGCGTCCTTCTCCCGGCGCCTGGCGCCGGTGACCGGCGAGCTGTATTACGCGCCGCGCCCGAACATGGACCTTTACGCGGCGGAGACTTACAGCCTGCACACCGGGACGCGCAGTTTCGTGGCCCAGCTCAACGTGGGCGACAAGGAGACGTACGTCGGCGGGGGCATAGCCAACTACAGCAGCGCGCCCCACGCCTGGGTGGTCAGCAACACGCTGGGCTTCCGCCCCTGGCGGGGTTCGGCCTGGCGGGCCGAGACGGTGCTGCGCTGCCAGCTGATCTCTGAGGGCGGCTTTAATTTCAGCGATATTAAATTGTTCGAGAAAGGAATAACCCTTTACCGCGATTTCCACGATTTCCGTACGCGCTGGAACTTCAAGGAGCGTTCCGGCGGGGTGCGGGAATTCTTCTTCTATGTGACCCTGCGCATGAACGAGCCGGAGCGCAAGGACGACCTGGAAGAAAAATCACGCGCGTTCTGGCACCCGTGGCGGCAGGCGGGGGAAGTAAGGGATTAAGGGACCGGGACTTTTTTGCGCGGGCCGCAAAATGTTAAACTGTAGTTCTTAAGAGAGGCTCAAAAAACATATGACAAAACCGCTTTGGCTGGTCACCGGGGGCGCCGGGTTCATCGGCTCCAATATCGTCGAGGAACTGGTGCGCAGGAAATACCGCGTGCGGGTGTTCGATAATTTCTCTACGGGCAAGAAAGAGAACCTCGAGCCCTTCAAGGGCGAATTCGAACTGGTGAAAGGCGACCTGCGCGAGCCTAAAGACCTGGCCAGGGCCATGAAGGGCGTCGCCTACGTGCTGCACCAGGCGGCGTTCCGTTCGGTGCCCAAATCCGTGGATAACCCGCGCGCCGCCAACGATAACAACGCCACGGGGACGCTCAATGCCCTGATGGCGGCCAAAGCCGCGGGCGTGAAGCGGTTCGTCTACGCGGCCACGAGCTCGGCCTACGGCGAATGCAATATCTTCCCGCAGAAAGAGAGCCTGCCCACCGCGCCGGTCTCGCCCTACGCCGTAAGCAAGCTGGCGGGCGAGCACTACTGCCATGTTTACGCCAAAACCTACGGGCTGGAAACCGTGGCGCTGCGCTATTTCAACGTGTTCGGGCCCAGGCAGAACCCCGAGTCGGTCTACTCCGCCGTGATCCCCCGGTTCATGGAGCTGGTGATGCAGGGCCGTCCCCTCGAGATCCACTGGGACGGCAGGCAGTCCCGAGATTTTACCTTCGTGCGCAACGTGGTGGACGGCAATATCCGCGCCGTGCTGGCTCCCTCCGCCGTTTCCGGCAGGACCATCAATGTGGCCACCGGCACCAACATCTCGCTGCTGGACATCGCGGACCAGCTCGAGAAAATTACCGGGCACAAGATAGCCAGGACCTTCTCGCCAAAGCGCAAAGGGGACATCCGGAAAACATATTCCGACATCTCCCTGGCCCGCAGGCTGCTGAAATACAAGCCGCTGGTCCGCTTCCCGGAAGGGCTGAAGCTCACCTGGGACTATTTCTCCGGAAAATATAAGGGGGCGAAATGATATTCAACGTTTCTTCTTCTTCGGGCTGGATAGAGGTGGTGTGCGGCAGCATGTTCTCAGGCAAGACCCAGGAGCTTATACGGCGTCTGAAACTGGCCAACATCGCCAGGCAGAAGGTTCAGGTATTCAATTCGCACCTCGACATCCGCTATTCCAAGGACCACCTGGTCTCGCACGACAAGGTGACGCTGTCAGCCATACCGGTGAAGACGGCCAAGGAAATACTCAAGGACGTGCTGCGCGACACGCAGGTGGTGGGTATAGACGAGGCGCACTTCTTCGGCGAAGAGCTGGTGGAAGTATGCGGCAAGCTGGCTGATTCCGGTAAAAGGGTCATCGTCGCCGGCCTGGACCAGGACTACCGCGGCGAGCCGTTCGTCAACATGGCCAAGCTCATGGCCGTGGCCGAGTTCGTAACCAAGAACCTCGCCATCTGCATGGTTTGCGGCAATCCCGCCCATTTCAGCCAGCGCCTCACCAGTTCCGGCAAGCGCATAGAGGTAGGCGCCGGCGACAAGTACGAGGCCCGCTGCCGCAAATGCTTCCAGCCTGAGAAATAGAGGAGTAACCGGCCGCCGGTCATCACTTTATGTACCGCTCTGAAAAATTCAATCCTTCTTTGTTCGGGAAACTGTTCCACCTGGGCGGCAAGCTCGCGCCCTTCAACCGCTGGCTGAAGCTGGCGGAGGCCCTGCCCTGGAGCGAGCTGGACGAGGCCTATGGCCGGTACTTCTCGGCCGGCTACGGCCGGCCCGCGAAGGATTCCCGGCTGGTCTGCGGCCTGCTGGCGGTGAAGCAGCTTAAGAACCTCTCCGACGAGGACGCCGTGGCCGAGTTCATGGAAAGCCCCTACATTCAGGCGTTCTGCGGCCAGGAGTATTTCGCGCTGGAGAACGTGGTGAACCCCGGAATGCTTTCCGAGCGCCGCAAGCGCCTGGGCACCGAGTTCCTGGCGCTGCTCGACGGGAAGCTGGCGGCCGCCCTTAAGGCCGACAAGGACCTGAAATTCCACCCCTCGCGCTCAGCCGCCCCCGAAGGCTGTTTCTTCTGCTCCCTGCTGGAAAAGGCCCGTTCCTTCTTCCCTAAGTAAAAAATAACCGCGGGAGCGCCGCTGTGCGCCGCGGCGGCCGCAAAAAAGAACGCAGAGAAGACTAAGATCCTCTCTGCGTTCCTTTTTGCGGGATATCTTTTGCCGGGTTACTGGCTCCAGTTGGGGGTGAAGGTACTGCCGGGCAGGTCCGTCAGCGGGTGCGGCGCGCTGCCGTCGGCGTCCATCACGAAAAGTTCCTTGTGCCCGCGCCGGGTGGAGGTAAAGGCTATGAACCTGCCGTCGGGCGACCAGGAGGGGTCCTCGTTGTCGCCGGCTTTATCGGTAAGGCGGCGGATCTGGCTGCCCGTGAGGTCGGAGCGGTAGATATTGAACCTTTCTTTGGAGGATTCCCTGCCCGCGAAGATCAGCCATTCCCCGGAGGGAGACCACGAGGGGGAGTCGCACCAGTTCATCTTGGTCAGCCGGCGGGTTTTCCCGGAGGCCAGGTTAAGCACGTAGATCTGCGGGTTGCCGGCCCGGTCGGAGACGAAAGCCACTTCCTTCCCGTCTGGCGACCACGAGGGGGAGGTGCTGACGCCGAAGCCCTTCATCAGCGCTTTGAGCTTTTTCGTGACGATGTCCAGCGCGTAGATGCTGGGGTCGTCTCCCCTGGACAGGGTCATCACCATGGTCAGGCCGTCCGGCGAGAAGCCGCCCGGGATGTTGAGGCCCTGGAAGGTGGTAAAGGGGCGTATTTTACCGGCTCTCAGGTCAATTTCGAACATGTCCGGGTTGCCCCAGCGGTAGGTCGTATAATAGATGCGCTCGGAATCCGCCGACCAGCGCGGCAGCAGGTTTATGCTGTTGTCGGTGGTAAGCCTGGTGAGGTTCTCCCCGTCGTAATCCACCATGTAGATCTCTTTGTGCCCCGTGGCGTTGTTGGCGAAGACGAGCTTGGAGTGCGCTATGCCCTTGCGCCCGGTCAGGCGCTGGGTCACGTCGTCGGAGAACATGTGGGCGGCACGGCGCATGGCGCGCTTTTCCCCCTGGTAGTGCTTTTCCATCGCTATGGCGCCGGAATTAAGGTCGTGCAGCCGGGCGTTGAAGGTCCAGACCGAGCCGGCGTCCTGCCCCCTGCCGGTGATCAGGTGCCCGGCGAGATTTTTCCAGAAGGTCATAGCTTCCGGCCCGGTGTCGAGGTTGGCCGGGGAAAGCGCGTCTTCCTCTATGTCGAAATAGCGCGAATAGAGCAGGTCCGAACGGACGATGTCGCGGAAAGATTCTGCCAGGTCAAGGTCGGCCGGCTTGTCCGCGCGCAGCGGAAGGAACTGCGAAAGCGCGACAGGGACCTTCTTCAGTTCTATCGCCGACTCTACGCCGATATAAATATTGGTGGCGGCCGCAAGCGGTTGTGCGGCTGCGAACAGGAGCAGAGCCGTGAGCGCTTTCATGCGTGGAGTTTATCCTTTTTTAGCGGCGTGTTTCTTCACCGGCTGCGGAGCCTGCTTGGGCGGAGAAAGCCTGTCGATGTTGTCTTTGGCCGTTTCCGCTTCCTGCGATTTAGGGAAATCCCGGATGACGGATTCGAGATATTTCAGGGCTTCGCTTTTCTTGTCTTCCGGCAGCTTCAGCAGCGACAGGGCGTATTTAAGCCGCGCCGCGGGCACCCGCCCCGAGCGGGGGAATTTTTCCAGCACATTGGCGTACGCCAGCGCGGCGTCCTGCCAGCGCTCTTTCAGGTAAAGCGACTCCCCGAGGAAATAGTAAGCGTTCTCGGCCATTTCGCCTGACGCGAATTTCGCCAGGTAGTTCCTGAAGCCCGCGGCGGCGCCGTCGAAGTTGTTGCTGAGATAGGCGTTGTAGGCGTCGTTGTAAAGCTTCGCCGGCAGCAGCGCCGTTTCCACGTCTTCCTGCTGCTTGCGGATGGTCTGGCCGATGGCGTTGACGCGCTTGTTCATGGAGGTGTCCAGTTCGTCGAGCCGGGCCGACAGGCGGCCCATCTGGGTGGATATGTCCTTCATGTTCTCCGACGAGATGTTGAGGTTCTTGGAAAGATCGTCCATCTTTACGGCCAGCTCGGCCTGGTTCTTCTGCATGCTGGAGAGGTTGTTGTTGAGGTCGTCCATCTGGCTCTGCATCTGCAGCATGTCCTGCTGGGTCGCTACGCAGCCGGCCGCCAGCAGGCAGACGGGGAGGAGGAATAACGGTTTTACTCGGAGCATTTATTGAACCTTTATCTTGGTTTCGGCCCGGCGGTTCGTCGCCCAGCAGGCGTCGGTGGATTCCACGCAGAGCGGCATTTCCTCGCCGTAGGAGATAGTGCCGAGGGAGCTTTCCGATACGCCCAGGCGCACGTAATAATCCCGCACGGACTTGGCCCTCTTCTGGCCCAGGGACAGGTTGTATTCCGTGGTGCCGCGCTCGTCGCAATGCCCTTCCACCAGCACGGTCCATTCCTTGCGCGCTTTCAGCAGGGTGGCGTTGGCCTGCAGGATCTTGCGGTTCTCTTCGGAGATCTCGTAGCGGTCGTAATTGAAAGTCACGGTCTTCAGACTTTCCTCGGAACGGAATTCCGCGCCCCGGATATCCCCTTCCGTCTTCATGGCGTCGCTGCTCTCGAGTACTTCAAGAGCAGGGATGGTGGCCGTGTCGCCGGTCATGTTGTCCGTTGCTGAGCCGTCTTTCTTCGTGTTCTTCCCCGCGCAGGACGAGAGCAGCAGCGCCGCAAGCAGCGGAAGCGCAAGCGCCGGAAGGATAAAATATTTTCTCATTTAAACTGAAACCTCCGTGAATCTCTTCCTGAAACTGATTCAGACTGTCTATAATTTATAAAAAAACGAGCAGTTTTACAAGGGAAAGCCGGCGCCGGCTTTAGGGGGCCGCGAGCAGCCCGGCCGAAAGCAGCAGGCCGTATGCGGCCACCAGCCCGGAGGTTCCCGGCACCAGCCGGGAAAATTCGCCGCGGGCGGCCAGCCGCCCGAGCCTGACCGCCAGGGGCACTGACAGCGCGCACAGCGCCGCCGGCCAGGCGCTGCCGAAGGTGAAAGTAAAAAGATAGGGGGTGAATATCAGGGCGTAATAGAATTTTTTCGCGCCGCCGGTTCCCAGCGTCCCCGCCAGCGTGAGAAAATTCGCGGCGGAATCGGAGCGCAGGTCGCGCATGTTGTTGGCGTGCAGGATGGCCGTTACCTGGAGGCCTACCGGGATGGACGCCCAGAGCGCTTCCGGCACAAAGCGGCCGGTCTGTATCAGCGCCGTACCGATAACGATGCACGGGCCGAAGGCCAGGAAAATGCCGGCGTCCCCCAGCCTCCGGTATTTATACGCCGGGCCGCTGGTATAGAACCAGGCCAGCGCAAGGCCGGCGGCGCCCAGCGCCAGCATGGCGGGAACGTGATTCTTAACGACCAGCAGCAGGCCAGCGGCCGCGCCCGCCGCCAGCATGCCCAGCGCCAGCCGGAGCATGCGGGCGGGAGGGATCATGTTGTCCACGAGCCCCCTGTCGTCGGCGGTTTCAGGCCTGTCCACCCCGTTGCGGAAGTCGAAATACGTGTTGGCGAGGTTCGCCGCGGAATGAATGAGCAGGGCGGCCGGCATAATGAGCGCAAGGTCGAGCCAGGAAAAACGGCCGTTGCGCGCGGCCACCGCGGAACCGAGCACTACCGGCACCAGCGAGGCGGGCCAGGAGTACGCGCGTAAGACTATCAGCCAGTTCTTTATGGTCATGCGGGGGTCAAACCGGAGCGGGTCCTGCCGCCGGGCCGCTACGCTTTCCGCTCGGCGAGCGCCAGCAGGAAATGCTTCAGTTCCTGCGCGCCGTCCCTGTCCGGCAGCGCGGCCATGAGCGGAAAAAGGTCCCGTATCCGTTGCAGCGCGGAATTGCGCGCTGCCGCGGTGAAGCCGCCGCTCTTTACCAGCGCGGCCAGGCCGAGGGCCGGGGCAAGGTCGGCCGGGGGGCCTGTTTTCAGCTCGGCCAGCAGCGCTTCCGCACCGGCGCCGGTCCCGGGCGCGTTCAGCGCCAGTATCAGCGGCAGCGTGAATTTGCCCGCTGACACGTCTTTCAGGATCTCTTTGCCGCATTCGCCCGGGTCTCCGTCGAAATCCAGCACGTCGTCTATGACCTGGAAAGCGAAGCCGGTCTCCGACCCTATGCGCGCGCAGGCTTCCTGCAGCTCCGGCCGGACGGCGAGGCTTGCGGCCGCCAGGGCGCACCAGCGGAACAGCGATCCGGTCTTCAGCGTAACTATGCGGGCGGCGGTTTCGGCGGAAACCCTGCTGCCGCGCGTATTTTCCTCGAGCAGGGCGCCTTCGGTCATGCTCCTAACCGCGCGCACCAGCTCCGGCGCCAGGCCGGGGGCGGCGCCGGCCGCCTGTTCGAAAGCCAGGGAGATCAGCAGGTCTCCCGCCAGGATAGCGGCGTTAACTCCCAGCTTTTCGTTGACCGTGGGGTGCCCGCGGCGGCTGCGCGCCGTATCGATGCAGTCGTCGTGCAAAAGAGAGGCGGTATGCGTCAGCTCGGCCGCTACGGCGATCTTTTCGGCCTTCGCCGCGTCCAGGCCGAGGGCGCGCCCCATCAGCAGCGTAAACCGCGCCCTTACGGCTTTGCCCAGAAAAAGGGAGGGGAATTCCCTGAAATCGAAGATCTCCCGGTCTATGGCGCCCAGGGCGGAGCGCACGCCGTCGCTTACGGCGAGCATGGACGTTTCGATGTTACCGGGCTTCGTTCTCATAATAAAGGATGACCGGAGATAATTTTAGCATTTATTTATTTCCGGACCCGGGACGGTGTTTTTACTGTGCCTAAAGTTACACCCGTTGTTGTTGACAGGCCACGCTGTGTAATTTATAATTTGACTTGTTGGGTTCTTGATCAAATTTGACTGCGTTTTTTCGCGCAGAACTCCGGTTCAAGGAGCGTTGTATGAAACAACTTCTTGTTTCACTTGCATTTCTTTTCATCTGCCGATCCGCCGATGCCGCCCATGTGGCGCAGTGGCGCGGGGAGGTGGAGCTTAAAAAGAGCGGCGAGACCTCCTGGACCAGGCTGACGGCCGCCGAAGTTCCCCTGGCCGCGGGCGACGAACTGCGCACCGCGAGGGCTTCCACCGCTGAGATCGTCACCGACGACGGCTCGAAAATAAAACTGGCGCCCGTTTCTTCCTTTAAAATGGTCACGGAAAACAAGGACTCCGTCTCGCTGGGACTGTATTTCGGCAGGGTTCGGTCCTGGGTGAAGAAATTCTCCCGGAAATTCGAGGTGCGCACCCCTTCCGCGGTCTGCGCCGTGCGCGGCACGGATTTCATGGTGCAGGCGGACGCCGACGGCTCCACCAGCGTGGAGGTCTACGAGGGCAGCGTGCTCGCCGGGGACGCCAGCGGCAACAGCGGCCTGGTCCGCCAGGGGCAGCGCGCGGACATCACGAGGGGCGGCGGCTTCACCGGACCCCGGGACAACCCGGACGAGCCGAGCGATATGGATTCCACTCTGGGCAGCGCCAGGCTGGAGGCGAGAAGGGAGATCTACAGCGAGATCTCCAAGGAAGCCGTGCTGGCCCGCGCGCAGGAGGAGATACAGTCGGCGGAGTTCCAGACCCGCAAGGTGGCCACCGACGCTTTCGGCTACCGCGTGCGCATGGAGGAATATACCATCCGGCCCGCCGATAACCAGTTCAAATACGTGGTCCTCAATACCCGCGACGACCGCTTCGATTTCGGCAAGATCCTGTTCACTTTCAACACCGCCCTGCCGGCCGATCTTTCCCTGGCCACCGCCAATATGCTCTCGTCCCCCGGCTCCGCCGCGCCGCAGTGGCAGCTGACGGACATGAACAGCGTGATGTCCAACACCGAGGACAAGGTCACCGAGGACGCTTCCGGGGGCCGCATGGACTTCAACAGCAGCCTTTCCGATCCGCGCTACGAGCTGGTTTTCGGGAACTACTCCTTTTACGCCGCGGGCCCCGCCGAGGCCGCTCTTAACGGCGGCCTGGGCAAGTGGTTCTGGACCAAGACGGATTATAACGTGTCCAGGAACGTGGCGGCCTCCTTCACCTGGCTGGGGCAGCCCACGGCCATAGGCATAGTGACCTCCAATCCCGCCGGCGACGATGTCTTTTATTCCATAACGAGAAATACCTACGCCGACGGCAGCTGGATAGGCGCGCAGGACTTCGTGCTCTTCGACGACGGGACTATCCTTCACACCGGCGATTTCGCCAGGGGGCTGGGCGGCGGCGAGACCCAGGACCAGATAACCGACCGGCTTAACTTCGAGCGGGTGTACAACAGTTCGCTTTTCGGCGGGCGCAGCATAGACGTGATGTATTCCGCCAAGCTGCTGAAGGACGTAGGCCTGCTGCGGTTCTGACGGCCGGAACTAGCGGGGGAAAATAAAAGATTTCTGGAGGGATAATGCGGTTAAATCTTCTCGATACAAAAATAAAGTTCCTGGCGGCCGCGGCCGCCGTTGTGCCTTTCGTCCTGGCCTCGCCGCCCGCGCTTTACTCCGAAGTGAAGGTAACGCCCGTGGGCAGCATTTCCGCCCTGGGCGGCAAGTACTACCTGGATTCCGAGGCCGCTTCTTTCAACGGCCGGTTCGACGCTTTCCTGTCGCCGGCGCTGAAGCTCGGCGAGAACAGCGACCTGATCCCGGTCTACTCCGGCAACTATTCCGGCACCCAGGACATCCAGGAGCTGGCCGGCGGCGGCGTGCTTACCCGCCAGCGCCAGACGCACACGTTCTCGCTCAAATACGTGTACACCGACGAGTTCGATAAATATAAGCCCCGCGCCTCCTATTCGAAGGCGGCCATAAAGGAAACTAAGGACGAGCAGTGGGGCAAGGGGCTTTTCGACTACACGACGCTCTCCTTCGGCTTCGAGGCGGAGCAGGAGCGCCCCCGCGGCACTTTCACCGAATCCTACGATTTCTATCAGGTCGCCTACCCCAACTTCAGCACGCTGCTTTCCCGGTCCCAGTCGGTGTTCAACGATACCGACACTTTCAACCAACTGTCGCAGAACGCCGGCACCGATACCATGGACAATACCAGTCACCGGCTGGCGCTGGGGTACACCTGGTTCCCCGACCCGCTGGTAATGCAGGCCGGGTACGACGTGACCTACCGCCTGTACGGCGACCAGGCGCTGGCGGCGAACCCCGCCGTGGGCCAGTCTCCCTTTAAGAGCGACAAGCGCGCAGACGTGATACAGAACCTTAGTTTCAGGGCCACCCGGACGCTAAGGCCGCTGCAATTGAGCGCCGCCGCGCGCGTGGCGTACCTGGCCTCCAACCAGGCGTCTTACGATTCCTCCGCCTTCAAATACATGTCCGACTATTACAGTTACGTGGAGTTCGGGTTCGCCCCCGCCGTGAATTTCGTCTTCAAGAGCGGCGCCCAATTCGGGCTGACGCTGGACTGGAGCCGGCTTTATTACCTGGGCCGCCTGAAGCAGGACGAAGGCGGCAACTACTTCCCGTCGAAGATAAACCAGACCGTCTGGCTCAGCTCGCTGTCGGTAAGGCTCCCGGTCTATAAAAAACTGTTCACCCGCGCGGTCTACAACTACCAGCTCTCGTCGTCCAACATGCGGTACGAGGCGAACTACAGGTACAACTACCGGGCCAACACCTACCTGGCGGGCCTGGAATGGGAGTTCTGAAGCGCGAGGTGCGGGTTCTGCGGATGAATTTCAGTTTCAGGCTGCTCTGCTGCGGCGTTTGATTTTCTAGGGAGAATTATTATGCGCAAGATAAAAAATATTTTCATAAATCTGGTCTGGGCGGCGCTTTTCGCCGCCGGCACGGCCGGCCCGGCCCTGGCCCAGTTCACCGGCGACTTCTCCCAGCCGGGCGGCGCGGTTTACGACGGCGGCAGTTCGGACCGCGTAAAGAAAGTCGTTATAGACACGCATACCGCGGGCGGCGGGCCTTTCCTTTATGTAGTCGGTTCTTCTTCCCAGGGCGCCGGCGGTTACGATTGGGCGGTCATAAAGTACAACATGATGGGCGTGAAGCTGGCTTCGGCCGCCGTGAGTACGCCCGCCATGGATTATGCCGGAGGGGCGGCGGTGGACCAGGCCGGAAACCTTTTCGCCAGCGGCCAGGCTTTCGGCGCCGGCCGCATCATGAAGTATGATCCGGCCCTGAACCTGCTCTCGTCCGCGACCGTGGCCAGCGCTAACGTCGGCGCCATCGCGGTAGGTTATTCGGGCGGGGTGGAATATGTGTACGCGCTCGTTTACACAGGAGGCTCGGGCGTCACGCTGTACAGATTTACGGGAGATCTGTCCTCGTCGGTTTCCACGGTCGTGCGCAATTACTCCGGCTATTTTGACGCTTCGGAAAGTATTGC
>SESF01023939.1_pt1 | contig 11063 bp, 11 predicted proteins | sample 3171521 | NCBI WGS metagenome assembly SESF01 (sample SAMN10866945, study PRJNA518727) | freshwater metagenome | biome: subpolar coniferous forest; feature: holomictic lake; material: water; isolation source: holomictic Lake 227, 6 m and 8 m depth | place: Canada: near Kenora, Ontario | collected...
TCGGCTATGAGTGTGATTTTCACCTCTCCTAAACTCGATATTAGCGATTCTGTACTTCAAAAATTGGGATATTCAAAATAATTTTTTAAATTTGCAATCCTTTTCAGAAATATTAAAAACTCAAAATAAAAAAACATGTTAAAGAAAACCGTATTATTTTTAATTTGCGCATTACCAATCAGTTTGATGGCGCAAGAAACCAAGTTAGGTCACGTTAATTTCCAGGAAGTTTTCGCAGCAATGCCGGAACAAGCAAACATTCAGAAAGCGTTGGACGATCAAAGTAAAGAGTTCGAAACCTACCTTACAAAAATGAATGAAGAACTTACTACCAAACTTAAAGAATTTCAGGAAAAACAAGCTACTATGCCTGAAAGTATCAAAACAACCCGTCAGAATGAATTACAGGACATTCAACAACGCATTCAGACTTTCCGTCAGACTGCAAGTTCTGATTTGGAAAAGAAACAACAGGAACTTTCGGGTCCGGTAATGGCTAAAATTAACAAAGCCATAGCTGAAGTGGCTGCTGAAGGAAAATACCTGTACATTTTCAATTATTTACCACAGGTATTTATCTATCAAGCCCCAAGTGCTAACGATATTACAGCGGTAGTAAAGAAAAAACTAGGATTGGACAAAGTAGCTGCAAAAGCTGTTGAAGTAAAATCAACTGAAGCTGCTAAACCTGCTGCAGAAGCTAAACCAAGCAAAAGCAAAAAATAAAGTCGAATCTTATTGACTGAAAAGACTTTGATGCCTTCATCAAAGTCTTTTTTTGAATATTCTAAAAAAACAACATTATGATCAGGAAATTTGCTCTCATTATATTTTGCGGTTTAACGCTTAGTCTTGCTGCACAGGAATCAAAATTCGGACATATCAATTCGGTGGATATTCTCTCACAAATGCCGGAAAAAGCAAGTATTGAAAAGTCAATCAACGACCTGAATACACAATGGAATACTGAAATCAATAAGTTACGTGACGAGTATTACGCCAAGATAAAAGAATATCAGGAAAAGCTTTTGAAGAATATGCCTGAGAGTATCAAGGCTGCCCGTCAGAGTGAAATTACCGAACTGGAAAAACGTATTGCCAATACACAAAAATCCGCCAATGATGACCTGCAAAAGAAACAACAGGATATGTTTGCTCCGGTGATTGAAAAAGTAAAGAAAGCTATCAGCGATGTAGGTGCCGAAAACGATTTACTTTATATTTTTGATACCAGCACGCAGGGTATTATCTATCAATCGCCCAAATCGAACGATATTACTGACTTAGTAAAGAAAAAACTGAAGCTGAAATAAAACATTTTTACTATTAAAACTGAACGAAAGCCTTGATTTTGAAATTATATTAGGGCAAATATTATAATTTCTAATTTACGTTTTTGCTAAACGCACTGATGGAAGCAAAGTCTCTAAGACTGCTTATATCTCCGTAAACCCTTAAATGTATTTTTGAGAATAATAAATTTCCTGCAAGTCCTATGATTTGCAGGATTTTTTATATAAATAGAGCGTTTTTTGCTTCATCATCTTGTCAATGTGCAAAATCTATTTATCTTTGTTTGAAATTTAAAATAATAATTCTATGAAGACAGTACTTACGATTGCATTTTTTATGGCTTTTTCAATGGCCGGATTTGCTCAGGCCGACAAAATGATTGGTAAATGGAAAACCATTGACGACAAAGATGGAAGTGAAAAATCCATTGTGTTGATTTTCAAAGCAACGAATGGTAAATATTACGGTAAAATTGAAAAACTGTTCAAAGAGCCGGAAAAATTATGTACCGAATGTGAAGGTACAAATAAGAATCAACCTATTCTGGGTATGATGATTATCAACAATTTAGTTGAAAAAGATGCCAAATTGACCGGCGGCACCATTCTCGATCCAAAAAATGGTAAAGTGTACAAATGTAATGTCAGCCTCGAAAAAGGAGGTGAGAAATTGGCAGTACGCGGTTCGCTGGACAAAAACGGTTGGATTGGACGTTCGCAAACCTGGTTACGTGCAAAATAAATCAGTGAGTATTAAGTTGATAGAAATATTCTTATTTTTCTGTCCTATAGCATGGTGTTAAATATCATAAAAACGGAAAAATAACTCATAAATATGTTGTACAACATAAAATTAAGCTTTATCTTTGCACTGTGTTTTTCATGGTATTAGATTTAAGGTTAATTTAAAGATTGGGTTGTCGTGAGACAACCTTTCTTGTTTTATTAGCCCCAGACCCTTAAGGGAAAATTAAAGTGAGAATACACTAACATGTAACACGCAACTTTCAAACTATTCAAACCTTTCAAACCCTGACCCTTTGAACTCAACAGCCAAGCGCTTATATAGTAGTACTAAAACTGCACTTCGCAAAGCCAAAAAGACAGTTTGGTGGCTTTTAAAGCTGATTCTTCCAATCGGTTTATTAGTCAGTTTTCTGCAATACTGGGGCATAATTGCCTGGATAGCAGGCTATTTAAAACCTGTTTTCTCGCTTATTGGCTTGCCCGGCGAATCGGCAGTTGTTTTTATCACCAGTTTATTTGTTCCACTTTACGGTCCAATTGCCGTAATTTCTACCCTGGCTCTGAGCATACGCGAAATAACCATTCTGGCTATAATGTGTCTGATTACGCATAACCTGTTTATGGAGACTGCCATTCAGAAAAAAACAGGTTCATCGGCCATTGCACTATTAATTCTACGTCCGGTGATGTCATTTATTGCAGCTTTTCTGCTGAATTATTTATTGCCGGAACATATTGGAGCTATTCATGCAGTGCAAAAAAGCATTGTTTTCGGCAATATGTGGGATATGCTACTGAATTGGATGCAAACAGCAGGATATTTATCCCTGAAAATTGCCTTAATCGTATCGGGCTTAATGATTCTCCAGGGCATTCTCAAGGAATTCAACTTATTAGCTTTAATTTCAAAAATATTCGCTCCACTTATGCGCATAATGGGACTGACTGACGAGAGTTCATTTCTCTGGTTTGTGGCTCAAACACTGGGACTGACTTACGGATCTGCCGTAATGCTGGAAGAAGTTGAAAACAAAGAAATTACGCCTTATAGTGCTAATTTGCTGAATTTCCATATCGCTATCAATCATTCACTGCTTGAAGACACCTTATTATTTGTAGCCATAGGTGTTCCGATAGGCTGGATTACCATTCCACGGATTATTCTGGCTATGATTGTGGTATGGTGCGTGAGGTTACTATCAAAAAACAAATCTAAAAAATAGAATAGCTGAATTTTCGACTATTTTTCACTTAAATGAAAAGACTGATTCCTTATATTACGCTGCTTCTTGCCCTGCTTTTAGCCGGTTGCGACGATATGAAAGATATTCCTTTGCCTATCGATCTTCCAACCACAGCGAACGAAACCGGTAAGTTTTACGTGCTTTCAGAAGGACTTTTCAATATGAATAACAGTAAGTTATGCTTGTTGAATTTCGATAATCACAGCCTGAATACAGATTATTTTCTGTATGTAAACAACCGGAGTCTGGGCGATACGGGTAATGATATGAAAGTGTATGGCAGCAAACTGTGGATCGTGATGAATGTCTCTTCTCAGCTAGAAGTAGTAGATTTAAAATCAGGGATTTCTATCAAACGTATAGTCTTTTTCAATGAAAATAATGTACCCCGGCAACCACGTTATATCACGTTTTCAGCGAATAAAGCTTATATCTGTTCATTCGATGGTACTGTGGCACGAATTGACACAAGTTCCTTAACTATCGAAGCAATTACAAGGGTTGGGCGGAATCCGGATGGCATTACAACTGCAAACGGGAAACTCTATGTGGCTAATTCGGGAGGGTTGGATGCTTCGAGTGGAGGTGTATATGATAACACGGTGTCGGTAATAGATATAAACACATTTGCTGAAACAAAAAAAATTACAGTCGGAATAAATCCGTTTAAGCCGACAGCCGACAGTCAGGGTGATGTGTATACTGTGGTTCGTGGAGATAATTCGACGGTAAAAGCTAGTTTCTGCCGTATTAGTAGTCAGTCGGATGAGGTGATTCAAACTTTCGTCAATTTGCCGGCACTGAATTTCACTATCAAAAACGATACAGCATATCTGTATAGTTTTAATTACAGCAACAACAGCTATTGGGTAAAAACCTTCGATTGTAAAACGGAACAAATCATATCCGAAAACTTTATTACGGATGGTACCACCCTGGTAAGACCCTTTGGCATTTATATTCACCCAAACAATGGCCATGTATATCTGACCGATGCTTTGAATTACACGATCAAAGGTGATTTATATTGTTTCAACCGGAATGGAAAATTGCAGTATAAAGTAGAAAGTGTGGGATTGAATCCAAGCACTATGCTGGCACTTCCCTAAGATTTACTCACGTTGGAAATGTTACTTGCTCCCGTTGGTAATGTTATTTGCTCCCGTTAGTAGCGATATTTACTTGGTGTTATTAAAATATCGTCCAAAGGACAAATAACAGCGAAGCGAATATCAGCGTAGCGTAATAATTTTCTTAGGTTAATGTTTGCTTATTTCGAGAATAGTAATTAGATTTGTAGTCAAACTGAAGAAAACACTGCTATGAAACATGATCCAAAAGAACAGCGTTCACTTTTTCCAGAAGAGTGTTTGTTACGCGAAATAGCCCGTCAACCCCGCTTATCAATAGGAATTCCCAAAGAAAATATCGAAGTTGAAACTCGTCTGGCCCTTACGCCCGAAGGTGTAGCTATTGTAACTGAAGAAGGCCATAGTGTGTACGTACAGCGAGGTGCAGGGGAAGGTATGGCTTATTCTGATCTGCAATTTAGTGAAGCGGGTGCGTTTATGGTTGATAATGCATCCGAAGTATATGGTGCCGATATTGTTTTGAAAATTTCACCCCCGACTATTGCCGAGTTGAATATGATGCAGGATAGATCGAGCATTTTATCGATGCTGCAACTCACTAATCTGTCGGCTGAAGGCATTAAATTGATGATGAAGAAGAAATTGACAGCAATTGCGTACGAATTAATCAGGGATGAGCAAAAAACATTCCCGGTAGTGAGTTCAATTTCCGAGATTGAAGGCAATACAGCAATCGCCGTAGCAGCTGAGCTAATGAGTAATGAACGTGGTGGAAAAGGAATATTATTGGGCGGAATTGCAGGAATTACTCCCACCGAAGTATTAATTTTGGGAGCAGGAATTACCGGATCGGTGGCAGCCCGGACAGCCATTGCACTAGGTGCACAGGTGAAGATTTTCGATCACGACATTAATAAACTCCGTAAAATTCAACATTACCTGGGTCAACAGGTTTTTACTTCGGTAATACAACCTTCAGTCCTTTTCAAAGCCCTCGCTACAGCCGATGCCGTAATTGGAAATCTGCGTTATATAAATGGTTCCGAACGGTTTATGGTGTCAGAAGAATTAGTAAAAACGATGAAGCCGGGTGCTATTATCATTGATATGAGCGTGGATCAGGGTGGTTGTTTTGAAACTTCGGAATGCCGTACGCTGAAAAATCCGATATATGAAAAACATGGCATTATTCATTATTGTGTGCCCAATATCTCAGCACGTGTAGCTCGAACATCTTCTATGGCATTAAGTAATATCTTCGCTCCTATTTTATTGAAAATTGGTAATTCGGGAGGCGTTATTCCGGCTATTAATGAAAGTTCGGGCTTCCGCCACGGTGCATACATTTTCGGTGGTGTGCTTGTAAACCGTCTGATTGGCGATTATTATGGAATTAGTTCGAATGATATTGGATTACTGTTGGCTGGATATTGATAAGTCGGTAGATAGCAGTCAGCAGCTGAATAGTGTTGACATTAATCATTAAACTTTTCCATTAAGCATTTCTCGGAGCTATTTTTTATTATATTTGCATTTCAAAACAAGTACCCGATGTTGCCGTATTTATGTCAACTATCAACTCTGAACTTTCAACTGAATTTCCATGTCGCCAACACAACCAGAACCGATAACTGAAGATGATCAGATTCAATTAGAATTTGAAGCTTTGCTTGAGGATTACCGAAACACCAATCATCGTCAGAAGATTGAACTAATCACCAAAGCATTCAACTTCGCAAAAGCAGCTCACAAAGGCATTAAAAGGCGTTCCGGTGAACCTTACATTATGCATCCGCTGGCTGTGGCACGCATTGTAGTAAAAGAAATCGGTTTGGGCTCTACTTCCATCTGCTCTGCATTATTGCACGATGTGGTGGAAGATACTGATTATACGGTTGAAGATATTGAGAATCTGTTCGGACATAAAATTGCCCAGATTGTTGATGGATTGACCAAATTATCGGGTGGTGTATTTGCCGAAAAAGCTTCTGAACAGGCTGAGAATTTCCGTAGGTTGCTCATTACCATGTCTGAAGATATTCGGGTGATTCTGATAAAGATAGCCGACCGCCTTCACAATATGCGCACACTGGGTTCCATGCCTCAGGCCAAACAATTTAAAATTGCCGGTGAAACACAATATATTTACGCTCCACTTGCCCACCGCCTTGGACTTTTCCGCATTAAAACCGAACTTGAAAATCTCAGCTTTAAGTTTGAACACCCCGATACATTTAAAGAAATTGAAGATAAGTTAGCTGTTGATGAAGAAGCCAGAACCCTCTTTTATAAGGAGTTTTCCGAACCGATAAACACAAAACTGACCGAAATGGGCTACAAGTTCAGCCTTCGTGCCCGTATTAAATCGGTTTATTCTATCTGGTTAAAAATGAACACCCGTAACATACCGTTCGAAGAAGTTTACGACATTCTGGCTGAACGTATCATTTTCGAACCACGAGACGGGATGAGTGAAAAGGACCAATGCTGGATGCTATATTCGGCTATTACCGGCATTTATAAGCCTCATCCCGAGCGTATCCGGGACTGGATAAGCACGCCAAAAGCGAATGGGTATGAAGCACTACACGTCACCGTGATGGGTCAGGGTGGCCGTTGGGTGGAAGTGCAAATCCGAAGCAAACGCATGAACGATATTGCTGAAAAGGGACTTGCCGCTCACTGGAAATACAAGTCGGGCGAAGCGGATGAATCTGAACTGGATAAATGGCTGAAAACCATTAAAGAACTGCTTGAAAATCCTGAACCGAACGCCATCGATTTTATGGATACGTTCAAACTAAATCTTTTTGCTTCTGAAATTTTCGTATTTACCCCGAAAGGCGAAATCAAAACGATTGCACTCGGTGCTACTGCACTCGATTTTGCTTATAATGTTCACTCCGAACTTGGTAATCACTGTATCGGGGCTAAAGTAAATCATAAATTAGTTCCGCTCAATTATAAACTGAATAGTGGGGATCAGATTGAAATTCTTACATCCAAAAAACAGACACCTCAACAGGAATGGCTAGAATTTGTAACCACAGCTCGTGCTAAAACCAAACTTCGTAACTTATTTAAAAAAGAAGAAAAAGTTCTTATTTCGGAAGGTCAGAAGCAGATTGAACAAACCTTGAAAAAAATCAGCCTTGTTCCTGACAATGAGAATATTGTTCCCATTTTGAGACATTTTAATTTCACTCAACGGAATGAATTGTATTTGCAAACAGGTAAAGGCGTACTTGATCTGAATGAAATTGAACGAATCTTCTTTAAGCCCAAAACAGAAAATGTAATTGTAAAATATCTCAAAATGCCTTTTGTTGGGAGCTCTGATAATAAACAAGCTCCTTCTGTATCTATTGACAGTAAGGTTGACCGGAAAGTTTCCGTTAAACTAACAGAGGAAAACGCAGGTAAAACGTATATTTTAGGCGAATGTTGTCATCCTATTCCGGGCGATGACGTACTTGGCTATGTGGATGAATCGGAGAAAGTAATTGTTCACAAACGTCAGTGCAAAGTGGCTGCCAAACTAAAAAGCAGCTTTGGCGAACGTATTGTAACAGTGGATTGGGCTACTCATAAAGTTCTTTCGTATGTCGAAACACTTGAAATAAAAGGAATTGACAAAAAAGGCGTATTAATTGAAATATTGAAAGTAATTTCAGAGGGTTATGGTGTAAATATAAAGAAAATGAATATAGAAACCAATGCCAGCATGTTTGTCGGAAGGTTTTATATTTATGTTCACGACACGGAAGACATCAATAACCTATGCAAAAATATTATTAAAATCAAGGAAATCAAATCAGTACAGCGGGTACAGGAGTAAACCACATAAATTCAGAAACAAAAATGGCGGATTCTCACCCGCCATTTGTTGTTTATAAGAATTGACTATTTTACTTTACTCACTATCTGAATGACACTATCATTATGGGTATCAGTCAAATTATGCTTTACTAATAAAGCCGTTGATATACTTGAAACAGCCAGTTTAATTTCAGCGCTAATATCATCTTTCATCCATACCCGCCCATCATTCAAACACGAAACAGCAGCAATAGACTGACCGTTCAGAAAAAATTCAAAACCAATGAATTCCATTTGCATCCAATTCGCCTGACCTTCAACCTGATTTACTCCTTTTATAACGATTTCATTCCCTTTTGAGTCTTTTGCACTACCACAAATCTTATTATCGGACAATCTGGACTCCATAGTGTAAATCATAAAATCCCAATAAATACCGGAAACATCAATTGGGACTATAGTTCCTGCAAAAGTATTTTTATACTCTAAAGAATAGTTCAGAAAACCTTTCAACAACGGTAATTCACTGTTTTCAAATTTTCCGATTGCAAATACATCAGCCTGTTCTTTATCAGCAGTAAATTGGGTAAAACTAAGTTTTTCATGTGCATTCTTGAACTTAACAACAAAAGGAATTTCAAGTTTCGATGTCCAGCCTCTTTGTATTTTTGAAGAGGAATAATCACCATACGTGATTACCTGATTAAATTGCCATCCCTGTCGGCCTTTTACATCATAAACCGATGTATTGAGTTTCAATTCCGGTGAAACTAAAAGGTTAGGACTTTTGCATCCTACCATAAGGATAAGCATTGTGATAAATACTGAATTTTTCATGCTGATAACTGTGTTAGTGAATAACTGATTTTATTTACAACGCTTTCCAAAAAGCGTGCCAAATGGATTTCTCAAGTTATTCGTCTTAAGAATAAATTCTTCTTTTGGTCTCGGAATTAAATTTAAATACAATTATATTTACCTGACAATAGACATAATAAGTAAGATGAAATATATAATGTCGTATAATTCACTTTAAACAACAAAAAGAATAGAACGTAAATTTTCGCTGATATAGCGGATCGAAAATTTCGATTTATCGGAAATTTAAAACGGATCTTAATCCCGACAAATCGGGATGATTATCAGATATTTACAATCTTATCAGTCATGTTTGCATGACTAAAATCAGTTTTAAATCAGTTTTAATATTATCCGTGATTATCCGCTATATCAGCTAAAATCCACGTTCTATTTAATTTATAAAATACGACATTATATTGTGGCCATTACTTATATCCATTTACAGCCTAATCAATTTAGACCATTTTAGCCGGAGCACCTACAAAAACAGTACCTTCGGGCAAGGTTTCACTATTCATCAGTACTGACAAAGGTTCTAATGAGGAACTATCCTCCATTTTTGAGTCGTAAAGTACCACAGCCATTCCGCCCACACTACAATTATTTCCAATATCCACAAACGACATTTTCATAACCCAGTTCTTAAACAGATATGTTTGAAACCAACAATTATTGTCAGAGCCACATCGTCACCAAGCTTAATCAAATCAAATTCAGTAATTTGAGTTGTAAAGAAAAAGCCTGCAAATTGATTTTGCAGGCTTTTTATTGTTGTTGAAATTCTATTTGCGGAGAGAAAGGATCTTGTAACTTCCAATTTGACCGCTGTATTTCAATGAGTTATACTCGTAAAATCATTTGGGTACCCGATTTTTCACCCTCGAAAGAATAGTTCAAAAAGTGGTAAATCGTATGATGCAAATTTACGAAATATAATTGATAATACAAAGGATTGCGTACTATTTTTTAGTGTGGTTGAAGTATAATATGTAGGAAGATAACTAACTTTTGGTATGGTGTTTCTGTCTGTTATCCTTTAATGAAGAGATGTACCTGTTCGGCTTTTAGTCCGGTGTATTGGCAAAACTCGTCTACGCTGACGAATTGGTGTTCCTGCTTTTGATAGTGATTCTTTATCTGTGCAAGCAACGATCTGCCGTAACGTTCGCTTTTGCCTGTAATGCGTTGCACATCCTTCGGGTATATGCAAATACGTTTGACTTCCATTGTGTCATTATTTTCAATGCAAATTTACAAATAAAAATGTGATTATTAAAGCCTTTTCTGGCAATAACGGCAGATATGTACAATGCCGGAAGTGCCTGTGCTCAGAATAGGTTTTAGAGAATATACTTTTGTCCGTATAATTTTTAAATTTAATTTTATGGCACAACAAAAAAGTATTCTAAAATTGCGTGGTACCATTGGTGGAATTTCATTCTACAAGTCGAAAGATGGTTACCTTGCACGCGAAAAGGGTGGTGTGGACGCTTCCCGAATCGCTAATGATCCGGGATTTGCACGAACCCGTGAAAATGGTGCAGAGTTTGGTAATTCGGCTTCTGCCGGTAAGTTGTTACGTGATGCAGTCCGGGCATTAGGTAAAGATGCATCGGACGGACGTGTAACTGCCCGTTTGACGCAAATCATGGCCCAAATCAAAAACATGGATGAGGCTAACGCCAGGGGTGAACGCCATGTTGGCGAAGGGATGGCTAAGGACGAAGCAAAAGCACTGTTGCTTGGGTTTAACTTCAATGTGAATGCAGTTCTTGGAGCTGTGATGTACAAACCGTTTGATGTGGATACTGAAACCGGTGAAATCAACATTGCAGGGTTGAGTCCTCAAAATGATATTAATCTGCCAGCTGGGGCATCGCATATTATTTTGAAAAGCGGTTTTGCAAGTGTGAACTTTTCTACCGGTGAATCAGAAATGATTGTTTCTGCTCCTGTTCGACTGGCAGTGACCGCTGCTGCTCAGGCCGTATCTTTGAAACCGGCTACAG
>SESF01006200.1_pt1 | contig 11060 bp, 6 predicted proteins | sample 3171521 | NCBI WGS metagenome assembly SESF01 (sample SAMN10866945, study PRJNA518727) | freshwater metagenome | biome: subpolar coniferous forest; feature: holomictic lake; material: water; isolation source: holomictic Lake 227, 6 m and 8 m depth | place: Canada: near Kenora, Ontario | collected...
TTCTGCATTCACCCTGAGCTACCCCGAGCGCAGAGCGTATAGACGTTCTCTTGGCCCCGGCCTTTAATCTGGAGGCTGCGGCCATTCTCGAAACGGTATTTCGGTTTTAGCCGTTGATACGTCGCTTCGGAAACCTGGATGCTCCCCGCCTCGCCCAGTGATTCCAGCCGGCACGCCAGGTTGACCGTGTCGCCCCACAGATCGTAGGTGAATTTGCGCCGGCCGATAACCCCGGCGACGACGGGACCGGTGCTGATCCCGATCCGGAGGTGGATGGAGGTGTTGTAAGCGAGGTTGAACCGCTCGATTTCTTCCTGCAAGTCCAAGGCCATTTCCGCGATTGCCTCGGCATGGTCGGCGCGCGCTACCGGAAGGCCGCCGGCCGCCATGTAGGCGTCGCCGATGGTCTTGATCTTTTCCAGGCCGCGCTTCTCCGCGATCACATCGAAGCTCGAGAAGATCTCGTTGAGCAAAAAGACGACCTGGTCCGGACCAATGTGGGCGGTGAGGGTGGTGAACCCCACGAGATCGGCCACCAGCACACTCACCTCCGGATGCTGATCGGCGATGTTGGTTTCGCCCTTCTTCATCCGTTCGGCAATGAGCCGCGGCAGTGTGTTCAGGAGCAGGCGTTCGGCATTCGCCTGCTCCGCCACCAACCGGTCGAGCATCTGCTTGCTCGCCACCGCGTGGCCGACCCGCAACGCCACTTCGTGCAGATCGACCGGCTTGGTCAGAAAATCGCTCGCGCCGGCCGCAATGCCCATCAGCCGCTCCATGCGCTCGGACAGCGCCGTGACCATGAGGACGGGGATGGTGGCGGTGCGGCAGTCACTTTTCAACCGGCGGCACACTTCGTAGCCGTCCATGCCGGGCATCATCACGTCGAGCAGGATGACGTCCGGCGGCCGCTGGGCGACCATCTCCAGCGCCTGCTCGCCGTTCTCGGCTTCCACGATTTCGTAATCGTGTACCTCCAGCGGGTCGCGCAGCAGCGTGCGGTTGAGGGCGTCGTCGTCCACAATCAGGACTAGACCGCGGCGCTGCCGCACCCGCGCGCCGCCGGGTTGGTTTTGGTTCAGGACTTCAGTTTGCATAATGCGTGGCTGCCACCAGGACTTTGCGGCGCGCGTGCGCTGCGGCAATGAAGTCAGCAACTTTGCTGCCGAAGCTGCGGGTATCAATCGGTTTCGCCAGGTAGCCATCGCAGCCCGCGTCCAGCGCCACTTGTTCATCCCCCTTCATGGCATGGGCGGTGAGGGCGATGATCGGCAGGTGCCGGGTCTCGGGATTGGCCCGCAGGGCTTTCGTGGCCGCCAATCCGTCCAGGCCGGGCAGACTCACGTCCATCAGAACCAGGTCCGGGGCACACCGGCGCGCCAGCTCAATCCCCACCTCGGCCGTCTGCGCCGGCAGCACCTCAAAGCCGTTTGCCTCGAGCAGATCGGTCACCAGCTCCAGGTTCAACGCGTTATCCTCTACCACCAGTATCCGGAGTTTCATGCTTTATCCCCTGCCCCAACCGTCGTTGGTAGCACCCGACTGACGTCGGGTGCTACCATCGACGATTAGCGGTTGGCGGACCTCCTCGCTGGGCCGCGGCGCGGGTTTCGGCTGCGGGATCAGGAAAGTGAATCGGCTGCCTTTGCCAGCGATGCCCTCGCTCTCGACCCAGATCCGCCCGCCGTGCAACTCGACGAGTCGCTTCGTCAATGCCAAACCCAACCCGGTGCCTTGTTGCTGGCGTCCGTAGGACGAGTCCACTTGCTCGAATTGCGCGAAAATACGCCGCTGGTCACACGGCTGCACCCCAATGCCGCTATCGGCCACCGCCACATCCAGCCAATCGCCCGCCACCTCGGAGTTCAGCGGCGTCAGGCCTGGCCGTTCGGCCTGGTTTCCGAGCCGGGCGGTCACCTTGATCTGGCCTCCGTCCGGGGTGAACTTGATCGCGTTGCTCAGGAGGTTGTACAGGATCTGCTTGAGCTTAGCCTCATCGGCGAATAGCGGCGGGAGGTTGGCCGGCACGTCGAATTCAAGGGTGATATGCTTCTGGTTGGCGAGCGTTTTCACGATTGCCTGCGCGTTCTGGAACGCCTGGGAAGCCTCGAATGTACTGCGGGTCAGCTCCAATTTGCCCGCTTCCACTTTTGAAAGGTCGAGAATGTCATTGATCAGTTGCAGCAGATGGCGGCCGCTGCTGAGGATGTTGCCGGCATACCGGCACTGGCGCTCGTTCAAGTCCCCGAACATCCGGTCAACGAGGATCTCGGAAAAGCCGATAATGGCATTGAGCGGGGTGCGCAGTTCATGACTCATGCTGGCCAGGAATTGGCTCTTGGCGCGGTTGGCGGCCTCCGCGGCATTCTTGGCTTGCTGCATGACTTCCTCCACCTGTTTCCGCTGGGTGATATCCGACAGAAGCCCGTCCGTGTAACGCGCCCCTTCCCGCATGTAGGTGGAGGGGGCCCGGTTCTGCAACCAGATCCATTCGCCGTCTTTCCGGCAGATCCGGTATTCCACACTGAAGGGCTGTTCCCTTTCGAACAGCATTTGATACTCGGTTTCAACCCTGGCCCGGTCGCTGGGATGGATGCGGTCCCGCCACCGCGCCCCTCCGGCCTGCATCAGCTCGGCCGCGGTGTAGCCGAGGATCTTCTCGACCGTGTCGCTCACATAAATCAGCTCCCGGTTCCCATTCCCCGTCCACACCACGTCGGGGATATTGGCCACCAGCGAGCGGTACTTCCGCTCGCTGGTGCGCAGGGTCTGTTCGGTTTGCTTGCGGTGCGTAATGTCCTGAATGACCGCCTGGAATTCCAGCGTCTGGCCGTCCGCGCGAAAGAGCCGCCGGACGGTGCATTGCTGCCAGACCAGCGCCCCATCAAGTCCGGCCACCCGGTGCTCGAACGAAACGACCGGCTGCACCCGCGGCAAGGCCTCGAACCAGCTCAACGGGATCGCGAGGTCCTCGTCGGAGAGGGTTGCCAGGAAATTGGTGCCGAGTAACTCTTCCCTGGTTTTACCGTGGAAGAGACAATAGGCCCGGTTGACAAAGTTGAGCGTCCCGTCGGATTTGAACCGGCAAATCGAGTCCGTCTGGTCCTCCACCACCGCCCGCAAGCGCTTCTCACTTTCCGCCATCGCCCGCTCCGCCTGCCGGCGCTCGGCGGCCGCCGCGGCGAAGAGCATGTTCGTGACGGCCAGGACCCCGATATAGCTTCCGATCAGCATCAGGCTGTCCCGTTCATGGCTGGTGACGAACGGTCCGCGGCTGCCCAACAGGGAATAGATGGCCAGCGCCGAAACCAGCAGCGTGCCCGTGGTGGCCCCGCGCTGGCCAAACCGCAAGGCGCCCCACACCAGAAACGGGAAGGGCAGGTAAGCGAGCGGGAAGTTCTGAACCCCGTAAACAAACCAGGAATGAAATGAAATCAGGGTGCCCCCCACCAGCCCCACGCCACAGACGACCGCCTCCAGAATTAACCGCGGCTCCCAGCGAATCGCGGACCGGGTCGCCCAGGCGATAATGAAGGGGGTGACCACCAGGCCCGCCAGCGCGTTGGGCACCCACCACTCCAGCATCGCGGAGGGCCAGCTCGACCAGGACAGCGTCCCGGCATAAATCAGGCTGACGACGCTAAATGCCGCGTTAACCGTCGTGCCCAGAAAACAGGCGAGCCAGATGTAGCCCACCACATCCCGCATTCGGTCCATGCGGTTGTCGAACGCCACGAACCGCTTGAGTAGAAAAGCGCAGACGATCGCCCCCATGGTATTGCCCAGCGCGGTGCCGAGGGTAAAAAACCCTAGCGGCAGCCCGTTCATGAGGGAAAACAGCACTGCCCCCAAGGCCACGCCCGGCCAGAACCGGTAGCCAAACAGCACAATCGCCGCCATGGCAATGCCTGCCGGAGGCCAGACCAGGGCCGTGCTGCCGGATAGGAACGACGCCTCTTTGCCCAGCAACCCCCCCAGGAAGTACAGGGCGATCAGGATCACCCCGCGCGTCAGCGCCGTCAGGCCTGGTCCGCCAGTTGCCTTCGCGGGGTCGGGTAGCTGGCTCATTTTCGCAACCCCAGTCATCTTAAACTTAGGTTCATATTAGCATGTCAAATCGTCGAACGATGCGATCACCGGCTGGCCCGCGTTTCGGCCCAGCAGGGCAAGCGCACCTTTTGCGGGAACCTTGGCGCAGCAAGGGTGCCCAAGGGCCAGATTCAGCAGTGAGCGTCGCAACAATTGCAGTAAGCGCACCTCGGGCCCCTCGGCGGCGATTGCAGTCATCAGCGTCGAACCGACAATCCTGAGACAGTGGTTGCCATCTCTTGAGACAATGGGGAGCAGGCCGGAGAGTTGATTAACCAGGGACTGCAAAGGATGTTCACAAGGCTTCTACCGGCACTGGTTGGTTTTCTATTTCGCTTTTGACGCGCGCAAATTCCCGCTCCAACTCTGCCAGACGCTGGCCAGCACCATCCACCCGGCCGGCCTCGCAGAGCACCTCCAGTTGCCGGCAAAGTTCCGCCAGGTGCGACGCACCGAGGTTGGCACTCGCGCCTTTGAACTTATGCGCGGCATTCCGCAAGCCCGCGGCATCGTTCCCCACCACGCCTGCACGGATCGCCGCAAGCTCATCCACCGCGCTCGACAGGAAGGAGTCGTAGATCTCGTTTAAGAGGGACCATTTGGTGGCCATGGCCAGCTTGCGCAAGCTTGCCGTCACGGCGGGATCCAGAGCTGGCCCCAGGGCCTCGGGCGGAGCCGTTGCCGGAGCGCTTTTCGGCCCGGATTGAGCGGCGTTGTCGTTGCTGTTGCCGGATGCATACCTGGCCAGCACGACTTCCAGATCCTCCATCCGCACCGGTTTGCTGATGTAATCATCCATCCCCGCTTCCAGGCAGCGCTCCCGATCGCCCTGGATAGCCTTGGCCGTCATGGCGACGACAGGCACACGCCGGCCGTCGGAGTGTCGCCGGCGGATTTCAGCGGTTGCTTCGTAGCCGTCCATCTCCGGCATTTCACAATCCATGAAGACCACGTCATAGGGCAGCAACTCCAGCATGTCGAGGGCCTCCTGGCCGTCCGCAGACAAGTCCACCCGGCAACCGAGGCTCTCCAGCATCAACCGGGCGACCTTCTGGTTGGTGGTGTTGTCGTCAACCACCAGGATGCGAGCGTGAACCTTCCGGGCCAGCTTTCCGGCCGGACCCGGTTTGGCGGACGTGGCGCGCGTCAGCAACTGGACGGGCGATTGCCGGGTATGCGCGCCCCAGGCCTCCGCCAGGACATTCCAAAGTTTCGAGGCGCGGACCGGCTTGAGCAGGCAGGCGAAGACCCCGGCATCTTTCAGACGAGCCGTACCCTCCGAAGTCCCCAGCGACGTCAGCATGACGAGCATGGTTGACCGCAATTCCGGGTCGGCTTTAATGGCGCGTGCCAGCATCTCGCCATCCATGCCCGGCATCTGGTGATCCAAAATGGCAATGAGGAACGGATCGCCGGCGGCCCGGGCCTCGCGTAGCTTGGTCAGCGCCTCGGCCCCGGACGCGAAGCCGCCGTTGCGCATTCGCCAGCAGGTGATTTGCTCGTGCAACACACGGCGGTTCACCTCGTTGTCGTCCACAATCAGCACCCGCACCCCATCGAGGAACTTCTGCGGCGGCGTCACCGGCTGCGGCTCGCGGGACAGACCGAACGGCAGCGTGAACGAGAACGTGGATCCCTTGCCCGGCTGGCTGGTCACGGCGATGGTGCCCCCCATCAGCTCGGTCAGTTGTTTGCTGATGGCCAGCCCCAGGCCGGTGCCGCCAAACCGGCGCGTAGTCGATGAGTCGGCCTGGGTGAATTTATTAAAGATGCGATCCAGCTTGTCGGCCGCGATGCCCAGGCCGGTATCCTCGACTGAGAAGCTCAGTTGCGCCTGGCTCTCCGTCCGGCCCTTGCATTGGAGGCTGATGAGCACGTGGCCTGCCGAGGTGAATTTGACAGCGTTGCCCAACAGGTTGGTCAGCACCTGCCGAACGCGCCCGGGATCGCCAATGATATACCGAGGAGCGTCCGGCGCGATCCGGATGATGAGGTCCAGCCCCTTCTTTGCCACTTCCGCCGCGAAGATTTCCCCCACCTCTTCCACCGCGTTCTGCAAGTCAAACGGAACCGGCTCCACGGTCAGTTTGCCCGCCTCGATCTTGGAGAAGTCGAGAATGTCGTTGATGATATTCAACAGCGACTCGGCACTCGAACGGGCAATCTGAATGAATTCGCGCTGGCGGTCCGACAGCTCGGTATCGTGCAGCAGGCCGAGCATGCCTATGACGCCGTTCATCGGTGTGCGGATTTCGTGGCTCATGCTGGCCAGAAACTCGCTTTTCGCCACGTTGGCCGACTCGGCCCGAACCGCCAACTCGTTGGCGCGGACGGTGGCGGCTTCGAGTTGGCGGTTGGTCTCCAGGAGTTGCGCCGCCGCCGCCGTGCGTGCGGTGATGTCGCGCACCACCGCCTGCAGCGCTGGCCGCCCATCCAGTTGCAGGGCGCTGAGCAACACGTCGGCCGGGAAAGTCGCCCCGGTGTCAGCTCGCCGATGCGTCCACTCGAAGAAGTGGCTCCCCTTTTCCATCGCCGTGGCGATGCGCTGGTTGGCCAGCGTTAGGGAATCCGTGCCGCACGGCTGCTGCGCCGGCGAAAGATCGGCCGGATGCTTCGAGCAGAATTCCTCCCGGGTCGCGCAGCCGAACATTGCCAGGGTCGCCGGATTGCAGTCGAAGAATCCTTTCTCGTCCAGCAGCATCACCGCATCGCTGCCTGAATCGTAAAGCGTGCGGAACTTCGCCTCCGAGCGGATCAGCTCCTGCTCGATCTGCTTGCGCGCGGTGATGTCTTCCTTGGTGGCCACGAAATGGGTGATGCGGCCCGCGAGGTCCCGGATGGGCGAGATGGAGGCGCTTTCCCAATAGAGTTCGCCGCTCTTCTTCTTATTGTGGAATTCGCCGCTCCATTCCTTTCCCGAATGGATGGTTTGCCACAGTTCCCGGTAGGCTTCCGGGCTTGTCCCTCCGGACTTCAGGACGCGCGGATTCTTGCCCAGAACCTCGGCCAGGGTGTAGCCGGTGACCTGGATGAACTTGGGATTGACGTATTCAATGTTGCCGGCGGGGTCCGTAATCACGATCAAGGCGGGACTCTGCTCCACCGCCTGGGACAACTGGCGGAGCTTGTCCTCCATCCGCTTGCGCTCGCTGATGTCGCCCCCGTAACAATGCACCGTGTTGTTGAATTGGACGGGGAAGAAGGACCACGAAATCACGCGCCCGCCTATCTGGGTCTCCACGCGAGGTTTCAATTTGCCGCTGGCCAGGCATTCTCGGGCCATGGCGGCGGTGTTGGGCGGCAGCATCTGCGCGGGGTTTTCCAGCCCCAGCTCGCGGGCCATCTCCCCGGCGGCTTCGTTGGAATAGGTGATTTCCCCGGCCATGGACAATTCCAGCACCGGATTGGGATTGAAGCGGGCAAAGGCTGCCTGGTGCCGGATTTCCAATTCGGCCCGCTTGCGCTCCGTGATGTCTCGGATAATTCCCACGGCATGCCAGCCGTCATTCATCTGGACAGCGGAGAGCGATAACTGGACAGAGATTTCCTGACCGTCTTTTCGGCAGGCTTCCAGATCGAGTGTTTTGCCCACGGCGGCCCCCTGGCCCGTCAGCAGATAAGCCGGCAAGGCGGCGTGGTGGGCCGGGTGGAAGCGCCCGGGCGCGATCAACTCATGCAGGTTTTGGCCCAGGGCCTCGGCAACCGTGTAGCCGAGAATGCGCTCGGCGGCCGGGTTCCAATAGGTAACTTTGCCTTCCGGGTCCATCATCAGAATGGCATCCTGGGCCGAGTCGGTGATGGCGCGCATGTGCGCCTCGCTCGCCTGCAGCTCGGCCGTGCGCTCCTGCACGCGCTTTTCCAGGAGAGAATGGGCGTTGGGGAGTTCTTCCTCTAACGGGCTGAGTTTGTATGAGTTTTCCATATTCTTCACAGGAATGCTATCGCAGGAATCGTGCGCAGAGACAGGTACATGCAGGGAGCGCAGTGATAATTGCAGCAAACGCAACACGGGCATCCCCTTTCACCCGGGGCAGCGGCCTTGATAATCTCAGAACTGTGCCATTTTGGCCCGTACTTGAGGTCAAAAGGTAGCCCAGCCACAAATGCCACGTCCTCTTCCGGCCTTGGGAGCCTCAGTGGTTCTTCGCTGTTTTCAGCGGAATGCTACTGATAGCCGACGCGGGGGTAGCATCGTGGCCCTCTGGGATGGGCAGGTGCCAATGTGAAGGTCAACGGTACCGGACCGCGCCTGTGCCCGCGCCCTTGGCCGGCTGCCACCAGCCAGTCCGACGGATATGTTGGTAGCCCCCCCCCGGAGACTCCGGGGGTATTCGCTTGGGGCCAGCCAGCGGTTGGGGAGAGTCATGGGAGTCTTGCCGGAGACTCGCGGATACAGGAGCGACTCACCGCAGATAACTTTCAGGCTCGCATGGGCAAATCCGGCCTCCGCCGGACCCGCTCAGCCGCGGAACGCCTCCAACCGGCGGTTCAGAAACGGCGCCAGCCGCAAGCTGACCGGAATGGGCGCGGGCGTGCCGCACATATGGATCTGCATCCGTCGGTTGGAGAGCCGCTCGATGCGCTCCATGCAAGCAAGATTCACGATCGTACGACGGTGAACGCGGACAAACTGCTCGCCCGGCAAATCCAACAGCCATTGCTTCAGGGACTTACGAAACAATGTGCCTTTCTTACTGGGGTGCCAGTAAACCCACGAGTACTCGCCGTAAGCGACAATTCGCTCGATGTCACTCACCTTGACCAACCGCTTCTCCGTGAGGGTCTTGACCAGGAATGAATCGCTTGGCTTGGAATCGGGCGCCGATGCCGACGCGGTCGTCGGCTTTGCCGCCAGGCGCTCCCGCACCCGGACCAGGGCCCTTTGCAATCGCTCCGGGCTGACGGGCTTTAGCAAGAAATCCGCCGCTTCGCAGTCAAAAGCGTTGACGGCGTACTCTTCCGCGCTGCTGACAAATACCACCGACACACCCGGCTTCAGGTCCGGCAGCAGATCGAACCCGGACGCATCCGGCAGGTTCACATCCAGAAAGACCACCTGCGGCCCATGTCGCTTCGCCAGCAGGCGCGCCTGGGCCACGGTGCCCGCTTCTCCCACGATCAACACCTCGTTGGAGGCGTCCAGCAAATCGCGCAACACACTCCGCACCAGCGGGTCGTCATCCACGATGATTCCCCTTAGCCGGGTCGCGGGCGCTCCCGGAACTCCCGGACTTTGCGCCGCTACCTCAGGTGGGGTCGCCTGCGGCTGAACTGCCAGCGCCTGCGGCTCGCTCCGGGTCTGTTGGGCCGGGAGATCGGGCTTTTCCCCGGCCAGGGTCGCGGGGGCGGTGCCACGGGCTTCCAATGGTCTGGCGTGACCCTCCGCCATTGCCACGGACAACTTGGGCAGTTCCACGATAAAAGTAGTCCCCTGCTCGCAGTCGCTGGTGAAACGGACGCTGCCGCCATGCTGTTCGATGCAACTCTTAACCGCCGAAAGTCCCAAGCCGTGTCCGATCCGGCTGCCGGTATTCGAGGCCCTGAAGAACGGCTCGAAGATTTCACCCTGCTCGTCCGCCGGTATCCCGATACCCTGGTCTCTGACCTCAAGCAGGTAGTGGTCAGCGGTGGCGCTCAGGCTGAGCACGACCTTGCCATCCGAGTACTTCAACGCGTTGGATACCAGGTTATCCAATGCCTGGCGCAAGCGGAGCGCATCGGCAGTTATAGGAAAGCGTCCTGCCGTCCCTTGAAACTCCAACCGCCCGCTCGCTTCGTGATCAGCCACCATTTGCTCACAAAAGTCACGCAGGTCAAAGGGACCCGGATCAAAAGGCAGGCGCTGCATCCGCGACCGCGCCAGGAAGAGGGTTTCCGAGACGATGGCCTGCATGCGGAGAACCGCCTGCTGCATACGATCAAGGATCTGTTTGGGCTGCTCCCGGCCGCCATCAGTTTTGCCCTGGCCGTCCCGGAGCAGATCGGTGTAACCCAAAACGACGAAGAGCGGATCGCGCAGGTCGTGCATGATGCCTCCAAAAAGCTGCGTCGCCCGCTCCAGTTGCTTCTCCTGCCGCTGGCGCTGGGTCCGGCGGCGGCCTAGCCTCACCTGAACAGCGCTGAGCAGGTCGTCCAGGTTCACCGGTTTGGTGAGATAATCGTCCGCTCCGAGGTTCATGCCGTGGCGCACCTGGCCCGGCTCCGACTGGCCCGAGAGAAAGATGAGCGGGATATCGGCGAGTCTTGGGTCGCGCCGCAGCGCGGCCAGCACTTCGTAGCCATCCATGACGGGCATTTTCAGATCGCACACGATCAAGTCTGGCAGTAGCTCTGCCGCCAGCTCCACTCCCGCCTTCCCCTCCGAAGCCGCCACCACTTGAAAGCCTTGCTTAGACAAGAACTTAATGAGGACCTGGCAAAACATCAGCTCGTCATCAATGACGAGAAGCTTGATCACCTCGCGGCCGGAATCCTTCTTCACGTTGACTTCAGCATGGCCCCAACCTCGCCTTCTGCCAAGCACTTCTGTCGGGACCGGGCACAGGCGAAGTTGGAGCAATCAACGAATCGTCCCGGTGGCCATCAGAGGTGACACCTCCCGCCTTAAACCGTCACTCACCAGCGAGCACTTCAAAGCCGCCTATCGTCTGGCGACGGGAAACCACGGGATTCCTCTCCGTGAATCTCGCAACAGCCAGAACCAGTTCGTCGCCAGCGTTTACAACTTTGAAGCGCCAGACGCCTTTCGCGAACCGGGGTTTCGGCCGTCCCGCACCATGCACGTCGTTTTCGACCGCGAGGTCTTCGCTGCCGTGCGAGGTCAGGACCTGGGTAGCGTCCGCGGCCAGCCTATCCGGCCTCTGCTGACAGGCTTCGGGGAGTCATTCACGGACTGGCTCTTCCAAACCGCCATGCAGGCCCGTCGGGACGAAAGCGCGTTCAGTCTCCAGGCCGGTAAGGATTGGTCAGAG
>SESF01006111.1_pt1 | contig 11049 bp, 10 predicted proteins | sample 3171521 | NCBI WGS metagenome assembly SESF01 (sample SAMN10866945, study PRJNA518727) | freshwater metagenome | biome: subpolar coniferous forest; feature: holomictic lake; material: water; isolation source: holomictic Lake 227, 6 m and 8 m depth | place: Canada: near Kenora, Ontario | collected...
CTCGAATACCTTGCGGTGCAGCAGCGGATCGCCAAGGTCAAAGGGCCGATTCTCTGCCTGGTCGGCCCGCCCGGCGTCGGCAAGACCTCGCTCGGGAAGTCGATCGCCCGGGCCACCGGCCGCAACTTCGTGCGGATGTCGCTGGGCGGCGTCCGCGACGAGGCCGAAATCCGCGGCCACCGCCGGACCTATATCGGCTCGATGCCGGGCAAGGTCGTCCAGGGCATGAAGAAGGCCAAGGCCTCCAACCCGCTGTTCCTTCTCGATGAGGTCGACAAGCTGGGCGCCGACTGGCGCGGCGATCCCTCTTCGGCGCTGCTGGAGGTGCTGGACCCCGAGCAGAACGCGACCTTCAACGACCATTATCTCGAAGTCGACTACGACCTTTCGGATGTGATGTTCGTCTGCACCGCCAACACCCTGCGCATGCCGCAGCCGCTGCTCGACCGCATGGAAATCATCCGAGTCGCGGGCTACACCGAGGACGAGAAGATCGAGATCGCCCGCCGGCATCTGATGGACAAGCAGACCCGGCAGCACGGCCTGAAAAAGAACGAGTTTGCCATCTCCGACGACGCCCTCCGCGACATCATCCGCTATTACACGCGGGAAGCCGGGGTGCGCAACCTTGAGCGCGAGATCGCCAATCTGGCGCGCAAGGCGATCAAGGACATTCTGATGAAGGGCCTGGAGAAGGTCCATGTCACCCGGCGCAACCTCGACAAATATGCCGGCGTCCGCCGCTTCCACTTCGGCGAGGCCGAGTTGCAGGATCTGGTCGGCGTCACCACCGGGCTGGCCTGGACCGAGGTCGGCGGCGAAATCCTCTCGATCGAGGCGGTCAGCCTGCGCGGCAAGGGCCGAATCACCACCACCGGCAAACTCGGCGAGGTGATGAAGGAGTCGGTCCAGGCGGCGGAAAGCTACGTCAAATCCCGCGCCACCGAGTTCGGCATCCGGCCGACGATGTTCGAAAAGAAGGACATCCACGTACACGTGCCCGAGGGCGCGACGCCCAAGGACGGGCCGTCGGCCGGCGTGGCCATGTGCACCTCGATCGTCTCGGTGCTCACCGGCATCCCGGTGCGCAAGGATGTGGCGATGACCGGAGAGATCACGCTGCGCGGCCGGGTGCTGCCGATCGGCGGGCTCAAGGAAAAGCTGCTGGCGGCGCTGCGGGGCGGTCTCAAGACCGTGCTGATTCCTAAGGATAATGAAAAGGACCTTGCGGAAATACCGGACAACGTCAAACGCGGCCTGACGATCGTTCCCGTGAATACTGTCGACGATGTGTTGCGCAATGCGCTGGCCCAACCGCTGGTGCCGATCGAATGGTCGGAGCCGGTGGAACTCGATACCGTCCCGGCCAAGGCCGCCGAGTCGGATCGCGAGGATGTGATCCGGCATTGAGGATGCTTTCGGGCGTCCGCACTTTGTCGCGCCCGCGGTTTCTTCCGTGGGAATTGACGGGTGCGGCGGTCTGTGCTTAGTCTCACGGCCAATGCAGGCGGGCGGGGCGTTAACCGAACTGCCTCGTGTGGATATTTGGATGGGGGCTATAGTGAACAAGAATGATCTTGTTGCCCACGTGGCGGACGTGGCGGGTTTGTCGAAGAATGATGCCGCCAAGGCGGTTGACGCGGTCTTTGATGGCATTACCAACTCTCTCCAGAAGGGCGACGAGGTTCGTCTGGTCGGTTTTGGCACCTTTGCTGTCGCCGAGCGTGCCGCGAGCAAGGGCCGCAATCCGCGGACCGGCGAAGAAATCAGTATCCCCGCGTCCAAGCAGCCCAAGTTCAAGGCGGGGAAGACCTTGCGGGATACCCTGAACTGATCGGCTCCCGGCGGGGGTGGGGTTTGCCGCCGCGGCGGTCAGGGCGCCGGGCCGGTTGACGGCCCCGTGTCCGGTACCGGGCGGCATTTATTGTTTCGGGCGATTAGCTCAGCGGTAGAGCGTCTCGTTTACACCGAGAATGTCGGCGGTTCGATCCCGTCATCGCCCACCACGCCCGGTCGTGGGGCGCAGGACGAAGGCGTGGCCGGTGGGTATCGGGTCCTCGGCTGAATCAGGGAAGCGGGGAGGCGCAGGTGACGGGCGGCTGGCGGCTGGATGATCAGGCGGTGCTGGTGCTGCAGGCGGCGGTGCGCCAGGGCGACCCGGAGGTGACCGGGCTTCTGGAGCGCGCGGTCGACCGCGCGACGGCGGTGGTTGTCGATTCGACGGCCGCGGAGGCTGCCGATTCGGTGGATGAACTGGCGGCGCTGGTCCGTCTGGTGGCGGACGAGCGGCGGCTCGGCGATCGCATTCTGACCGCGCTGCACTTGGCTCTGGATCAGGATGATCTCGAGGTTTCCGAATTGCTGGAGCGGGCGTTTGAGGCGACCATGACCCGCTTTGGCGGTCCGGACGCGACGGAATTGCGCGACGTTCCCGAGGGCATGGTTCGGGCCTATGAGCGACTCGACAGCCTGCGTCACCGCTGCCATCAGAGATAAACGGGAGGCGGGCAAATTTTAAATGAAGTCCGCATTGACAGGGGGCGATGCGTCGGCTAGAAACCCCTCGTTCTTCACGGCGGCGTCGAGCAGATACGCCGCCGCCGCGGGGGACCGGAACAAAAGTTGCGGGTGTAGCTCAGTTGGTTAGAGCGCCGGCCTGTCACGCCGGAGGCCGCGGGTTCAAGTCCCGTCACTCGCGCCATTCCACATAATAAGAAATCTTTTGGCTGTGTTCTACTCGGGCCGGGACTGTTTTTTCGGTCGACGGGATAAAACCGCTTTGCTCGTTACAAGCTCTTGCTTATAGTTCTGCGGCTCCCGCGCGTGGGGGAGGGCTGCCCTGCGTAGGCAGACAGGGGATTGGTTTAAGGTCCTGAGTTATAAGTCGCGTTAGGGGCGGTCCGGGCGGGCGCAGGCTCGCGGCCTCAGTCGATACGGGGAACGTCATGAACAACCCTCTGGTTTACGACTATCTGCCGATTCTTATTTTTCTGGCCATCGCGGCTGTGGTTTCCGCCGGTATGCTGGTGGCTTCTTACCTCGCCGCCGACCATCGCCCCGACAGCGAGAAGCTTTCGCCCTACGAGTGCGGCTTCGAGCCGTTTTCGGATTCCCGGGCCAAGTTCGACGTCCGCTATTACCTCGTGTCGATCCTGTTCATCATCTTCGATCTCGAGGTGGCGTTTCTGTTTCCGTGGGCGGTCACGCTGGGCGATCTCGGCATGTTCGGCTTCTGGTCGATGATGATCTTCCTGACCGTGCTCACCATCGGCTTCATCTACGAATGGAACAAGGGAGCGCTGGAATGGGAGTGATCCCGGCAGATACGGTGCCCGCCTCGCCGATCGGCGACAGCGCCACCCCCGCTCAGCAGGCGCTGTTTCGCGCCGTGTCCGAAGAGGTGGAGGAGAAGGGCTTTCTGATCGCCCAGCTCGATTCCGTGCTCAACTGGGCGCGCGCCGGGTCGTTGTGGCCGATGACCTTCGGTCTTGCCTGCTGCGCGGTCGAGATGATCCACGCCTATATGGCGCGCTATGACCTCGACCGCTTCGGCATGATTCCGCGGCCGAGCCCGCGCCAGTCGGACGTGATGATCGTTGCCGGCACCCTGACCAACAAGATGGCGCCCGCCCTGCGCAAGGTCTACGACCAGATGCCCGAGCCGCGCTGGGTGATCTCGATGGGCAGTTGCGCCAATGGTGGTGGCTACTATCACTATTCCTACTCGGTGGTGCGCGGCTGCGATCGTATCGTGCCGGTCGACATCTACGTTCCCGGCTGTCCTCCGACCGCCGAGGCGCTGGTCTACGCCCTGTTGCAGCTCCAGACCAAGGTCCGGAACGGCGGCAAGCGCATCGCCCGCTAACGCTCTTATTTGGTCCACCCATCCGCCCAACGGCAGCAAAAGATCATGACCGACCAAGCGCTCAAGGACCTGGGGGATGCCGTCGCGGCGACGCTCGGCGACGACGTTCTGGATACCGTGATCAGGAACGGTGAACTGGCGGTGGCCGTGCGCCGGAGCAGCATTCTCAAGGTGCTGACCGTGCTGCGCGACGATCCCCGCTTTCTGTTCAGCCAGTTGATGGACATCTGCGGTGTCGATTGGCCGGACCGCGAGGACCGGCTCGAGGTGGTCTACAACCTGCTCAGCCTCAAGCACAACCGGCGCATCCGGGTCCGCCTGTCGACCCGCGACGGTGTCGCGGTGGCCTCGGCGACCGCGGTCTTTGCCTCGGCCAACTGGTTCGAGCGCGAGATCTGGGACATGTTCGGGGTCCAGTTCGACCATCACCCGGATTTGCGCCGCATCCTCACCGATTACGGCTTTGACGGCCATCCGCTGCGCAAGGATTTCCCGCTCACCGGCTATACCGAGGTTCGCTACGACGACGAGCTGAAGCGGGTGGTTTATGAGCCGGTGAGGCTGACCCAGGACTTCAGGACCTTCGATTTCCTCAGCCCCTGGGAAGGCATGACCAACGTCATGCTGCCGGGCGACGAGAAAGCCGGAGCCGCCAAGACGGGGAGCAAAACCTGATGGTCGCTCAACTCGAGACTGTCGAAGACCAGATCAAGACCTACACGATCAACCTTGGACCCCAACACCCGGCCGCCCATGGCGTGCTGCGTCTGGTGGTCGAGATGAGCGGCGAGGTGGTGCAGCGCTGCGATCCGCATATCGGCCTGCTTCACCGCGGCACCGAGAAGCTGATCGAATACAAGACCTATCTCCAGGCCATGCCGTACATGGACCGGCTCGACTATGTCGCGCCGATGTCCCAGGAGCACGGCTTTGTGCTGGCGGTGGAAAAGCTGCTGGGCATCGCGCCGCCGGTGCGCGGCCAGTACATCCGTGTTATCTTTGCCGAGATCAGCCGCCTGCTCAATCATCTGCTGGCGCTGACCACCGGCGCCCTCGACATCGGCGCGACCACGCCGGCGCTGTGGGCGTTCGAAGACCGCGAAATCATGATGGAGTTTTACGAGCGCGCCAGCGGCGCCCGGCTCCACGCCAATTATTTCCGGGTCGGCGGCGTCAATCTCGACATCGGCGATGATCTGCTCGACGATATCGAGGCCTTCATCGACCGCTTTCCGAAGTCGATCTCCGACATGGAAGGCCTGCTGACCCAGAACCGCATCTGGAAGCAGCGCACCGTCGATATCGGCATCATCTCGCCGGAACAGGCGCTGGCCTGGGGCTGCAGCGGCCCGATGCTGCGCGGCAGCGGCTTTGCCTGGGACCTGCGCAAGTCCCAGCCCTACGAAGTCTACGGTGAGTTGGAGTTCGACATTCCGGTGGGCAAGACCGGCGACTGTTACGCCCGCTACATGGTCCGCGTCGCGGAGATGAGCCAGTCGACGAGGCTGATCCGGCAGTGTATCGCCAAGCTGCGCACCCTCAAGGGGCAGCCGGTGCGGATTCAGGATCACAAGGTGACGCCGCCGCCGCGCGGCGAGATGAAGCATTCGATGGAAGCGCTGATCCATCACTTCAAGCTCTACACCGAGGGTTTCCACGTCCCGGCCGGCGAGACCTATACCGCCACCGAGGCGCCCAAGGGCGAACTTGGCGTCCACATCATCTCGGACGGCAGCAACCGGCCCTACCGCTGCCATATCCGGGCGCCGGGCTTCGCCCATCTGGCGATTCTCGACACCATTTCGCGGGGCCATATGCTCGCCGACGCCGTCGCGAACATCGCCTCCCTCGACATCGTTTTCGGAGAAATCGATCGATGAGCACCCCGGCCTCGGTCGCCAGCCACGAGCCCGACAGCTTCGCCTTCACGCCGGAGACCCTGGCCAAGGCGGAGAAAATCATCGCCCGCTACCCCGCCGAGCGCAAGGCGAGCGCGGTTATTCCGCTGTTGCATCTGGCCCAGCTCCAGAACGACAACTGGCTGCCCCGGGTGGCGATGGATGTCGTTGCCGACATGCTGGGGATGGCGCGTATCCGGGTGTATGAGGTCGCGACCTTTTACACCATGTACAATCACAAGCCGGTGGGCAAACACCTGATCGAGGTCTGTACCACCACGCCCTGCTGGCTGCGCGGCTCCGACGAGGTGCTGGGCGCCTGCAAGCGCCGGCTCGGCATCGACCCCGGGGAAACCACCGCCGACGGCCAGTTCACCCTGGTCGAGGTCGAGTGCGCCGGCGCCTGTGTCAACGCTCCGGCGGTGGCCATCGGCGAGGATTATTACGAGGATCTGGACGGGCCGGCGATCGTCGCGATCATCGATCAGCTGGAACGCGGCGAGACGCCGACGCCGGGATCGCAGATCGGCCGCCACGGGTCCTGCCCGGCCACCGGGCCGACGACTCTCACCACCAAATCCGGGGCCGGCGCCACGCCGGGCTCCACCGCCGGCTCCGCCGGGTCGGACGATTGAGCGCCGAAGGGGGAAGGTCGAAAATGCTGCGCGACGAAGACCGCATTTACACCAATCTCTACGGCTTTGAGGGCTCGGACCTGAAGTCCGCGCGCGCCCGTGGGGATTGGGACGGCGCCAAGGAGATCGTTCTCAAGGGCCGGGAATGGATCGTCAACGAGGTCAAGGACGCCGGGCTGCGCGGCCGCGGCGGCGCCGGCTTCTCGACCGGACTGAAATGGTCGTTCATGCCTAAGAACGTCCAGGGCCCGGTTTACCTTGTGGTCAACGCTGACGAGGGCGAGCCCGGGACCTGCAAGGACCGCGACATTCTGCGCCACGATCCCCACAAGCTGGTCGAGGGCATTCTCTACGCTTCAGTCGGCATCGGGGCCACCGCGGCCTATGTCTATGTCCGCGGCGAGTTCAAGCGTGAGATTCAGGCCCTGGAGCGGGCGGTCGCCGAGGCTTACGAGGCCGGGCTGATCGGCAAGAACGCCTGCGGCACCGGCCACTCGGTCGAGGTGTACGTCCATACCGGCGCCGGCGCCTATATCTGCGGCGAAGAATCGGCGTTGATCGAGAGCCTGGAAGGCAAGAAGGGCCAGCCGCGCGCCAAGCCGCCGTTTCCGGCCCAGGTCGGCCTCTATTCGCGGCCGACCACGGTCAACAACGTCGAGAGCGTGGCCGATGTGCCGGCGATTCTGCGCCGCGGCGCCAGCTGGTTTTCCAGCATCGGCCGGCCGAAGAACGCCGGACCGAAGCTGTTTTGCATCTGCGGTCATGTCAACACCCCGTGCAACGTCGAGGAAGCGCTCGGTATTCCGATGCGCGAACTGATCGAGAAGCACGCGGGCGGCATTCGCGGCGGCTGGGACAATCTGCTGGCGGTGATTCCCGGCGGGTCGTCGACGCCGATGCTGCCCAAGGACATCTGCGAGACCGTGCTGATGGATTACGACGGTCTGTCGTCGGTCAAGTCGGGCCTTGGCAGTGGCGCCCTGATCGTGATGGACAAGAGCACGGATCTGGTCCGGGCCATCGCCCGTCTGGCCAAATTCTACGCCCACGAGAGCTGCGGCCAGTGCACACCCTGCCGCGAAGGCACACCGTGGATGGCCAATATGATGGAGCGGATGGTCAACGGCACGGCGCGGGTCGAGGATATCGACATGCTGCTCGACGTCAGCCGGCAGATTGAGGGGCGGACGATCTGCGCCCTCGCCGATGCCGCGGCCTGGCCGATCCAGGGCCTGTTCCGTCACTTCCGTCCGGAAGTCGAGCGCCGCCTGATGGCGGCACGCAAGACCGCCGCCGCCTAACCGTATCGCCGCTTCTGAAAGGCAAGAGGGTCGAATGCCGAAACTGACCATCGACGGTTTGGAAGTCGTAGTCGAGCCGGGCACCTCGGTGCTCCAGGCCTGCGAGCAGCTCGGCATCGAGATTCCGCGCTTCTGTTACCATGAACGGCTGTCGGTGGCGGCCAACTGCCGGATGTGTCTGGTCGAGATGGAACGCTCGCCCAAGCCGATCGCCAGCTGTGCCATGCCCTGTGCCGACGGCATGGTGATCAAGACCAACTCCGATCTGGTCACGCGCGCCCGCCAGGGGGTGATGGAGCTGATTCTGCTCAATCATCCGCTCGATTGTCCGATCTGCGATCAGGGCGGCGAGTGCGACCTCCAGGATCAGGCAATGGCCTATGGCGGCGAGCACACCCGCAGCATCGAAGAGCGGCGGGCGCTGACGAACAAGGATCTGGGGCCGCTGGTCAAGACCGAGATGACCCGCTGCATCCTCTGCACCCGCTGCATCCGCTTCTCCGAGGAGATCGCCGGAGTGTCGGTGCTGGGCGCGGTCGGCCGCGGCACGCACACCGAGGTCACCAACTTTGTCGAGCAGACCATCGACTCCGAGCTGTCGGGCAACCTGATCGACGTCTGTCCGGTCGGGGCGCTGACCTCCAAGCCCTATGCCTTCACCGCCCGGCCCTGGGAACTGCGCAAGACCGAGAGCGTCGACGTCTTCGACGCCGTCGGCTCCAACATCCGGATCGACGCCCGGGGCGCCGAGGTGCTGCGGGTGCTGCCGCGCCTCAACGAGGATGTCAATGAGGAGTGGATCGGCGACAAGACCCGGTTCGCCGTCGACGGCCTGAAGCGTCAGCGCATTGATCGGCCCTATGTCCGCCACAATGGAAAGTTGCAGCCGGCGAGCTGGGACGAGGCGTTCGCGGCAATTGCGGCCAGGCTGAAGGGTGTCCCCGGCGGCCGGATCGCGGCGCTGGCCGGCGATCTGGTCGATGTCGAGGCCATGACGGCGCTGAAGGACCTGATGGCGGCGCTGGGCTCGGCCAATCTCGATTGCCGCCAGGACGGGGCGCGGTATGACGTCGCGGCCCGGGCCGGCTACCTGTTCAACTCCACCATCGCCGGCCTGGAACAGGCCGACGCCCTGCTGCTGATCGGCACCAATCCCCGGATCGAGGCGCCGATCATCAACGCCCGCATCAGGAAGCGCTACCGCGAAAGCACGCTTCAGGTGGCGCTGGTCGGACAGCCGGCGGATCTCACCTACAGCTATCAGCATCTCGGCGATGGCCCGGAGGCGCTGGCGGCCCTGGCCGACGGCAGCCATCCTTTCGCCGCCGTGCTCAAGGCGGCCAAGCATCCGGCGCTGATTCTGGGCGCCGGGGCGCTGGCCCGGAACGACGGTGCGGCGCTGCAGGCGCTGGCACGGCGGATTGCCGAGACCAACGGCCTCGTTCGCGATGACTGGAACGGCTTCAACATCCTGCACCTGGCGGCGGCGCGGGTCGGCGGCCTCGACATCGGCTTTGTGCCCGGTGGCGGCGGTCTCGATACCCGGGCGATCGTCGAAGGCGCCAAGTCGGGCGCGATCGAGGTGGTCTATCTGCTCGGGGCCGACGAGATCGACGCCAGCCGCTTCGGCAGCACGGCGTTTGTGATCTATCAGGGGCATCATGGCGACCGCGGCGCCCACCGCGCCGACGTCGTGCTGCCCGGCGCCGCCTACACCGAGAAGAATGCGACCTACGTCAACACCGAAGGCCGGGTCCAGCGCGGCCGGCAGGCGGTGTTCCCGGTCGGCGAGGCGCGCGAGGACTGGAAAATCCTGCGCGCTCTCTCGGAGCGGCTGGGCAAGTCGCTGCCGTTCGACACCCTGGCCCAGCTGCGCGAGCGCATGGCCGCGCTCAGCCCGGTGTTCTCGGTCGGCGAGGGGCTGAAGCCGGCGCCCTGGCAGGCCTTTGGCGCTGCGGGTCCGGTGGAGCCCGAGGTGTTCAAGCCGGCGTTTGAAAATTTCTACATGACGGACCCAATCAGCCGGGCGTCGGTGACGATGGCGAAATGCACCGAAGCCTTTGTGCTGAGCCGCGAGGGGAAGACCGGAACCCATGGATAGCTATTTGACATATCTTTGGCCGCTGATTTTGATCATCGCCGGGATCGTGGCGATCATCGTTCCGGTTCTGCTCGGCGTCGCCTATCTCACCTTGTATGAACGCAAGGTGATGAGCGCGATGCAGCGGCGCCAGGGGCCGGCGCTGGTCGGCCCGTTCGGCCTGCTGCAGCCGATCGCGGACGGCCTCAAGCTGCTCGGCAAGGAGTGGATCATTCCCTCGGGCGCCAATGCGGTGCTGTTCATCTTCGCGCCGTTCCTGACCTTCTTCCTCAGTCTGGTCGCCTGGGCGGTGATGCCGTTCAGCGCCAAGCTGGTGCTCGCCGACATCAATGTCGGCCTGCTCTACCTCTATGCGATATCGTCGCTCGGGGTGTATGGGCTGATCGTCGCCGGCTGGGCCTCGAACTCGCGCTACGCCTTTCTCGGCGGTCTGCGCTCGGCGGCCCAGATGGTGTCGTATGAGGTCTCGATGGGCTTGATCATGGTCAGCGTGCTGTTGTGCGTCGGCTCGTTCAATCTCAACAAGATCGTGATGGCGCAGCAGACGGTATGGTTTGCGGTTCCGCTGTTCCCGATGTTCATCACCTACTTCATCTCGATCCTCGCGGAGACCAACCGGCATCCCTTCGACTTGCCCGAAGGCGAGTCGGAAATCGTCGCCGGCTTCTTCACCGAGTATTCGTCGATGAATTTCGCCTGCTTCATGCTCGGCGAATATGCCAACATGATCATGATGAGCGCGATCGCCGCCACGCTGTTTCTGGGTGGCTGGCTGCCGCCGCTCAATTTCTGGATCTTCGCTCCCTATGTGCAGATGGTGCCGGGTCCGATCTGGCTGGCTCTTAAGGTCGCGGGGTTGCTGTTCGTCTTCATCTGGGCCCGGGCGGCATTCCCGCGCTACCGCTACGACCAACTGATGCGGCTGGGGTGGAAGGTGTTCCTGCCCCTGACCCTGGGCTGGCTGGTGCTGACCGCGGGGGTGCTGGTGTCGTTCGGCTGGCTGCCCAAGACGGGTATGTGAGGCCGGGCCTGATTGGGATCCGGGTATGACGGGGCGAGTGGAAAAGGAGACCTGACGTCATGGCGTTTATCGAGCGTTGGTCACGTGCGCTGTTGCTGGGTGAAATCGTCACCGGCATGGCGTCGACCTTCCGGGCCATGTTTCAGCCCAAGGTGACGATCAACTATCCCCACGAGAAGGGGCCGCTGAGCCCGCGCTTCCGGGGTGAGCACGCTTTGCGCCGTTATG